>FUWD013188872.1_pt1 | contig 16023 bp, 12 predicted proteins | sample 1063281 | NCBI WGS metagenome assembly FUWD01 (sample SAMEA79048168, study PRJEB19326) | metagenome | biome: marine | reverse complement strand
TAAATAATTTTCGGATTAGTCAGAGTGCCGGTCGTCGAGGCAGTTCGGATTGTAGTAGACGCTGCAGTCGAGGCAGTAGACCTTGGAGCAGTGACGGAAATCTCTGCGGAACGAATAGTCTTGTAGTTCGTCAGGGTGACTCTTGCTGACGTGGCGCTCCAGCCGGTCGAGAGCGACGAACGTCACCAGATTGCAGTACTTGCAAAAGTAGAATCTCACAGAGGTGCAAGTTTGTTGCTTCTCTCTCCTTTTCTGTTTTAATTTTTGCTTCCGTCTCATTCTCTGACGCTTTGCCTTTGCCTTTTGCCTTTGATTTTTATTCATTTTATTTGACGCACCTAGTCAGACAAGTGTCCAATCTCAAACTGCTTTGCCCCCTTTTTCAGTGGCGGCGGAATCTCTCACCAAAAGCTCCGGGCGAGCGTGCTCGGCTTGGCTACGGTTGAATCCAGAGTACCTCCCCTCCGTGATTGCCAACACGCCCTTTGTCCTTCAGATGTTGATGCTGGTTCACTTCACCGACGGACTCCTGGCCAAGTTCCTCAGAGAGCACGGACACATTCGCCGCATCGAAAAGATTGCCAGCGAATTTGACCTCCAACTCTTTGTCTTGGATTTGCTGACGAGAATCGAAAAGAGGGGAAACAAAGATCTGCTGCATTTCGCCGTAGACTACAAGCTGCACTTGCAGTACGGCTGGTCGACCGTGAGAGTCAACGAGGAAAACATGATTCGGGTTCACTGGCCCACAAAGTCTCTCGGCCTCGGCTACTTCTTTCCCAGCAGACTGGGCACTCACACAAAGGAGAGTGCACTCTTCCTGTTGAAATTCTCAAAACCTTTTTTTGACTTTTACCCTTGTCCCGCGCTGCCGCAATCTCTGAGACACTTTTTGCCCTTTGAATCCGATCCGAGGTTCGGCCAGTGCTTCAAGCTTCCCTCGAAACTTCCCCACACACCTCGGACCTGCAAGCGTTACGTCAGCGAGGAATTTGAATTGGAACGAAACTACTCTCTGAGAGAGAGGTTCTGTTCGAGGTTGTGCGGAATCTACCACATGCTGACCAACGAGATGCACCACGAGGCCCTGGTCTACTGCTTCGAACTGTTGGAAGGTGAAAAATTCAAGTCTGCTAATTTGCACATTGAGATGCTCGTCTGGGGATCGCTGGCCGTCATCCTGTCCTTGTACAACCTGTCTGACGTCTGCATCCAGTCCTGCATCTACGAAATGCAAGTCCTGTCTTTTTACGAGTCTGACAAGTTTGACATTTGCTGGGCGAGGCAGCAAGTGTACGCCAACCAGCAAAAGATGTTTAAGGAAAAACAAATGTTTGAGTTGATCTTTGACTCTAGCCTTCCAAAATCGTCAGACTTTTGCAGCAACTCTCTGCTTCTCCACCTCAAGACTCGGCTCAACCTGTTCAACAATTGGATCCTCGAAATTGTCGTGTACAAAAAAACTCTGACCATCAACAGGAGGTGGGTGAGAGATCAGATCGAAGGTAGAGTCGAGCTGGCCAACGACGACATCGACCGTCTGAAGAGCACCCTGCACAAAGTCTACTCGCTCGAGTGCAAGAATTACACCAAGCACGACAAGTATTTTGCCATCCTGGATTTTTACCAGGCCGTCTTTCGAAACTGCACCTTGCCGTTTGACATTGACGACATTGTCGACTACTCCAAAATTCTGGAGCTGCAATTTGAGACCTTCTGCCTGAGCTCGATTGCACAGCTCTTCAACAACGAGAATAACTTTTACCCCGGCGACTACAGGGACAGAATGGAAGAGATGAAAGTCAAGCTGGAACGACAGAGTCACCAGGCCTCGTCGAAACGTTGGGCCGACGAGTGCTTTGTCCACTTTGTGTTCTTGGCCCTGTCCGACTCTGACCCCGGACTGGTGGACTTTATGTTTGAGGAGGCAAAAGAGTTTTACTGCCGGGGGGCAGGGAGCGGTCACTACAGAGGCATGTTGCTCAAGGATTTTGAAAACTGCGAGAGAACCGGAAAGCTGAGCTTCGAGAGTCAGCTCGAGTCCAGAGATGCCGCTCCCCTGAAAAACGTCACGGCCGAGGTGCTGCTCAGGTCGGAGCCCAAGCTAAAGTTTTTCCTGTTGGCCGGAATAAAAATGTTTGAGCTCAACCACAGGTTCATCTGACTCTGTCGACCGCCGGCCGTCGCTCAGTTGCAAGATGGAGCTCGACGAAGACGGTCAAGAATTTAAATACTATCCTTCTTCCTCCCCCAATTACACTCCCTTCTTTCCAAACTCTGTAAATTTAATCAGCGCCTGCACGAGCAGCGGCAAGAGCAGTCTGGTGATTGACTTTATAAAAAACAGAGAAACTTGTTTTGTCAGAAAATTCAAAAAAGTTTTGGTGGTGCTGTGCAACGACAAGGTCAGCGGCTCGCTGTACCGAGAGCTCTCCTCTGACAGCACTCTCAAGGTTGAGTTTTGCGACTTGGTCGAATTCGTTCCCGAGCAGTGGCTGGACAGAAATTGCGTCGTTGTTTTCGAGGACGTTTCCGTCATCACCGATCCCATCTTGGAGAGCGTCAACGTGCTCTGCCACCACCTCAACTTAAATTCAATTTTCATCATTGCCCAGTCCATCTTTGTGAACGAAACCTTCAAGAATCTCATCTCGCTCGTTCACCGACTCATTCTCTTCTTTTCCGGCGGGGCCTCGAAAAAAGTGTCAAAGTACATCAGACAACTTTACTTTGTCAATCAGGAAATTAAAGACTGCTTCAAGAGCATTGAGAGTTACGCCGAAAAACACAGGAGCGTCGTTCTCTTTGAGCTAAACGACGTCAACGGCAGATTTCAGAGAAGGTTTTTTGCCATCGTCAACTTTGACGTCTTTTTCAAGGAGGAGGAAGAGGAGGACAGAGAAGTTGAAAACAGTCCGGCAAAAGTTGAGAATCCGTCAGACAGAGAAATTGCGAGCCAAACAGAGGGCCACTTTAAAAAGAAGAGAAAAAATAAAAAACTTCCCACAATCGTTTTTCCAAAGCTGATGGAGTCGTCCGATTTCGAGAGGTCGTTTTCCGACAATTCGACCGGCATTTCGTCCGACATTTCGGATTTGCCTCCAAACTCTTTTGTGTTGGTTCCGGCAAAGAACGTTGTCCAGCTGCGCTCCGCTGCAAAGAGAGGGAAGAAGAAGAAGAAAGAAACAGACAAGGAAACAATTTGGAACAGCATGAGCGCCAGCGTCGAAGAGTCCATCGTCAACGGGTTAAAGTACAAGAACCAGCAGCCCGCCAAAAATATTGCCAGGAATATTTTGAGCTCAAAGTTCTTTGTCATTTCGTCGGACGGAAAATCGTTTAAAATAAAAGGCCTGCCCAATTCTTCAGTCAGTATGTTGGACTACCTCGGCACCGCTTCACGCGCCGGAGGACCCAAGGAAACAGACATTGAACCTCTCTTTTACAAAATCACAGATTTGCTTGTTCAAAACAAGACTCCAAAAATTTACTTTAAAAACAAGCACTTGCTCAAGAATCCGGAAAACGAAAGAAAAGGCAGAAAGAAAAAAATAAAGATTCCGCCGCCGCATTCGTCGTCGTCGTCTTCGTCTTTGTCTTCTTCTTCTTCAAAGTTTTCGAGAAGGTTCTAACTCTTTTTACAATTTTTTTAGAATGGCAAACCAACAGCTCAAACTTCCGGACAGCGTCGACGACTTTGACCTCGACCTCGAGTTTCCGATTCCTCCCCCCCAAGAGTCTTCCTTTGTCTTGCTTTCCGGCAGAGAGAGGCTGACTGAAAACTTCATCAAGACCTTTCTGGAGGACTTTGAGAAAAAGCACGGCGCCTTCAACAACCGATCGGCCAGCATCTCTCTCCAGGAGAGGCTGGCAAAAGCCGAGGACGAACTCAACTCTCACTCTCTGCTCATTGGCCACCGCTACAGCCCTCTGGTGAGAGACTTTATCCGGACCCAGTTTGAAAAGCACCTAAACTCAAAGTACGGAGTTGCCCTCGTCAAGAGAGAGAGCTTTGCGTCGATGGCCGAAAAGTACAGGTACTGCTTCAACCTCTTCATCAACGACCGGGACTCTGTCGACTTTGCCTGTCTCAACGAGAACCTGACAAAGAACGTCTCTCTCAAACACTACTTCACCCTGATGTATTACAACATGGCAACCGTCAAGAGGATGGAGGGGGACAACTGCCTGTGCCTCTTGGTGGTGGGCGCGAGCTCCACCGGCAAGTCGTTCATCTTTGAGTGGCCAATCTTTGAAGTCAGCCACAACTTTGCCAACGAGGCCGGAGTGGGGAGGTTCAACTGCGACGGCAAGTCCATCCTCCTCCTCCACGACATTCCCATGACGGTCTTTACCCAAACCAGGGACATGGAGAAGCTCAAGGGGTTGGCGAGGACGGAGCCGGTGTCGGTCAAGATTTTTGCCGAGGTCAAAACTCTGGATCCCATCTTTCTGTTTGGAACCTCCAACCAGCTCCTCTACCCTCACAGGTTTCCATTTTTCGGCAAGCTGGCCAAGGGAGTGACGAGCAACTACGAGAGCAACGTCCAGCCCACCAAGGTCAGGCTGGAGGCCGACATTGTCGCTGTTCAAAACAGGTTCCTGGAGCTGATGGTTCGGAAAGCGCCCTCGATTCCCAGAGACAAGTTTCCGTCTGTGGGACACTTTAACAGGGAGCACCTCATTGTGGGTCTCTTCAAACAGATTATCCGCCTGCTCTTCAAATACGAGGCGGAGGATTTCGGCAGTCAGTTTGTCTACATTTACGCCATCACTTCTCTCTGCAAAAATTTTCACATGAATCCGGAGGAAGAAAAGACCGAGCTGAATTTGCAACTCATGGACCTGATGCTCCGCTACAAATTTGACGACGAGCAAATCAACCAGTGCTTGGGATATCTCTCCTTTTAATTTTTCCACCCCCCCCTCTCTCAATCTTTCTCAATCTTTCTCGAGCAAAAGACAAGTTTAACTAAATAAATACATCATCTTCTTTTTGTATAATGTAAAAATGCACAATTTAGTTTTCATTTCTGCGTAAAATAATATTGACGAAATCAATGATGACGAAAATAAATGATGACAAAAATAAATGATGACGAAATAAATGATGGTAAAAAATAACGTGTGTAACTTGACAACGACGGAGAGAAATAAAGTTTGTTTTACAAAAAATGTTTGTGAAACTAATCAGCTCTAAATAAATGTAGACATATTTTTGGTAAAATTTAGGTGAAAATAATGAGACTAAATGAGAGGAGAGTGCGCAAAAGCATTTATTGTGGCTGGCAACAAAAAATACATTAGAAATAATATTTCAAGGATAATTAATTCCGGTGCACTCTGTAAAGAATCTGGCAAGGCCGGCGGAGTCAGTGTCGTTGAGAATTGCTCCGCCCTTGCAGCAGAGATCGTAGCACATCTTTCCGGGGTTGAACTTGTCGGGGGCATCAAAGAAGCACTTTAGCCACAGATTGACAGTCTTGCTGTAGGTGGAAATTTGTAGGGTGGCCCTGTACGACGGTCCGTGCGGCAGGCCCGGTGCGAGAGGTTCCTTCGGCTTTGAAGTGTTGATGAGAATTTTGTCGTTTCTCTCTGGCAAGACGGCCGTCGACGTGTTGAGCTCAAACTGGATCCGCCGAATTTGCTCCTGCAAAACGGGCAGGTTCTCGAGCAGCTTCTTCATGGCGGCGATGGGCAAGATGATGGCCGTTCCTCCCTTGGAGCCGACGACGTGAAAAGAATTTGACTGGAATTCAAATCTTCCGCCGTAAGTCGTAGACACCGGAAACCTCTTTCCGTCATTTAGATTTGCCACTTGTCTGGCCGGAAATTGGTTTGCCGGTTGTCCATTGTACACTTGACTCGGCGCTTGCCCGGAATAGGGAGGCTGGAGAGGATTGGGAACTTGTCCGGAATAAGGAGGCTGATACACGTTCATTCCGCTCGGATAACTCATCTCAACTGACTGCCCACTCTCTCCTGTCAAGGATATTTATATAGCGCGCCTGTTGAATAAATGAGTGTGCGCCTCAGAGTCAACAGTCAGTCAGTCATGGACGACCAAGAAGTGTCCACTGTATTCTTCACCGGTTACACTTATAGTTCCGAACCCACCTTTTGCATCATCGTCTACAATGCTCAGCTGCCGGTCGGCGTTGTCCGCGACGAGCGGCTGAGGCTCGCCCACTTGGAGAGACTGAACCAGTTGCTGGTGAACGACTTTGGAGCTGGCACAGACATTTTCTATCAAGTCACTGGCTGTTTCACGCTAGTCAACAGAGTGACGGGTGCCAGGCAAACTTGGACCGGCAGTTTTTTCACCAACCTCATTTTTAATCCCAGCTTGATTCAGTCGTTTCGCAGATTCGACAGCGAAACGTTCACCCGGTCCTCTTTCGAGCTGCTCGGTCGAGCCGAAGATATTTTGAGAACAAACGGAAACAATTCCGACTGGACTTTCGAGTCTCTGAAAACAGTGGTCTTTAACATTCAGACTAAAAAGAGAAAAAATGACGCCCTCGTTGCCAGGAGGAACTTGCGATTCGACAGCAGGGTCCAGAGAATGTTTCACCTGTTTTGAGGCTCTCTCAAAACTGCCAAACGGAAAAAGGGCACTTCACCTTTTCAAACCTCAGGGCGACCAACACTCGAGGTCATTTGTAAAGTACCTCACAGAGTGTCAGACAGAATTTGACTCTGACGTTTTGCCGCTGCTCAAGGTAAAGTTAAACATTGTCAAATTCAGCTCGCAGGGAAAACCAATTTTGGTGTACGACAACAGGTACGCGAGCTACGTCAAACCTAGCTGGCCAAAGGTGTGCTGGATTTTCGACAAGAAAGAACGGCTCGTCAAATCCGGAGATTTCAGCATCTGCATTCCCTTCTCCGCCGCCGATTCCACAACCGTCAAAAATCTTCCGCCGGAACAGGACTTGTGGGAACTCCTCCAGCCGCACATTGAGGGGGGAGGTAAAAAATTCAGGAATCCCAAAAACGTTGCAGAGGCTAAAAAAATTGTTTGCAAATACGGCCTGGAAAAAAAGACAATTTTTTGGTACCACTGGAAAATACTAAACGTCAACAAGAGGTTTGGACAGGCCTGGCTCGTTCCCCCGCAAAACGAATTTGTCGAGATTGACGTTGAAGCATTTCTCAAACCAGACTACACCCTGGGTTTCAGGGGAAGCACAAAGTACCTGGACGATCTCTACCCCTGTACCAAAGCGAAGAAGCTAAAAAAGATTGAGATTCCTCCGCCGCCGCCTCCAGACGAATTTCAGCGAAACTGTTCGTCCAGCATCTCTGTCGACCCGGGCGGACTCAACAGGCTCTTCAACCTTTCCGCCCTCTCGTCGGCAAAGTTTGAAAATCTCTCTACCCGTTTGGGAAAAACTTGCGGAATTCTCTGGATCGAACTGGACTCTGAGAGAGAAGCCAGATTTGCCACCTTCAGAGATTCCGCAAACGACGTCTGCCGGCAATTTGAATTGTCGAGCCAGGAAAAGTGGAAGCAACTGTTTGACTGCATTTTGCTCAGCAGAGAAAACATGAACAGAGAAAAGAGGGACATTCTGGGTCCGGCACTCGACTACCTTAAAACTGTAACCGAAAATGAGGTAAAGTCTCCCTTCTCAAAGTGTCTCTGGGAACTAAAAGCGTGCGTCTCCAATTACAAAGTGTTGGTCTACGGAAAGGAAGATTTTGTTCTCCACGCTTTGAAGACTCAGTTCAGTTACTACATGTATCAGAGAAAGCCCAAAGGATTTCGGGGGGTCGCTCTGAACACTGACGCAAAAAACAACTTGTCTGTGCTGAAAACGTCAGAAGTGACAATCTTTAATTTTTCCGCCTTCAGAGAACTCGACGACGACGACGACAACGACGACGGCGGAGAAACGGTAATTTTTGGTCCAAAAAAATTGCTGAGATACCACCCCACTCGGCAAAACCAGAGCATTCTCTCGTTTGTCAGCCGGAGAGGAATCGCGCAGTCCGAAAAGCTACAAGTTGCCTGGCAAGAATTGGGCGGCCTGTTCCTCGGCCAGTTTCAATTTGACATTCACTCGATCGGCGTTTTCAGCCTCTCCCATCTGAGCTACACTGCAATATGGACTCTGTACACTCGCCGGGGGGGCTGGTTCCACCACGGCCTTGAAAAGACAAAAGCATTTGACCTCGAGGTGCTCCGAAGCCAGTGCCGCGGAGGGTTCGCCTTCTCTTCAAGGTTAAAGAGGGAAGCAAACGAACCCTTGCGCGGAGACGGCCCCGAGCTGTGCAAAAACATCCAGGCCTGCGACGTTCGTTCCTCGTACGGGTTCGCGTGCTCGCAGCTGTCCTCTGTGAAGGGGTTCTGCCAGAGCTTCAAGTGGAACGGCAGCGAGGAAAGTGACAACTTGATTCTCTGCGACAAGGTGGCGAGGCAACGAACCTTTGAGTTTCAGAGTGTGTTTTACACGGTCCACTTTTTGGAAACGAAAATGAGAGTCAAGATTAAAACCGTCTATTCCAATTTTCACCAGTTTGGAATATTCAACGTCAAGAACTATCCCGTCGATCTGGTCGTCGTCACGGAGGAAGGACACCTGAGGCTCTTTCAATTTGACGGAATTTACGCCCACGGTTGTCGGTCTGGCTGTCCGGATTTGAAGAGCTACGTCCACAACAAGTCGAGGTGGGAATTGGAAAAGGAAACCAAAGCCAGAGACCTCTTCCTCGAGAGCTGGTGCCGCCGGATGAACGCCAGCATGGACAACAATTTGTTTTGCACCTACAGAGTCGAGACGAGCTGCCACGACTCTCCGTACTTCAAGTCGAATCTCGCCAAGTACTTTGAGTCGCCGGAAAATTCGGCGGCCCTCCGTCACCTCACCTCCGGCTACTTTTGCTCCGGCAAAATAACAAAGGACCAACTATTATTTTGCAGCGACGACTTGACTTTTTTGGCAGTGGTGGAAGGTTACACTCCGAGGCCGCGGCGGCGCCAAGGTCAGCAGCACCAGAATCCGCTGTTGATTCGGAGCGAAGACGACCCGAGGGGGATCGGGTGGGAAAGATCTGACAAAACTCCGGCCGGCGGATTATTTCTCACCCGAGATTACCTCAAGTGGCTCGTGAGCCGTCACAATTTTCAAGTGACCCGGATCCGCAAGGCGTGGGTCTACAAGAGGTGCCGGCTCTTCAACGACATCTTCAGACACCTGATTGATCAGAGGGCGGCCCTGTCGGACGATTCATCCGATTCCGGCAAGAAAGAGTTTTACAAGAGGGTCGTCAATTACTGCAGCGGATATTTTGGACTGAACGAAGCAAAGTCCGGAGCAAAAGTCACCCACAGAATTTGCGTCAAACTCAACAGGAGGTTTGACGTTTCGACGACCGAGGTGAAGCAACTAGACTCTGTGGGAAATGTCAACTTTATTCTCTTGAGCAAAACCGGAGCGGGGTGCAAGAAAAAACCGTCCAACAGTCCTCTGCCGATTTACTGCCTCATCACAGAATTCGGCAAGATGACGCTGAGCAAAGTGATGTGTCACTTTGAAGCTTTTCTGAGCAGAGAAAAATTCATGTTTGTCTACAGCAACGTCGACAATCTGGTCCTGATTCTCGCCGCCGACAAGATCGAGGAGGCTGTCGCCGATCCCTCCCTCCTTTCAAAATTTTTGACCTGCCAGGAACAGATGTTTGGCTCGAAACCCGGACAGCTAAAGAGGGAGTTTGAATTTGTCTCCTCTGACAATTGGAAGTTTGTAACCTCCATGACCCAAAATTACGCTTTGCTCGCCGACGACTCTCCCAGGAACGTCCACAAAAACAACGGCTGGAACGCCGTCTCGTCGGAGGAATCCTACAAGCACTGCTGCGACCTCCTCGACAGAAAGCTGGTCCAGATTCGACAAGAGAGGAGGATCGACAAAATTCTCAATTCAAAATCTGCCGAAAAAATATTTTCCTATCGCAGCTAGCTCCAATATGTGCACAATATTTTTTTCAATAAAAACGAGTTTTAATTAATCAACTGTTTTATTCATTCATTTTACACTTTACAAAAACAGATGGGATATTTACATTATTTAATGGAAAAAAAATTGGCCGGATTAATTTGCAGTGTTTTTAATGTAGGGACTGGTGATTGTGGTGTTTGCCTTGAGACTCATGTCGATGGTGGCCGACACGTCCGTAAAGTACATGTAGACGACGTACGTCGAGTTGGCGGTCGCTCCTCCCTTTGCGTCAAACGTCAGGGTGAGATCCAGGTTGTTGTAAATTTTCGACTTGTCTGCCGGCTTGAGAACGGAACCCACCAGCACCGGCTTTTGATTCTTCAGGTTCGGAATGTACCTCGAGCCGTCTTTTTCGGTGAGCAAGTTGATGTATACGTGGGGATAGGGAGTCTTTATTCCTCCCTCCGTGACGTGTTCCAGGTCAATCTTCTTTTCGTCAATCAGCATGCCAAAGGGCGGATACTCTCTGAGATCCGACACCAGCTTGTTTTCGATCGACGCCTTGTGGATCATGCCAATGTCAAAGGTTTCGTTGAAAAAGTTTTGATTTCCGTAGGCAAACTTTACGCTCACAATGTTGTGCGGCAAAAAGACATTTCCGTCCACGTTGTTTTTGTATTCGAAAGCTCCGGTGGGAACCTCCTTGGGAAGGCACAAGATGAACAGAGCTTCGGGAAGGGGAACGTTTTGAATGACAGTGTGGTAGGTTGTATTTCCGGCGGCAATTTCTTGCATCCTGGCAATCTTGGTGATGCCCGGAAATTCCATGATTTTTTTGGACAGAAAGGAAGTCTGGTACTTGTCTCTCAGCCACAGCTTTTCGTAGCAAAAGGTAATGTCTTCAAAGGCAAATCTGTACAGCTTGTCGTTTTGCGCAGACTTTTTGTAGATAAAGTGTTTATTTTCGTGAAAGAGAATTTTGAGTTCGAGGGGTTTGAGGGCCGGCATGGGAATGACCTTGGGTTCGTCCTCCAGGTAGTTTTTTCCCTGGAAGAACGGAAAGAGGTCGAGGGGGGTCCAGTTGAACAGGACCTTTGCGTCGTTTCCCACAAAAATGTGTTTGGAGTAGGCCTGCCACTCGGTGTCCTGGCCAATTTTCCAACCGTCCCTTTTTGTGGGAACCCCGTTGCCCGGATGGCAAGCGTGCATGCACAACTTCTTCTTGACGTCGGGGTCCATCATGCTGTACCTGTAGCTGTTGATGTAGTTGCTGAGGTAGGGGCCCTCGTCAGAGGTGATGAGGGGTTTTCCGCCGTGCGTCATTTCGGTCTTTCTCACCAGAGCTTCCATCCAGTTGTCTTGGAAAATGACGTCGGCAGATTCTGCCGGCTCGACCGGCGTCCAGTCCTTGTCCGGAACAACGGGAGGTCCCGGTTTTCCGGGAGTAAACACTTGAAAAATTCCCTTGACTTCAAAGTAGCTGTTGGGTCCCATCCTCCAGCAATTTTCGTAATCCTTGAGGTTGAACATGACCTGGACCGGATCTGCCACGACTTTGGAAGAGGGCTCGAGTCGGTGGTAGGTTTTAGAAATGACTCGCTGCTTTCCTCCGTCGTTCATCCACTTTGGAGCGCTCGGATACTCAAAGGCTTCGTCAGCCACTCTCTTCAACACTTTGTGATGCGACATTTTGTTTGGCGGCTGCAGTTACCTCTTTCTTTTTCTGTGACCCTTCCTCTTTCCCTTTCTGCTCTTTCTAACTTTGCCCGAGTTGAGCTTGCCGGCCGCCTTGGTGAGAACGGCGTTGTTGATTTGTCGAATGAGCTGGGAAGGAGCGTACTTGTGACCCTTGATTGACACTCTGCCCTTGATGAATCTCACTCCTCCCTTTTTTCGTCCGCCGCCGCCGCCTCCTTTTCTCTTCTTGGTGGTTCGCCTCCGTTTTCTAGGAGGCATCGAATCAAATTCTTCCTGGTCAACTAGTTCGGCTCTCTCCAAGTGTTCAGAGTAATCTAGCAGAGGTTTCTTTTCTTCTTGAGGGAGATAATCACTGGACATGTCATCTCGTCGACGAACAAATCACTACTGGCAAATTTTTTTCAAGAGGACACTATTTATACCGGCGTCGCAAATTAGATGGATCTCAAACTGCCAATGACCCAAGATCCCATCTTCAAGACGCAGGCAACCAGAGGGCCCCTGTCCACGAACCTCCACAGCTTGAGCCTGGCGTTGACGTAGCCGTTGACGGAGGGCATGTAGCCGGCCAGCTGGAGGGCAGAGTTTGTGCTGCAAGATTCTGCCGCCCTCAGCTCCATCTTGCCCTCGCTGACTGGATAGAGATCTGCCAGATTGCTCTCGTACACTCCCACAGTGTTTCCTGACGAAGAATTTTCGTTCGTGATGACCAGTATGCCCGCGTCGTTGGCAACGGCCGTGGCCTTTTCCCTCGCGTCCTTGACATCTGACGAGTCGGTGATTTTGTTTCCTTGGGAATCTTCGTGACCCACTTCGTCGACGAGTCCGAATCCCATTCGCTGCAGCAGCGAAGGATCCGTCACAAACTTGATGCCGAAAAAGTTGAAATTAATAGGAAAGAGAATTTCAAACCTCTTGCTCGCCTTGTCAAAATGCACTCCGATTCTCAAGTTGGACACCTTTTCCAAATCTCTGAGAACCGAAGTCAGTTTTTTCTCAATTTCAACATTCACAAAGAAGTCTCTCTTTGAAATTGAAAAGTTCATTTCTTCCGAGATGTAATTCAAAGTGTGGATCCGCAGCAATCCGTTAAACTTGTTGGCGGTGGGTGTCATGAGGAATTGAGTCCGAACGTCAGATTCGACGAATACGTAATTTCTCGAGTCCGGATTTCGCATGACGTATTTTTGATTTCCCCTTCGGGGGCCAATTGTTTTAGCAGAAAATCCCAAGTCGTTCATGGGTGTTCCGTTTGAAAATAAAAAGTTGGTGTTTGGAGCAATGTGAATTCTGAAGGTCAGAACTTCTCTCAATTCCTCCGACCAATAAGTCGGAAAGAGATAATTGTTGACGCCCGGCAGTTTCCTAGCAGACGCCGGAAGGGCGTTAAAATGTAGGGCCGGATCAAACGGCCTGCCGTAGTATTCCTCTGCCCTGACCTCTTCGACCCACTGTTTCAGAGTATATCTGGAACCTGCCAGTCTGGTGTCTGACCAGTCAAAAAATGCTCCCAGACTGACCAGCCCTGTGGGTTTGTTGACTTCAAAAAAGTCGTTGAATTCTTCCGCAAACCTTGGCGGATTTCTAACTGCAACCGAAGGAAGAAACTCGCCCGGAAAGAGCGTGGTGGCCTTGGGATATGGGACGTGAATTTTGAGAGAATAATCAAGGAGTTCGTCTAGCTCAAAATCCGTGTCGAGGTCCATCTGCGCAGCCTGGTTGTTGTAAAATTCGGCCATGAACAAAACGTGCGAAAAGGTGAATCGCCTATTTCTGTATTGCTCCGGAATCGCAATCTCAAAGTTTGACGTTCCGGCCGGAACGTAGCACCGAAAGGGAATGTTGATGGTAGGTTCCGCTGCAGCTGCTGCTGCTGCTGCTGCTGCTGCTGCATGTCTGCTCATTGAGGAGCTGGGGTGAGAGCAATTTCGTCTTCTTGAAAAGTCTCTTTTCTGTTGCTCGTCAGTCCGACGCAGACGTAGGCCTTTTCGATTGTGTTTCTCCGGCTTACGTAGGGCAGGCACTTGTCGACGACAAAGATTTCGTCTTCCAGAGTCACCTCCGATCTCTTTGCTCCCAAAACTTCAGAACTGGTGGCCAGCAATTTGGGCCTGACAAAATCGTCCGCCTTAAATTTGAACGTCACGAACCGGGGGTCGATGTCGTACTGGGAGAACATGAAGGAAGCGTCTGCCTTTTGTAACTGCTTCAGAAAGTGAGGGGCGTTTTCAAACGTCACTCTTTCAGGAGTGTAAAAACGGCCGCCGCCGCCGCCGCCGCCGCCATTTTTCATGGGCAAACACTTGTTTCTGATTCTGATGGGTTTGGAGTTGAGACTGGCGACGACGGGATGAATCAGCACCCACCACCTCTTTTCCTTTCCGTCGCCAAACCTCAGCCTCGAGTTTGCGGTCCTGACCAACTTGATGGCCGACTCTGCCATCTTGCTCTTTGAGGAGGTGTTGTGAAAAGCGGTAAAGATGACTTTTTCCTCTCTGAGAAAATCCTGAACCAGGTTGCTCATGACGCTCCTCTCTCTGTCAAAGGCGAGGCTCTGCACTCTGTGTCCGGGATACTGAACTCTAAACTGCTCGAAAATGTTCTTGAAGGCTTTGACCATTTCCGGCGCCTTTCTGTTGAAATTTAAAATTGCCACAAAAATAAATCTAGACAGAGTGTCCTTGGCAACGACGAAGCCGGCCCTGTACCTCTCCTTCATCTCGTAGTCGGACGTCGGAGCAAAGAATCCAATGTCGCCGTGAAGTTCGCCGAGCGAGCTGACAATCATGGGCCTGTTTCTGTCTCCCCTCAATTTATTTCTCTTTTGCAGGGAATTCATGACGTAATTTGGAAAGAGTCTCAGCGCCTGCGTGATTTGTCCGTCGGTGAGGTGGACGAACCCCAGCTCGCGCTTGGCGTAGTCGACGACGTCGGCAGAGCGGGGAACGTCTTGCCTGTCGACTTGTCCCCTCACCCACTCCATGACAACTCTCAGCTGCCGCTCAACTTCAGCTTGGCCGAGTTTAATTTTTTTATTTCCTTCAGTGCTGCTGCTGCTGCTGCTGCGAATCTCCCTCTTTTTTCCTTCCATTTTATATAATTAAGGTCACGTCCTGTTCCCAACTCTGCCCGATTGAAACTGACTCAAAATTGATCCGAATTAAATTTTTATTCCTCAAAATACACTCGCAACATTGAAATAATAAAAAATACAAAAATCATGGAAAATATAAAGCGGCAGAAATAAATCATTGAAAATATAAAGCGGCAGAAAAAATGAAAGAGAAATTTATCGTTAAAAATAAAACAAAAAAACAGTAGGAAAATATTGTGAAAAACTCTAGAAAAATATTGTCAAAAAAATAAAGCCTCGGAAAAAAATTATTGAAAATACAGAGCAGAGAAAAAAATAAAGTAGTCAAAATTCAAAAGGAGATGCATGATGAAACCTTCGCTCAGATTATTTGGAATCAAAAAAGTCGTCGTCGTCGTCAATGACGTCGTCCTCAGAGTCAGCTTCCTCGACATATTCCGGGCTATTTTTCTTCTTCTTTTTGTCTGGTTGTTCGGGGCACTTAATTTTGACAACCGGAACTGCCTTTCGTTTGGGCTGCCGCTTCTTGTTGGATTTTGCGACGGAGGCTGTTTGCTGGATCTGGATTTGTTGTTGTTGCTGTTGTGGCTGTTGTTGTTGTTGAAGAATGTGTTGCTGTTGTTGCTGATGTTGCAGTAGCTGTTGTTGTTGTTGCTCAAGCTTAATTTGCTCGAGCGGAATCGGAACCAGATTTGCCAGAGTTTTCTTCACCTCCGACTCGACCTGGAGCTTGGCGGACCTCGCCTTGGCCTTGGACTTTGCCGCTCTCAGTCTTTTCTGATTGTCCTGCTCGTCCTTGACTTTCGAGTGAAGCAAGTGGAGCATGGCAAAGAGCGCGGAACTTTTAACCATTTCCAATTCGGAACGGAGGTGCTTTACCATGTTGCAGAGAGCAAAGACACAAGTTTGGTCGACGTTTTGAGACTTGAGGGCTTCGCATCCTGCGCCAAATTGGATCTGGAAGTCTTGCCAGTTCGGGTCAAAGAATGAAGTTTTACAGTTGAGAGTGGAGACGGCGTTCCTCAGCTCCTGGGTCGAGATCTGAGAGTACAGCAGGTTAAAGTCTAACTTTTCATAGTTGAAAGTCGGAGGAACCAAACAAGAGGGGTTGGGAAAGACGGTGACGGTTTCGGCGGCTGCGGCGGCGGCGGAATCCTCGAAATCCGTAATGCCCAGGTCGGCAACCATCTCGTCAAACTGTGCAGAGTTGGAGAGGCAAAACTCAGACATTTTTTTCTTGCCTTGTTCTCTTCATGTCGGAGGTCTGAGATCGACTGGCAGATTTCC
>FUWD013232699.1_pt1 | contig 16053 bp, 23 predicted proteins | sample 1063281 | NCBI WGS metagenome assembly FUWD01 (sample SAMEA79048168, study PRJEB19326) | metagenome | biome: marine | reverse complement strand
TAGATCAAAAAACAAAAGATAAAATGAGTTTATCTAAATTAGGTAAAGTATCGTGGACAAAAAAATGGAAAGTAACCACTCCTAATGATAATACGGTTATAATATATAATTTAGCAGATTATTGTAGAAAAAATAAATTAAATAGAGGTAATATGAGTTCATTAGCAAATAACAAAATATCATATTACAAAAATTATAATGTGAGGGAAATAAATGCCAAGTCCAACAGACTTTAACCTCTCGCCTTATAATGATGACTTTACAGAGTCGAAGAAGTTTCATAGAATACTTTTTAGACCGTCATTTGCAGTTCAAGCGAGAGAATTAACACAGTCACAAACGATCTTACAAAACCAAATCGAAAGAGTTGGCGATCACCTTTTCAAACAAGGTGCAATGATTATTCCTGGACAAGTATCTATCGATACAAGTTACTACGCTGTTAAATTAACAAGTTTAGCAAGTGGTAATACTCTAGCACAATTTACAAATGGAACAATCTTAACAGGTGGCACTTCAGGTGTTACAGCAGAGATTGTAAATACAGTAGCAACAGATGGTACTGATCCTGATACAATATTTGTTAAGTATAATAAAACAGGTACAGATAACACAAATCTAGTATTTACTGATAGTGAAACAATTACAGGTACAAATAGTGATGCTGTTTCTTTATCAGCTGTAGTAGATACATCAGCAACGGGTTCAGCTGCTGCTGTTCAATCTGGTACATATTATATTAATGGGTTCTTTGTACAAGTTGACACTTCAACTTTAATACTAGACAAATATACAAATACTCCATCATACAGAATAGGGTTTACAGTTACAGAATCTTTTGTAACTCCTAATGATGATGCAACACTAAACGACAACGCTGCTGGTTCTTCAAATGTTAATGCACCAGGCGCTCACAGATTTAAAATTTTATTAACATTAGCTAAAAAGACTTTAACTTCAACCGAAGACGAAAACTTTTATGAAATCGCTAGAGTTGATAATGGTAATATAAAAAGTATTGTTAGAAATACTGAATATGCTGTATTAGAAGATACACTTGCTCGTAGAACATTTGACGAATCAGGTGATTATGTTTTAACTAATCCTGACTTTGATGTTAGAGAGCATTTAGTATCAGGTAACAATAGAGGAATATATACATCAGGAAATGGTGGTGACGCTACAAAATTAGCAGTAGGATTATCTCCGTTTAAAGCATATGTAAAAGGTTATGAGGCTGAAAGATTAGGAACAACTTTTGTTGATGTAGATAAAGCAAGAGATTTTGAAACAGCAAATAATCACAAAACAAGATTTAATGTAAAAAACTTTATTAATGTAAATAATGTTTATGGTTCGCCAGATGTTGGTTTCGTATCAGGTGATGTAGAAGCATTTAAAACAGTTAATCTATACGACACAGCGACAAGTGTAAGAGGTACAGAACAAAATACTGTGGGAACAACAGTACCACAAATTGGTCGTGCTAAATCTCGTGGATTTGAAACTGTATCTGCTACAGAAAGTTTAGACATCAACGCAACTTCTTCAATATACAGACATTACTTGTTTGATATTGAAATGTTTACACACTTAAACGCATTAGGTACAGCTTCTTATACAACAGGAGAAATTGTATCAGGTGCCACTTCAGCGGCTACTGGTGTTGTTCAAAATATTACAGCGACTAAAAACACAGCAGTCACTTCTATTTCAGTTGCTAGTCCAGGTGTTGTTACTTTAACTGCACATGGTATTAATGATGGTCAACAAGTTTATTTAACAGGGGGTACTTGGCAAATAGATTCATCAGCAACAAGTGATGCTACCATTTATACTGCTAGAAATACAACAGCAAATACATTTGAATTATATGAATCAGATGGTACAACTGCTGTCAATGTAACTTCATTTAGTGGTGGTCCTACTTTAGAACATACTACAATTGTTGTTTCAAACGTAGAAGGAACATTTAGTGCTGGAGAAGTTGTAACAGGACAAACTTCAAACACTTCTTTAACTTTACAATCAAACGCTTTAGGATTTGCTGCTGTAAGAACAAGAGATGTTTCAGCAGTTAAACAAATAGGTATGGCGGGTTCACCAACATACACAGCTGATACTGACTTAACATCAACATACGGTGACAACACGATAATTACTGGTAACGTTTCAGTTGCTAATTCAGATGCTACTGTTTTAGGTAAAGGTACAAACTTTACAGTAGATTTAAAAATTGGTGATTCAATTTCATTTGTTAATGACGCTGGTGTTACAGTAACGGGTTTAGTTAAATATGTTGTATCACAAACAGAATTGGAATTAACAGCTAATGTGGGTGGTTCAGATGTTACGACTGCTTCAGTTCTAACTAGAAAAAGATCAAAATTAACAAATCCTGAAAACAATATATCAATATTCAATTTACCACACACTACAGTTAAAACTTTAAAAACAACAGCAAACGGTGGTGCTTCAGATACAAGTTATAATGTAAGAAGACAATTTACAATTACATTATCATCAAATGGTGATGAAACAATTACTGCTGGTACAAATGAAACATTTGCTTCTTTTGCTGCTGATGATTTTTCAGCTACCATTATGACAACTGGCGCTGGTGGAACTGGTGCTGTTGGTGATGTATTAAATTTAGATGGAAATAACCACGAAGGCGATCCTATATTAGAATTAGGTGGTTCTCCTGTAGGGAAGACTTTAAAATTTGATTTAGGTGCTGATTTTCAAGGACATAAATTAAAGATTTTAGCAACAGTTCAAAGAACAACAGTTTCGAACTCAAAAAGTAAAGCTTTAAACAGTGGATCAACAGTTGCTATTTCATCTCAATCAATTATTGAAAGTGGTGTAATTGGTTTAGGTAAAGCTGATATTTTTCAAATTAACAATGTTTATATGTCAGGTGGTTTTGGTGCTGCGGCAACTTCAGGTGATACAGACATTACAAGTCGTTTTGATTTAGACACAGGTCAAAGAGATAACTATTACGATATAGGAAGATTAAAATTAAAACCAGGTTCAATTAGACCAACAGGTCGATTACTTGTTGACTTTGATTTCTTCTCTCATGGTTCTGGTGACCATTTTGATATTGATTCATATTCAGGAGTTATTGATTATGAAAACATACCAAGTTACAAATCAGATACAACAGGTCAAACTTTTCAATTAAGAGATTGTTTAGACTTTAGACCAAGAGTTGATGACGCTACTACAATTAATTCAGGTTCCGTTGATAGAAGTTTTGATGGTTCAGGAGCTTCAACAGTTGATCCTGTGCAATTCAATTCAGATACTACAACAGATTTTGAATATTTCTTAAATAGAATAGATAAAATCTTTATTACAAGACAAGGCGAAATAAAAGTATTAAAAGGAGCTTCTGCTTTAAATCCTTTAGAGCCTGGTAATTTAGATGGCCATTTATTATTGGCAACCTTAACTATACCAAGTTATACTCTCAATACAGCTGATATTATTATAGACAAAGAAGATAATATTAGATTTACAATGAGAGATATTGGTAAACTAGAAAAAAGAATACAAAATATTGAATACTACACTCAACTTTCATTACTAGAAGCTGATGCTCAAAGTTTACAAATACAAGACGCTAATGGATTTGATAGATTCAAAAATGGTTTTGTAGTAGATAACTTTTCGGGTCACAATGTTGGTGATGTAGAAATAATGATTACAAACTATCCATTGATAGAGCAAGAGGTGAGGCAAGAACACCTTTCAATGAAGATGTTATAGAATTAACCGAAGTTGATGATGACTTAACTTCTATATTAGCAGCTGATAGAACAGCAGCTAACTATTCTAAAACAGGCGACTTAATTACTTTACCTTATACAGAATCAATATACTTACAACAACCTTATGCTACTAAAACAGAAAACTTAAATCCATTTTTAGTATTTGATTGGATTGGTGATATAACTTTAAATCCACCAGTTGATGAATGGAAAGAAACAAGAGTTGCTCCTGAATTAGTTGTAAATGTAAATGGAACTTTTGATAATTTAGCTATTAATGCTGGATTAGATAATACAAATACAACAGAAATACCAGTTGGTACAGAATGGAATGAATGGCAAGATCAATGGTCAGGTAATCCTAGAACCAATAATAGATGGCAAGGAAATAGTTTAGTACAAACTACTAGTACAGATGTAGTACAAACAAGAGCTGGTGTTAGAACAACAATTGTTCCTCAAACAGTTAGACAAAGTTTAGGTAATAGAGTTATATCAGTTGCTTTTGTCCCATTTATTAGAAGTAGATCAATCACATTTACTGCTCAAGGAATGAGACCTAATACAAGAGTTTATCCATTCTTTGACAACATAGATATTTCAACATACATTACTCCAGATGGTGGTTCATTAGGTGGTAATATTGTAACAGATACAAATGGTTTTGTAACAGGAACATTTGCTATTCCTGATCCAAACGTAGATTCAAATCCAAGATGGAGAACAGGTAAAAGAGTATTCAGATTAACGGCTTCATCTACGAATAGTGAAGATAGAACAGCAGTTGCTACTTCAGGAGAATCCGATTATGACGCTAAAGGTTTATTAGAAACAACACAAGAGGCGATTGTTTCAACAAGAGAAGCAAGAACAGTTAGACAAACTGTGACAGCAACTTCATCAACTACAAGAACAGCAAGTAGAGTAATTGGTAGACTGAGGTGGTGATCCTTTGGCTCAATCATTTATTATTGATGAAGAAGATGGTATGTTTATTACTTCTTTAGACGCTTTCTTTGCTACTAAATCAGATACAATTCCAGTAAGAGCAGAAATAAGAAATATGGTCAACGGTTATCCGGGACAAAAAGTTATTCCTTTTGCTCAAAAATATTTAAATCCAAGTTCAGTTAATACAAGTACAGATGGATCAACAGCAACAACATTTACTTTTGATAGTCCTGTTTATTTACAAGAAGGTATTGAATATTGTATAGTATTGTATTCAGACTCAACAGATTACACAGCTTACATAGCAAGACTAGGTGATAAAACAATTGATTCAGATAGAACAGTATCTAAACAACCAGCAAGTGGTGTATTATTTAAATCTGCTAACTATCGTACTTGGACACCAGAACAAATGGAAGACATGAAGTTTACTTTAAGAAAAGCAGTATTTGATACTTCTTCAACTGGTACTTTAACATTAGCAAATAAATCATTACCTGTAAAAACTTTAGACAGCAATCCAATTAGAACATTTAATGGTTCAGGTGTAGTTAGAGTATTCCATAAAAATCATGGAATGCATTCTATAACAGACAATGTAATAATTGCTGGTATAGCTTCAGGTACTTACAATGGTATTGCTCACAGTGACATTAATGGAACATACACAAGTATTTCAAACATCACTTTAGACAGTTATGATGTTACAACTTCAGGTACAGCTACATCAACAGGTGATGTTGGTGGTTCAACTGTAACTGCTACACAAAATAGATTGTTTGATGTACTACAACCACAAATTGGTCATGTTGTACACCCAGCGACAAGTTTAACTTCTACTTTAAGAACAACAACTGGTAAATCAGTTCATGGTTCAGAAACAGCATTTAGTTTACAAGGTTCAACTGCTGCTGAAAATATTGTATTAGGAGATAACTACTACTTTGATAATCCAAGATTAGTTGCTAGTGATATTAACCAAACAAATGAAATATCTGGTTCTAAATCAATTGTTATGAATTTAACAATGAGTTCAACAAATGCTAACTTATCGCCAGTGATAGATTTACAAAGAGTAAACGCTTTTGCAATTTCAAACAGATTAAATAATCCTGCAGTATCATTTACAGATACATTTACAGGAGACGGTTCAACTGTTGCATTTACTTTATCAGGAACACCAACAAGTGTTCACTTACTATCAATTAAAAAAGATGGTAAAAAATTACAAGCTGTTGATGACTTTACAGTTTCAGGAACAACTTTAACTTTAGATACTGCTCCAGCGAGTGGATCAAAAGTAATAGCTAAATTAACAAACACAGTTGATTACGAAGATGACACAGCCGTAGAAGGTGGTTCATCTGCTGGCGCTTACATTACTAAACCAATTAATCTGGCAAATGCTTCAACAGCATTAGATGTAAGATTAGCAGCTAGTGTAAGATCAACTTCTTCAATTAAATGTTACTACAGATTATCTGGTGGAGAAGAAACAAGAAGAATAGAAGATATTGCATTTACTCCATTTAACACAGACGGTAGTTCAGATGTAGCTGTTGATCCTTCAAATGGTGATGTAATATTAGATTTAGATTTCAAAGATTACAAATTCAGCGATAGTGGTTTACCTGAATTTACATCTTTCCAAATTAAAATTGTCTTTAATGGTTCAGTATCAGCTTTACCAGCAAGACTAAAAGACTTTAGAACAATAGCACTGGCAGTATAATGGCAAGATTAAAAGTAGAAGGATTTGAAAGTTTAGTAAGAGATACAAGATCAAATGGTATTATTAATACAAATGTTACTGAATATTCATTATACATGAAAAGAGTAAGAGATAGAGAAAAACAAGGTGACGAGATAAGAAACACTGTAAAAGAGATAAATACTTTAAAGGCAGAGTTAAGAGAAATTAAAGATTTACTAAAAAAGGTAACACAATAACATGGCAACAAGAAGTGTAGCATCATCAGATACTTTAGAAACGTTTAGAACCACGTTTAATAGTCTAGGTACAGACGTTGGTGATTTAAATAGTTTAACAACAACTGATAAAACATCAGTAGTTGCTGCTGTTAATGAAGCTTTAAGTGCTACTTTTACTTTTACTTTAAGAGATTCATCATCAACAACTCAGGTAATAACTGGTACGGATACATTAAATGTTATCGGTTCTGGTGGTATTACAGCTACAGTAAGTGCAACTGATACTTTAACAGTATCTTTAGATTCAACAATAACAGGATTAACAAGTTTAGACGCAACTACACTTACCGAGGGTGGTATACAAGTTGCAACTAAACCTTTTGCAATTGCTCAAGCAATAGCGCTAGGTTAATTTATATTATAACATAAATATATTATAAATAGTAATAGATAGTTTATAAAAAAATACATAATTAGTTACGGCCGATTATAATTAATGTATAAATAGTATGTAATGATATCGGTCGATATCGACAAACAAAAAAAGAAGGTAACTAATGGCAAACGATTTTAAAAGAAAAGTAAAAGCTGATGTAGGAACATCAACTGGCGCAAGTGGAGATGCTGTATATACAGTTCCTGCTGGTGCTGGTTCAACTGCATTGGAAACAATCGTTATCGGCATTTCAGTCTGTAATAAAAACGCTTCGGAAAGAACAGTAGGTTTATTTTTAGATAACTACGACGCGACAAATGACGGTTACATTGTAAACGGCCTAAAAGTACCCGGAAATACTACAGTAGAAATTATGTCTGGTAACAAAATAGTCCTAGAAAATAACGGAACAACAGGCGATGTATTAAGAGCAGAAGCTTCTGCTGGTTCATCAATTGATGTTGTTTTATCAGTTTTAGAAGACGTATAAAAAATTTAAGAAAAGGTTAAAAAAAATGGTAAGGTATATTCAACCAAAAGACAGACCGACGGAAGTTAATGTCAGAACGGCAACAGGAGATGGATCAACAACTGATTTTACAGTCACACAAAATCAAACTGTAAATAAAGTGCTGGTTGAACTAAACGGTGTTACTCAAGTTCCTACAACAGATTACACTATTTCTGGAACTACTCTAACTTTTGGTGTTGCTCCAGCGACTGATGACGCCATCTTAATAAGAGAGTTACCAATTTAAGGGAGAGATGAATGGCTAAAATTAGAGAATCAAACGTTTTAAACACATTAATTACAGAATTAAAAGATGTAGTAAGTGATACCACTCCACAATTGGGCGGAAACTTAGACACACAATCTTTTACAGTTGATGGTAGAGATGTTTCTACTGATGGTACTAAATTAGATACAATAGCAACAACTGCTACTGCTAATCCAAATGCTATAAATAATGTAGTTGAAGATACCACTCCACAATTAGGTGGAGACTTAGACGTTAATGGTAATGATATCGTATCAACAAGTAATGCTGATATTAATATTACTGCTAATGGAACAGGTAGAGTTACTTTAGGTCCTTCAAAAATCCAACAAGTAGCTGAAAAAATTACCACGGCAGCAACCGCTGCTACTGGAACTGTTGCTTATGATGTTCTTACACAAGCAGTGTTAAACTATACAACTGCGGCATCAGGTAACTGGACATTAAATGTTAGAGGAGATGGGTCAACTGCATTAAATGCAATTATGGACACTGGTGAGTCAATTACAATAGCTTTTATTGTAGCTCAAACTGGAACAGCTTATTATAATAATGCATTTCAAATTGATGGGTCATCAGTTACACCAGAGTGGCAAGGCGGATCGGCACCTAGTGCAGGTAATATCAACTCATTAGATACTTATACATATACAATTATAAAAACAGCAGATGCAACTTTTACAGTTCTAGCATCTCAAACGCAATTCGCATAAGGAGACATATATGCCTTTATTAGTTACACGTGGAGGAGGATCCATAAGGGGTTTTGGTTTTGCGGGTTTTGTATTAATAGAATATGATGTTGATTACTTAGTGATAGCCGGTGGAGGAGCTGGTGGATCTGGTAACATCAACGGAGGTGGTGGCGCAGGAGGTTTTCGTACTTCTTTTCCAGGGGGAACTCAAATAACAGTTGGAAACGTAGGAAGTTACCCTATTGTTATAGGGGCAGGCGGTACAATTGCACCTGGAACTAGAGGAAACCAAGGTGGAACCTCAACTTTTTCAACAATCGATTCAGCCGGAGGCGGTGGCGGAGCCTCGGGTTCGCAAACCTTAACCGGTGGAGCAGGTGGATCTGGAGGCGGTGGATCTGGAGGACTTGCACCAGCAACACCATCAGCAGCTGGAGCCGGAAATACACCTCCTGTAAGTCCTTCTCAAGGTTTTCCAGGAAGTGCGGGATCATCAAATGTTCCACCAAATTTTGGAGGAGGCGCTGGCGGAGGAGCTTCTCAGGCTGGTCAAGGTTCTAGTCAAAATGCCCACCCAGGTGGAGCAGGTAGTTCAAATTCAATTTCAGGTAGTTCTGTAACTTACGCTGGAGGAGGAGGTGGTGGAAGATACCAAGCTCCTGCGGGTACCGGCGGACCAGGTGGCGGCGGAGCAGGAGTGTCTGCTGGATCAAATGGAAATGGTGGAGGAGCTGGTGGTACAAACGGATTAGGTGGTGGAGGAGGCGGTGGTTCCCCCGCGTCAGGAGGATCTGGAAGAGTTATTATAAGAGCTCCTGGAGACGCTACATTAACTGTATCCCCCGGAACTAATCAAACATCAACAGCTCCCGGCGGGGAAAAAATAGCGACATTTAATGTCTCTGGAAACTTAACTGTAGGATAATTATTATGGCAACATTTGCAGAAATCAATATAGCTAATCAAGTAATAAGGGTAGTAAAAGGATGTACCCAAGACGCTGTAAGTAACGGTGGAGAAGGTTCAGAAGAAGCAGCTACTCATTTTGCTACTGTGTGTCCATTATCAGATGAAGGAGTTAAATGGGTTCAAACATTTTTTAGTGGGTCACAAAGAAAAAGACCAGCTGGAATAGGTGGTTATTATAACCCAGATTTGGATATGTTTATATATCCGCAACCATATGATTCTTGGACATTAGACAACAATGGCGATTGGAAAGCACCGGTAACACACCCTTCTATTGGTTATGAAGAACTTATTGGAAACGGAAGCGATTATAGGGTGTTGGGGCTACTGTGGAACGAAGAAAACCAAAAATGGTTATGTGAAGATAGAGATCAAAATAACTACGAATGGAATACTGAATCCTTATCTTGGTTGGCAATAGCCTAAGTCTTGATTTTGTTTTAAAAATAAAGAAATACCGGCTTGACAAGTAGTACAATTAGTGTTATATTGGATATATTGTGAATTTAAAAGAATAAATTATGAATTTAAAAGAATAAATTATGAATTTAAAACAACACTATTGGTTTTTTAAATCTGTATTGCCGAAACATTTCTGCAATAAACTTATTGAATATGGAACACAACAACAGGAACAAGTTGCATTAATTGGATCTGCTCAAAAAAAATTAAAATCTAAAAGATACCTTAATAAAAAAGACACTAAAGATTTAAAATCTACTAGAGACTCCAATGTTTCTTGGTTAAATGGTGCCTGGGTTTATAATGAAATAATACCCTATATAAAACTAGCCAATAAAAATGCAGGGTGGAATTTTCAATGGGATTGGTCTGAGACTTGCCAATTTACTAAATACTCTAAAAATCAATTTTATGATTGGCATTGTGACAGTTGGGATACACCTTATGATTGTTCGGAAGATATCAACCTACATGGTAAAATTAGAAAATTATCTGTTACATGCTCCTTATCCGATCCTTCTACTTACAAAGGAGGAGAACTAGAATTTGATTTTAGAAATTCTGTTAAATCAACTAAACCAATTGTATGTAAAGAAATATTAACCCAAGGTTCTATTGTAGTTTTTCCTTCACATGTATGGCATAGGGTTAAACCTGTAACAAAGGGAATCCGACACTCTTTAGTTGTATGGAATGTAGGCAACCCTTTTATATAAATGAAAGATATGTATTTTCTATGTTCGTTACCGAGAGCAGGAAATACCGTGATATCTTCTATTTTAAATCAGGACAAGAGAATTAAGGTGACGTCAAATAGTATTACATGTGAAATTGTTTATCAAATACAAAAATTAAAGGAAGACGGGTTATTTATTAATTTTCCAGATTCCGGTTCTTTAGATAATGTAATAAATAATGTTTTCAATATGTATTATAAAGACTGGAAAGCCAATACTATTATAGATAGAAGCTCCTGGGGAACACCTGCTAATTTATTCTCCCTGAGACATATGTATAAAAGCCCGAAATTTATTATCTTATACCGACCTGTTATAGAATGTTTATCCTCTTATGTTAAAGCACTAACCCCGGGTGACTTAGATGTGTTTTGTGAAGAAGTAATGGATAAGGATAACGGGGTTATAGGCAAGAATCTATGGAGTATAGAAAATATTTTAAAAAATAAAGAAGACCACATAATTATTCACTTCAAAGATTTTATCAATAACCCAATAAAGGAATTAAAAAAAATATATAAATATACAAATAATAAATATAAGGACATTAATTTAAAAAACTTTAAACAGTTTTCTATAAACAACATTCACTATAATGATAAGATATTGGGTGCTGATATACATAAAATTAGAACAAGTTATATATCTCATACTTCTTACGATTATAAAAAAATACTTTCTTCTAAAATAATAAATAAATATAAAAACAGAGATGTCCTGTAGTGGTATATGAACAATTTTAAATATATTGGAAAGATAAAAGTAAGTAATTTTAAAAATAAAATAAATAATTTTGACAATAAGGTATGGGAAGAATTTAATTTTAGGCAGAAAACATTTGATGTACATAAAGAAACAAAAACTATTCCCTTAATATTTGACACAGATTTCAGATTGGAAAATCCAACTTATTTAGATAAATATGATATATTTGAAAATGAATTTAAAATATTAAAAAATAAACTAACAAAAATATACGGAAAAGGTTTTATAATAAGAGCAATATTAGTTAATCTTAAATCAAAAAGTAATATAGGTAAACACATTGATAATGGTGAAAGTTTATCTATTTGCCATAGAATTCACATACCTATAATCACAAATAGAGATGTTTTTTTTAAAATTAATAAAGAAGTTAAAAACTTAAAGGAAGGGGAAATGTGGGAAATTAATAATTCTGAAAAAATTCATTCTGTTATAAATAATAGTGATAAAGATAGGGTTCATTTAATTGTGGATTGGGTAAATTTGACATGAAAGCTATTTTAAATATTTTAGTATTTGGATTACCGGGGTCAGGTAAAACTACTTTTGCAAAACAACTAACTGCAGAAACGGAGGTGCCTCATTTTAATGCAGATGAAATAAGGGGTATGTTCAAAGACTGGGATTTTACTAAAACAGGGAGGCTAAAACAAGTTATTAGAATGTTGGATTTATGTGCGATTGCTAATAAAACTTGTGTAGTAGATTTTGTTTGTCCTTATAATTTGTATAGAAAAGATTATGGGATTACTATTTGGATGAACACTATTGAATCAGGGAGATTTGAAGATACTAATAAGATTTTTGAAAAACCAGAGAAAGTGGATTACGAAATAACGGATTTTAATTACAATCATATTATAAAGGAGATACGTGATAGACTACAATAAACCCACTGCTATGATGTTAGGTAGATGGCAACCCTGGCACCAAGGTCATCAAATATTATTTGAAAAAACATTTGAAAAAACAGGTCAGGTTATTATTATGGTAAGAGATACACCTAGAGATGATAATAATCCCTTTGGTTTTTATGAAGTTAAAACTAGGATTGAAAAAGCTCTATCTAAATTTAAAGGAAAATTTGAAGTTATAAAGGTTCCTAATATTACCAATATATGCTATGGAAGAGGAGTAGGATACAAGATTGAAAAGATCGTGTTACCTGAACAGATACAGAACATATCTGCAACTAAAATTAGAAGGAAACTAAGGAATGAGCTTTTTAAAAAATAAATATGTTGTTATAAAAAAAATAATACCAGAGGATATTATTAATTTTTGTTATGAATATTCAATGATAAAAAGAAAGGCTGTGGATATAATGTTTAATGAAAATTATATCTCACCTTTTTCTAATGATTTTGGAACTTTTAAAGATACTCAAGTTCCAAATACATATTCTCACTATGCTGATTTTGCAATGGAGACCTTGTTGTTATTGATCCTACCGAGGATGGAAAAAGAAACAAAATTAAAACTGGTTCCAAATTATTCATACATGAGGATATATAAAAATGGGGATGTTCTCAAGAAACACACGGATAGGTTTAGCTGTGAGGTATCTACTACTTTAAATTTAGGGGGAGACCCCTGGGATATTTATATCCAACCAGATAAAAAAAATTCAAAGCCTAAAAAAATAGGACTAGAAAAAGGCGATATGTTGATTTATAAAGGAAATGAATTAAAACATTGGAGAGATTCTTTTGATGGGGATCACTGTGTGCAAGTTTTTTTACACTATACAAACAAAAAAACAAAAGGTTCAGTAGAAAATAAATTTGACGGCAGACCTTTTTTAGGGTTACCTTCATTTTTTAAAAAGGAGTTAAAATAGATGGATTTTACTAAAGATGGAATTATCAAAGAGCTTACAGATAAACTAGAGAGATCAGAGGCTATTAGGCGGTCTGAGACAGAAAGAAACTACGATCTTCTGGTAGAAATAGAAAAACAGAATTTACATATAAACACCCTTCAAGGGATAAATGAAAATTTCTCTAGGAAAATATCTATATTACAACTTAGATTGAAAGACTTGATAACAAAAACATAAGAAATTCTGTAATTACTTTATCATGAAACAACATAATATAAATAAAAATAACAATTTTATTGAAGGTTGGTATATGAAAGATACTTCTATATGTGATGGTATGTTGAAAATATTTAATACGTCTAAACAGAATGAAGGAAAACTATATGAAAAAATAAATCCTTCTATAAAAAAATCAACGGATGTTTTTTTAGATACAATAGACAATAGAAAGGAAGTAATTAATTATCTACAACATCTTCAAGAATGTGTACAAGAATATGTTAAAAAATATAATTATTGTGACAAAGGGCAGCTGGAGTGGAGGATAACAGAATGGTTTAATATCCAAAGATATAAACTTGGAGAAGGTTTCTATCAATTTCACTCCGAAAAAGGTGCGGTAGATGTCCCAGTGGTTTCTAGGAGACATTTAGTATTTATGACCTATTTAAACAATATGGAAAAAGAAGGGGGTGAGACAGAATGGCTATACCAAAAATTAAAAATAAAACCAAAGAAAGGGCTGACAGTTATTTGGCCGGCGGAATGGATGTTTACTCATAGGGGAATAGCATCTATGAAAGAAGTTAAATATATAGTTACGGGATGGTATTCTTTTGTATAATTTATTTCAATCGGTTGTTTTACACCAGAATATAAAAATAGATAACAATAAACTTTTAAAATACATTTATAAAATAAAGAAGCAAGATAAGGGAAGAATTTTAAGCAACGAAGGCGGTTGGCAAAGTTTAGAGATAGGTGAAAACCAAAAAGAACTAGAAGAATTAAAAGATAACATTGAAAAAAAACTATTAGAATATTTAGATAATGTTAAATTAAAACACAGTAAAAATTATGTCTACAACATATGGCTGAATATTAATGGTTACAAGGATTCTAATGTACTACATAACCACCCAAAGTCTATTGTCTCAGGGGTGTATTATATAAAAACACCAAGCAAATGTGGTGGCCTTGTCTTACATCATCCTTGCAGAGAGATTGCCCCTGAATGGAATAGGTTAATTATTGAGTACACTCCCGCTAATAGCACAACCTGGAAGTTGCCTGTGGTTGAGGGTGATTTAGTATTGTTCCCTTCTTGGCTGTATCATTCTGTAGACTTAAACTTAAATAAAAAAGACGTTAGAGTATCTATAGCGTTTAATATATGCGAATAATATGAAATACGATTACTGGGTTTGGAATAACATTTTTAATAAAAAAGAAATAATTTCTATTAATAAGGTTATAGAAAACGAATACTGTTTGGAAGAGCCTATAAACAACTTGGCGACCACTGATGAGGGGGAAGTAAAAAAAAGTTGTAAGGTTCTTCTTTGTAAATATGGGAAAATAAAAAAATTAGTGCAAACAGCTGTGGAGGAAGCAGTCGAAATCAACACCTTTAATTTTGGATATTCTTTATTTCCCCTCACAAATACTAGTTATTGTAATTTCAATATATACTCAAGTAGAGGTTTACAACAATATCACTGGCATGTGGATGAATCCCCCACTTATGTCCACGATATAAAATTAACTTTGTTGATAAATCTTTCTTTAAAAAAATACGATGGGGGAGAATTTTCTATGTTTAAAACAAACCAATTTAGCATACCCAAGTTCAATAAACCGGGAGACATGTTGATGTTTAAATCTTATATTAATCATAAAGTTTCTCCTATTTTATCAGGAGAAAGAAGAACCTTAACATTATTCTTTCATGGGCCTAGATTTACCTAAATTTTAATATAAAACTAGATTTTAAATAGAGAACAACGTATACTACCTAATAAATAGGATTTTATATGCTACAAAAAATAGGTTTCGTACCGGGATTCAATAAACAGGTTACCGAAACCAAGGCTGAAGGCCAGTGGTTTGGTGGTGATTTTTATTAATATTTCTAAAAAGATAAGTAAAATACAATATAAATATAATAAGATAACATAGTGAGGATATTATGACTGAACAAGTAAAACAAGATAAATTGACAATTGATAGTAAGGAGTATATTATAAATGATTTACCATTAGATGTAAGAAACACGATTGTTGCAAGACAAGAAATTCAAACTTCTAAAGTAAGACATAATATAGAATTAGAAAAAATTGAAGTTCTTACTAACTATTATAACGAAAAAATTAAAAAGGGGTTAGAAGAATACAATGGCAGCGACAGCAAATCTAAGGATTGACCAAGGCGCCAGCTTTTCAAGTGACGTAACCGTAACAGACACAGACGACACGGCATTCGACTTAACAGGTTATACTGCCAGTGCAAAAATGGCACAAGGATATTCGAGCACTCGTACAAGAGTATCTTTTACAACTACTATTGCCACGGATGCGACAACAGGTGTCATTACCTTATCGTTAACAGCAGATCAAACATCAGCTTTTAGACGCTCCATCACGTTATGTATATGACGTAGAAATCACTAAAACCTCTGACAGTACAGTAACAAGGGTTATTGAAGGAATAATAACAATTAGTCC
>FUWD013230009.1_pt1 | contig 16061 bp, 16 predicted proteins | sample 1063281 | NCBI WGS metagenome assembly FUWD01 (sample SAMEA79048168, study PRJEB19326) | metagenome | biome: marine | reverse complement strand
ACAGTTTTGTAGATGGGGCCTGATAGTTTTTGAGATTGGGCTTTTTCTTGAAGAATAGACTTGGAGTCTTTAAGGGGTTTAGAGGAAAGAGTTTTTTTAGCGTGAGGAATAAATATTTTGTCAAAGAATTTTTGAGTAACCTCAATGCCTCCATCAATGTAGATGGCACCAATGAGACTTTCGGTGATGTCTTCTAAAGTTGAAAGGTTTTCTCTACCCCCACCACTTTGTTCACCTCGACTAATAAAAACATGACTATCAAGATTAATTTTTTTGGCGAAGTCAGCTAGAGATTCGGTACGAACAACAACAGAGCGAGCTGATGTTAAATAGCCTTCATTTTTGTCAGGATAGGTTTTAAAAAGATAAGAAGAAATAAGACTTTCCAGGATAGCGTCACCTAGATATTCTAACCTTTCATAGCTTTTTTCAACATTAGGAAGGTTTAAGGTAGAACGATGAGTAAGGGCTTCTTCAAGAAGAGAGATATCTTTAAATTGATAACCAATTTTTTTTTGAAGTAGGTCGAGTTTTTTGAAAGGGTTCATAAGATATGTAAGATTGATTTGTTGACTATTTTATATTTTCCCTTTTTTTGTTTGATTTGTCACCTTCTTCTTTTTGGTTTTTTTTCAGCCTTGTCTTTGAATTCAGTATCGCGTCCAGTAAGGGTCAGGGCTGAAGCCAGAGCGCCGTTAATAAAACTACCACTGTTTTCACTGCCGTAATCTTTGGCAATCTCAACAGCTTCGTCAATAATAACTTTAGCAGGAGTTTCTTTTTCAAAGAGGAGTTCGTAAACTGCTAGACGAAGAATGGCAAGGTCGGTTTTGTTTATTTGAGCTAGAGGCCATTCAGGAGCAGATTTTTCAATGATGGGATCTATTTGGGGACATTTTTCATTAACTTTTTTGGAAAGGTCGTTAAAAAGTTTTTGCTCGATAAAGCTGTGAGCAAAGAGTGATTTAAAGGTTTTAATACGACGAAGGTGTCGAGGGTCTTGGGCAGTTTTCACTAAGTTTTATTTTATTTTGTTTGACAATGAGGACAGATAAAATGAGGTCGTTTAAGTTTGCCACATTTAGGACATTTTACCAAAGTAGGAAGCTTGAGTCTGATGTTGGCTCTTCTTTTGCCTTGTCTGGCGGTAGAAATTTTTCTTTTTGGTGTTGCGGCCATGATGTAAGTTAATTAAAGACGAATGTGTGTATTTTAACATTCTGAGGCTGGGCTAGCAATGCTTATTTTGATGAGGAAATAATTTCCATGGCAGAGATTTTGGCCTGTTGATAAAGGGAACGGTCCCAGAAGTGTTTGAGGCGGGTTTTAAGGTGTCCATGTTGTTTTAGACCAAACAACTCCCCTGCTCCACGTAACTGAAGGTCAAGACGGGCTAGTTTAAGACCGGTATGGTGTTTGGTAAGTAGTTGAAGGCGGTCTTTTTCGGTGTTGTCGTCTTTAAAGGGAATAATAAGACAAAAACTGGCCTTTTCTCCCCTACCAACTCGTCCACGTAGTTGGTGGAGTTGGGCGAGACCAAAGCGTTCGGCGGAGTGAACGATGATGATGTTGGCGTCAGGGATATCAATACCAACCTCAATTAAGGAGGTGGAAACAAGGATGGCCTTTTTGGTTTGGTTAAAGCGTTTGATGGTTTTGGTTTTTTCTTCTGGTTTCATTTGACCATGTAGAGACAGAACGGTGGCGACTGAGGAGAACTGTTCTTTATAAAAAGGAAAAAGGGTTTCGATAGAGTCAGCAATGGAAGATTTTTTGATGTTGGGACAAACAATAAAGACTTTTTGATTTTTCTCTAGCTGTTGTTTTAACCAGGTGTAACCCTTTTTAAGGCGATTTTGATCCATAAGCCAAGTGGTAACTGGTTGACGATTTTTGGGTTTGTGTTTGATGGTGGAGATATTTATCTCACCAAAAATACCTAGAGCAATGGTGCGAGGAATGGGGGTAGCACTAAGGTTAACCATATGAGGAGAAGGGTTTCTTTCGATTAAAGCTTGTCTTTGATTGACACCAAATTTATGCTGTTCATCGATAGCGATGAGAGCAACTGGGTGTTTGAGTTTGTTGGGAAGTTGATTTAAAAGAGCATGGGTACCGATGAATATGGTTGGTTTGTTTGTGGTTTTAATTTTACTTTGAGCAGTAACGAGTTGGATTTGTTTAGGAAAGAGGGAGAGTTTTTTGAAGGTAAAGGTGTGTTGTTCGGCCAAGATTTGAGTTGGGGCTAGAATGGCAAAAGAGTATCCTTGTTGGAGACATTGATTGGCGGTGAGAATGAGAGTGGCGGTTTTACCTGAACCAGTGTCTCCTTGAATTAGGCGATGGGTTGCTTGAGGCGACCTTAGGTCTTGGTAAAGATCTTGAATGGCTTTTTTTTGATCAGGAGTAAGTTTAAAAGGAAGTTTTTTAAGACTTTGTAGATGGGTTTTGTCTGAAGGAGATATGGAGATAGAAGGAGGGAGACTTTGTTGGTATTTAATGTTGTCGATGGATATGTTTAGGTGTTGATCAAAAGCGAGTCTTTTGTCTGCCTGTTGTTGAGTTTCGAGTTTGTCAGGGAAGTGAATCTGTTGGTAGGCTTGAGATAAGGATAGGAGATTTTGTTTTTTGATTATGCTAGAAGAGAGAGAGTCAGAGATGGTGGTACTTTTAAGAATGAGATCAATTTTACTACGGAGCCATTTTGAGGAGACTCCTTGGGTTTGAGGATAGATGGGAACAAAACCTTGAGAGTGAATTTTTTGACCAGAGAGAGACTCTATTTGTGGAGAGATTAAGCTTTTTTTACCAGCGAAAAAAGAGACTTGACCGATGACCATACAAGTTTGGTCTGGTTTGATGATGTTTCTAATAAAAGGAGAGTTGAACCAGGTAAGAAGAATGTCTCCGGAAGAATCATGTCCGGTTGTTTGAGTGATAAGTTTGCCGGTACGGGAGTAGAAGGTTTTGGGTGGATCAAGAGTAAGTTTGAGAGATATGATTTTTTTAATAGGGCAACCCCTAACTTTGGTGGGTGTAGTTAGGTCAAGAAATCGAGAAGGATAGTGATCAAGTAGATCGGTGATGGTGGAGATGTTTAACTTTTAAGTTTAAGTTGAAACTTATCACCTACACCAGGAATGGCGGTAACAGGATCTTTGAGCTGGTATACCTTAGAGGACATAGGCTAGAGGCAGGAGGGCACTGAGAATAAGTCCAGCGAGACCAAGAATAATGAAGATACGGGTGATTAGTTTTTCTTTTTTTCCTCATCGTTAAGTAAGTGATTGATAAAAATTATTCTTTGTTTTCAAAAATTATTTTAAGAAACTTTAGTTTACCGATTTTAATAACGTTTTCTTGGTCTGGCAAAATGACAACTTGTGGGTCGGTAACTTTTTCTCCATTGATTTGAATACCTCCTTGAAAAACTAGTCTTTTAAAGTTGGCACCAGAGTCAACCAAGTTTTGATCTAGAAGGATTTTTCTGAGAGGGGTAGGTTGGTTGATGGCATAAGTAAGCATGTCTTTTGGTTGTTGGCGTTTTTGAAAAACCGACTCGAACTGTTTTTGGGCTTGTTGAGCCTTTTTTTCATCATAAAGTTCTGTGGTGACAGTGAGAGCTAGTTTTTTCTTGGTTTCTAGAGGAGAAGCTTTGTCAGACTTAAGATCTTTTTCAATCAATTCTATTTCTTTAAGGGGTGTTTCAGTGGCATAGGTGAAGTACTCGGGAATAAGATCGTCTTTAATTGACATGATTTTGCCATAGACATCTTTTGGTTTGTCTTCAACCCAGATGGCGTTGCCCCAAGATTTACTCATTTTACGTCCGTCAGTACCGGTAAGGAAGTTGTTAGTGAGAACGAAAGAAGGGCGTTTGTCGACGTTTTTAATCAAGGTGCGACCAGCTTGCATGTTAAAAGTTTGGTCGGTACCACCGATTTGAAGATCTGTTTTAAGGTTAAGACTGTCATAACCTTGCATGACAGGGTAGATCATTTCTTGAAGGGCAACTCTTTTGCCAGCATCAAGACGTTTACGGATGAGTTCACGAGAGATAAAGTCGCCTACTGAAAAGTGTTTAAGAAGTTCAATGACTTCGGTAAGGGTGAGTTTTGATAACCATTCACTGTTGTAGCGAATGTCAATTTTAGAGAAGTCGAGAAATTTTTCAGCTTGTTTTTTGTAGGTAGCAAAATTGTCTTTAATTTCTTTGGGGGTGAGAACTGGACGTTCACCGTCTTTGTCAGAGGTGTCCCCTACTCTGGCGGTGAAGTCGCCAATGAGAAAAGTAACGTGATGACCAAGTTCGGATAGTTTTTGTAGTTTGCGTAAAGGAAAGGCGTGGCCAATGTGAATACGAATAGCGGTGGGGTCAATACCGAAATAAATATTGAGTTTTTTATCTGTTTTTAGAGCTTTTTCAAGCTCTTTTTTACTGGGGATTATGTTGGCAATTCCTCGGGTGAGGATGTCGTTGATTTTGTCTAGGCTCATACCTTGTATTGTACATGAATTATATGGAAGGAAAAGAGGTGTGGTGATGTAGTAAGATAGAGATAATGTATCGGAGAAAAAGTAACAAAATTAGGTGGTGGTTGGAGAAGAGATGGACGTTTTTAAAGAAGTGGTTGGTTAGATTTAACTGGGGAAAGATAGCTTTTTTGGGGGCAATAGGAGGTGTGGTCTTGGTTTTGATTTTGTTCATATGGGTTGCACGAGATTTACCTGATCCTAATCAAGTACAAAGAAAGAGTGGTTACTCAACGGTGATTTTAGACAGGGAAGGTGAAGAAGTGCTGTTTGATTTGTATGTTGATGAGAACAGAAAGTTTACTCCGATTGAGGAAGTGCCGGAGTACTTTAAACAAGCAACGGTGGCGGTGGAGGACAAGGATTTTTATGAACATAAAGGGTTTGACTTGATGGGAATGGCCAGAGGGCTTTTGAGATTGTTTACTACTGGTAGAGCTCAGGGAGGTTCAACTCTGACTCAGCAGTTGGTTAAGAATGCTTTACTGACGAGTGAAAGAACTGTTGTGCGTAAGATCAAGGAGTTTGTTTTGGCGATTAGAATAGAAAGTCGGTTTAGTAAAGATGAGATTTTACAGATGTACTTTAATGAAACACCTTATGGTGGAACTGCTTGGGGAGTGGCGGCGGCGGCGGAGATGTTTTTTGACAAAGAGGTTTCAGAACTAGACTTGGTTGAGTCGGTGGTTTTAGCTGGTTTGCCTCAGTCTCCAACACGATACTCTCCTTATGGTAATAATCCAGAGGCATATATTGCTAGAGCAACTGTGGTGGCTAGAAGGATGAATGAAGACGGATACATTAATGATGAAATAGAGGCTGAGGTATTGGCAAGTTTACCTGAGGTAGAGTTTCAGGCTTTAGGAACAAGTATTCACGCAGGTCATTTTGTGATGCATGTCAGAGACTTATTGGAAGAGATGTATGGAGAAGAAATGTTAGATCAAGGTGGGTGGAAGATTACAACAACCTTGAACTGGGATTTGCAAGCTGAAGCAGAGGAAATTGTGGCGAAGGAGATATCTAAGGTAAATGATTCTTTACATATTACTAATGGAGCCTCGGTGATTGTAGACACTAATAATGGAGAGGTGTTGTCGATGGTGGGATCAAAAGACTTCTTTGATGAAGAGATAGATGGTGAAGTAAATGTGGTGACTAGATTAAGACAACCAGGGTCAAGCATTAAACCGTTGGTGTACGCTACAGCTTTTAGTGAGGGATACAATCCCTCGAACGTGTTGATGGACACAGTGACTGAGTTTCCAGGTAAAGATGAGAATACACCTTATGAACCCAAGAACTATGACGGAGAAGAGCATGGGTTGTTGCACTTGAGAGATGCTTTAGCCAGTTCTATTAATGTACCAGCGGTAAAACTATTAGCTTTAGTGGGGGTTAAAGATGTTTTAAGTCAGGGATATAAGATGGGATTGAATAGTTTAGAGCCAACCAGGGAAAATCTGTCTCGTTTGGGTTTATCGATGGCTTTGGGTGGAGGTGAAATCAAGTTGTTAGAGATGGCTACTGCCTATTCTGCTTTTGCCAATGGTGGAAGTAAGGTAGAGCCGGTATTTATCTTAAAAATAGAAGATCCAGATGGAAAAGTAGTCTATGAGCATAAGCCGGTAAAACAGGACAAAGTTTTGGATGAAAAAGTAGCATTTTTGATTAATGATATTTTGTCTGACAATAATGCTAGATTGATTACTTTTGGAGTTAATTCTTACTTGAATATGGGTGATAGAGCGGTGGCGGTAAAGACGGGAACAACTAATAATATGAGGGATAACTGGACGATTGGTTGGACTCGGGACAGGATTGTGGGGGTATGGGTGGGTAATAATGATAACTCGGCAATGAAAAGTGTGGCGAGTGGTGTGTCTGGAGCTTCACCAATATGGAGGAAAGAAATGCTAGAAGTTTTAGCAAAAAAAGCTGATCGACCTTGGGAAGTGCCAAGTGGTGTGGAGCAAGTAGAGTTGGATGGGGTTTCGGGATATTTAGCCCATGATGGTTTTGGCAGTTATGTAGACTGGATAATTAGTGGTACTTTGTCGAATGAAGAAGATCCAATTCATAAAAAAATTAAGGTGTGTAAAGGTCAAACAGATAAGTTGGCCGGAATACTTCAGGTAGCTCAGGGAAATTATGAAGAGAAAGAAGTAATTTATATAAGGGAGAGTGATCCTTTAACGGACAAGGACTTGTGGCAAAAAGCGATAGATGGTTGGATTAGTCGACAGGCTGATGATAAGTATAAAGTGCCGACTGAGTATTGTGAGGCAAGTGAAGGAATTGATGTGCAGATTACTTCTCCAGGAGATAAAAGTAGAGTTGATGGTGAAACGGTAACAATAAGATTTGAGGTTAGTAGTGATAAAGAAATAGATTGGGCAAAGCTTTATATTGATGATGTGGAAGAAACAAAGTTCGAGTCCCTTCCATATCTTATTGAGAATATGATATTAGCAGATGGTCAACACACAATTAGAGTTTTAGCTAGAGATGTGGATGGAAGAGAGAGTGATAGGGTGCATGAATTTGGCATGAATGAAGACTGGGGTGAGGAAGTTGTCGAAGAAGTTGTCGAAGAGTAATTTACTATTTCTTTTTCTTGGAAGTGAGTTTTTGGAGAAGTTTTTCTTTAATTGAGTTAACCTGTTTTTGGGTTAAGCTTTTTTTAGGATCGTTAAAAATGACTCTAAAGGTGTGTTTATCTTTATAACTATCAATGTAGGTAACCTGTTGAATTTGGGGAGAGAAGTCTTTAATTCTTTTTATTAAGTTGTTGACGGGGGTGGTGGAGCTAAAAATTAATGTCTTCGATTATGGGAGCGTGTTGAATTAAAGATTTAACATTGTGTTTACTGCTAGCTAGTTCAGAGATGACTTGGAAATCAAGGTTAGTAAGGTAGATGTTTCCTTTAAGTTTGAGTTGATGACAGACTTGAGATTTAATTTTTCCGATTAGACCAAGGAAGGTTTTGCCAGAATAAATTTCGACTGTTTGAGACTGGTTCCAGAGAGGAGAATAGTGGTGTTGGGTTTGATAGTTAAGATTTTTGAGGTGAAGTTTTTTAGCTAAGTGTTCAAAGTAGCCTTTGTGGTGACGATAGTCATCATTATCGGTGACGTAAACAAGAACTGAGTGTTCCTCTGGTAGGTTTTTGTTTTGGGGCAGATAGATGTTGGAAAGTTCAAAAATTCTTAGCGGTTGTTTAACTCGTGGTTGGTTATGAGAGAGATTGTCGAGAATCTGGGGAATGAGACTACGGCGAAGATAGGCCTGGTCTTGGGTTAAAGGATTTTTTATTTTAAGAGAAGGTTTTATTTCTAGACCTACTTGAGAAAAGAGTTTCTCTGAAACCAGAGACGAGTTGTATATCTCGGTAAAACTGGAAAGGCTGAGGATTTTCTTTGTTTGGGTTTCCCAGTAAAGTAAAGGTTCTTGAGTAAATGATTTAAGTTGGGTTGTGGGTAGATTAGAAGGAAGACGGAAGTAACCATAAACTCGAGCAATTTCTTCAGCTAGATCTTGTTTGATACTAATGTCTTGATGGCGCCAGCTAGGAACTTGGCAAGTAAGGGAAGAAGATTTTCTTTTGACAATAAAACCTAGTGTTTTAAGAATGGAGATGACTTGTTTGGGAGGAATGATGATACCAACAAAACGATTGAGCCAGTTAAGATCGATGGTGACAATCTTCTTTTTTAAAGGTTTAGGGTAGTAATCAAGCAAGTTACTGGAGATGACTCCTCCAGCTCGTTTTTGAAGCATTTGAGTGCCTTCAATGAGGGCGGGAATGACGATGTCAGGGTCAGGAATTTTTTCAAAAATTTGAGAAGCTAGAGTTCTTTGTTGAAGATAGAGGGAGGTTCGTCTAATGGCTTGAGGTTGATAAACCTGAATACAGTAAAGGACATTTTTTGTTTTAGAATCAACTTCACTAAGAGAACCACCCATAATGCCAGCTAGGTCAATAAGTCTCCCCTCTCCGTCTTCGATGATGATGTCTTTGCCTTTAAGGAGATGAGTTTTACCGTCAAGAGTGGTGATTTTTTCACCTGAACGACTGTAACGAACAGTCATTTTTTTACCTTTGATTTTGTCGAGATCGAACACATGAACAGGTTGACCTAAACGAAGGGTGATTTCATTAGAGATGTCGACAACATTATTAAGAGGTCTAAGACCATGGTTTTTTAGAAGGTTTTGGGTTTTGGTATCGGAGGGTTTAATGGTGACATTCTTTAAAGCAATGCAGGCAAAACGGGTAAGAATTCCTTTGTCTTTGACAACCAGTTTGAGTGGAGGGGATGAAGGGAGTTTACCGAGTGAGGAAAGTTTTAGCTTGTATGAATCATTTTTAAGTTTGGCAGAGTGTTTAAATTGAGGTAGGATGACGGCTGCTTCACGAGCAATACCCAGAGCAGAAACAGTGTCTATACGATTAGTGATGATCTCGATGTCGTAAACAGAGTCGTGAAGTTTATCAACGGTTGGACCACAAAGACTGAGACAGTTGGCAATTTCTTTAGGTGAAGTCTTGGTACTAAGATATTCTGATAGAAGTGAGTGAGATAGTTTAATGTCCATTAGAATTGAGAAAGAAAATTAATATCGGTGGAGTACAGGTCACGAAGGTTGTTGGTTAAGTTATGTTTCATCATGGCGATGCGCTCTATTCCCCAACCAAAAGCAAAACCAGAGTATTTATTTGGGTCGATGCCGCCATTTTTGAGCACTTGAGGATGAACCATACCAGCACCACCTAGTTCAAGCCAGCCAGATTTACAAATACGACAAGGTTTGCCGTTGATGGTTCCGGTTCCTTTACAGTGGTTACAACTAATATCAACTTCAAAAGAAGGTTCTGTGAATTGGAAGTGGTGAGGACGGAGTCTGGTGATTCTTTCAGGACCAAAGTAGCTTTGGGCAAAGAAGTTGGTGACGCCGATTAGGTGAGTAATGTTGATGTCTTGATCAATAAGGAGTCCTTCAAATTGGTGGAACATGGGAGCGTGGGTGTATGAAGCTTGGCGACGATATGTTTTTCCAATATTAATCATCTTGATAGGAGGGGTTTTGATCTTTTCCATTTCTCTTAGTTGTCCGTTACTGGTGTGAGCTGTGAGGACAACATCGTCTTTGAGATAGAAGGTTTCTTGATCGTCTCGAGCAGGATGGTCTTTTGGGAATATTTAAACCTTCAGCATAGTACCAGTCGGTTTCTACTTCAGGATAGCGACGACGAATAAAACCAAGGGCTTTAAAGATTTGTTCAACCTCCTCGATTGTTTGGGAGATGATGTGGTAATGGCCTTCGGGTGGAGTAATGCCGGGAATGGTGGGGTCAAAAGAAGAGTCCTCTTTCTTGTTTTGAAGAAGTTTTTTTTCTGAAAGAGAGAGTTTTTTCTCGATGGCTTTTTTGAGCTGGTTTATTTCTTGTCCAAACTTGGCTTTGTCTGCAGACTGAAGTTCAGAGAATAGTTGGTTGATGTGTCCTTTACGGCCCAGGAAAGATGTTTTAAGTGAAATTAGTTGTTGAGGGGCAGAAAGAGATTTGAGTTGTTGATCAAAGTCTTTTTCGATGTTTTTTAGACGAGTTTTAAGGCTACCCATGATATTTTTATCTTAGCACAGAACCGAGAAGGGAGGAAAGCTGTTGAGAGTTATTTAAAAGCCTGTTTGACCACTTGAGAGAAAACTTCAGGTTGGTGTATGGCTAGTTCAGAGAGCATCTTACGATTAAGCTTGATGTTTTTTAGACTTAGTTGGTGAATGAACTTGGAGTAAGAAGGGGTGTCTGGTTGATTTGAGAGAGCGGCACTAATACGAGTAATCCAAAGACGACGCATTTGGCGTTTACGTTCTTTACGACCACGGAAAGCATAATCTCCAGCGTGAAGAACGGCTTCATGAGCGACTTTGTAAAGACGACTACGGGTCATACGATAACCCTTGGCCTGTTTTAAGACCTTCTTGTGTTTCTTTTTTCTGAGGTGACTTGTTTTTACTCTGGCCATTTTAGTTGTGAAGCATGGCTTTAATTTTTTTAGCCATCTTACCTTTTACCTCGACATAATGATGATATTTGCGAATATTTTTAGAAGATTTCTTGCGACGAAGATGGCGCATGCCAGGGGTACGACGCATAACTTTGCCAGTGGGAGTGATCTTAAATCTTTTGGCAACGATTTGTCTGGTTTTTTGTTTTCTTTTAGACATTTTATTTTTTTATTTGTTTTTTTGGTTTGACTTGGGCAATTAGAAGTTTACCAATGAGCTTTGGTTCTTGAATTAATTCAGAAATTGAACTAAGTTCTTGAAGAGCGTAGCTCATAACTTTATCGCCAAAATCTTTCTTACTGATTTGTCGGCCGGTGAATTTTACCACTAACTTGACTTTGTCTCCAGTTTTGAGGAATTTTTCAGCCTTTTTGAGGCGAACTTTGATGTCGTTTTGGGCCATAAAAGGAGAAAAACGAACTTCTTTAGTGTCTTGAGTGGAGCGGGACTGTCCGGCTCGATCCTTTTTGGACTCGAGGTATTTAAATTTACTGAAATCAATTATTTTAACAATTGGAGGTTTGGCTTTAGCAGTAATTTCTACAAGGTCGAGGTCTTTCTCTTGAGCCAACTTGAGAGCGTCAATGGAAGACATAAGACCGACCTGTTGACCGGTTTCGTCGATGACCCTGACTTCAGGATATTTAATATATTGATTAGTGCGGTAAAACTTGCCCAAGAGGAATTAAGAGATTAATTTTTGATTGATTTCTGCCTGTATTTTATCAACAAAGGCGTCAAAAGTCATCTGACCAAGATCTTTTTCCCCTCTTTGTCGAACAGAAACGGCTTTTTTGTCTAGTTCTTTTTGGCCAAGAATGAGCATGTAAGGAGTTTTTTGTTCCTCTGCTTGCCTGATTTTTTTACCTAAGACTCGTTAGAGTTGTCGATTTTGACACGAACTCCTACGGACTTGAGTTTTTTCTGAAGTTCTTGTGCGTAAGAAACAAACTTTTCTGATATGGGAAGAAGAGAGGTTTGGACGGGAGAGAGCCATAGGGGGAAAGCTCCGCCATAATGTTCAATAAGAACACCGATGAAGCGTTCTAGAGAGCCTAGAAGGGCTCTGTGTATCATGTAAGGAACGTGTTGTTGACCATCAGAACCGACATAGGTCATGTCAAAGCGTTCAGGGAGATTAAAGTCGAACTGAATAGTAGAGAGTTGCCACTTGCGACCGATGGAGTCAGCCACCTTGATATCGATCTTGGGACCATAAAATACGGCCCCACCAATGTCTTCAACGTACTTGTCGCCATAACCGACTTCCTTGATTACTTCTCTGAGAACTTTTTCTGCGGTTTGCCAGTTTTTGTCAGAACCAATGAACTTGTCCTTGTTTTCTTTGTCTCTGGTGCTAAGGTTGACTTCAAAGTCGGTAAAGCCAAAGGTTTTGAATATTTCCAGAGTAAGATTGAAGGCCTTTTTAACTTCTGAAGAGAGATCTTCGGGTGTACAGATGATGTGGGCGTCATCTTGAGTGAAGCCGCGGACACGGGTTAAGCCATGAAGAACACCACTTCTTTCATAACGATAAACAGTTCCCATTTCACTGAGACGCATAGGAAGGTCGCGGTAGCTATGAGGTTTAAATTTGTAGATGGCAACATGGAAAGGACAGTTCATGGGTTTAAGACGGTACTTTTCATCTTCGATGGAGAACTCACCATAGAGACCTTCTTTGTAAAAATCTACATGACCAGAGTGTTGCCAGAGTTTACTGGAAGCTAGGTGAGGAGTACTGACAGGTTCGTATCCGTTATCAAGATATACGTTAGAGGCGTAGTCCATGACTGCTTGACGAAGGCGAGCACCATTGGGGAGCCAGAGGGGTAAGCCAATACCAACTTCAGGATCAAAAGTGAAGAGTTCTAGTTCTTGACCAAGTTTTCGATGGTCTCTTTTTTGAGCTTCTTCAATTTGGAAAAGATGTTGATCAAGTTCTTTTTTTGATGCAAAAGCGGTTCCGTAGATACGAGTGAGCATTTGATTTTTTTCATCACCGTGCCAGTAAGCACCAGCAACAGACAGAAGCTTAAAGGCCTTGATACCGGCAGTAGATTTAAGATGAGGTCCAAGACAAAAATCGACAAAAGAGTCAGGATCACCAGGTTTTCCCGTCCAGTAGACAGTAAGGGCTTCTCCCCTATTCTTAACCTGATCTATCCAGTCTTGTTTGTATGGATTACCAGCAAAGAGTTTTTTGGCTTCATCAACGGAGATTTCTTGACGGGTTAAGGGTAGATCTTGATCAATGATCTTTTGCATCTCTTTTTCAATCTTGGCAAAGTTTTCTTGGGATATCTTTAGATCTTTAGTTTCGAAGTCAAAGTAAAAACCTTCGTCGGTGGCGGGTCCCATGGCTTTGATGATCTGATTAGGGTATAGCTTTTCCATGGCTTGGGTTAGAACGTGTTCAGCCGTGTGACGAATTAAGTGTAGATCTGATTTTTGTTTAGACATATGCTAAGTAAATGATACTAAAAAAACCTCCTGTTTTTAGGAGGTGTTTGCAAAACAAGCACCAAACTACCTCCAACTTAATTGGTTGCAGTAGTGGTTTGAAGATATTCTTGAGCTTGTTGAGCGATTTGACCAACAAAAGAGCCTAAAAAAGGAACGCCACCAAGAAGCTTAAAGAGAAATGAAAGTAAAGTTATGAGCAAGGCAAAACCAATAGAGGCGCCGGCTGCCCAACCAATACCACCAACAAAGCCGGAGAGAAGATTTTTGTACCAAGGTTTATGGGGATCTGTTTTCATGATTTAAGTTTACTATATTTATTATTTATTACCCAATTTTTTGTTTCCTACTAATGAATTCATTTGAATAATGGCAATTCGATTGAGTCTTTCCAGTCTTTTAGACTGTTCTAGTTTTTGCCTGATGAATTCAGCATTTAATGATTCTAGTCCGGCCAAACAAACTAACTGAAGAATATCGGCATGGTCACGGAGATTGCCTTTTTTGTTTGGATTTTTATTTTGCCATTCCTTAGCCGTCATTCCAAACATGGCCATATTTAATACATCTGCTTCTGATGCGTATATTAATCTTATTTTTGCTTTACTGATTTTATGAGGAATCAAGTTTTGTTGAACGGCGTCGGTGTGGACTCGATAATTGGCTTTAACCAAAAATCTTTTAGCGTCCCAACCTTGCTGGAGACGAAGATTTTCATCGTTTTTTAATCTCTGAAACTCCTTGATTAGATATAGTTTGAATTCAGGACTGATCCATATTCCAAATTCAAAAGCAATATCTTTGTGCGCGTATGTTCCACCATATCGACCTGTTTTGGCCTTTAATCCTATTGCACTTGTTTTTTTTACCCATTCTTTTACGCTTATTTTGTAACTATTTAACCCCGCTTGGCTTTTAATTATGGCGAATTCGCCATAATTAAAATTAGGATTGTTTACCTTTTCCCAAATACCGAGAAATTCAACAGTATTTCTATTTCTTAGCCAATCAGAAATGAAGAAATCACCGTCTTTGGCCTTCAGCATGTCTGTGAGTGAAATATAGTCATATTTTTTATTGGTAACAATGGCTATTTCATAGCCTTGAACTTTTATTGTTTTCATATATTATTTTTACACCGAAAACTACCCGAAGTCAACTACATAAAACCTCAGTTATAAACTGAAATATCCACTTATTTCATTTGATACTATCAGGACACCCACCTGCACGTTCAAAGTCCGCCTTTATGGCTTCGGTTTCAGTACAAAACCAACGGTCACCAAGATCTTTCTCAATCAGGGTTTGTGAATAACCTGTACAACCAGGGAAGGAGTATTTCTTAACGTTATTATGACTACTAACGTTTCCTTTAATGACACAGCCTGGTTTTTCAGGTTCTTTGGAAAAACAAAGTGGACTGTATACGCCCAGTTCATGTTCTTTAGCATATTGACTGGCAGTTTTTAAAGCAGCTTGTTCGGAATCATTTGATGTATTAGCCCTTGCCCACCCACTCTTGACCATTTGAACATTAACAGATCCTTGAGAAGAATATACATAACTGACTAGACGTTTACTTTGATCAAAAAAATCTAACTTTGAGATATAGGGGCTTGTTCTCTATCAATTTCTTTAATTCCTCTGTTGCTTCTTTATACCCACAGTTTCCCCTATCTGGAGCATCGACTGACGCAAGTCGAATGTTTTGTTTTTCTTTGGTCATAAAGGTATCACCGTCGTAGACTTTTACTGAATGATAGGCAGGAACTACAAACTGATGTTTCCCAGATTTTAAAACCCAGAAGGAAGAACCAGCGATGATGGTGGTGGCAATAATACCGGCAATCTTTTTCTTGGTTTTCTTACTCTTTTTCTTTTTGGACACTGATTTTAGTTTACATTAGAGAAGGAGTTGGTATTGTTAAGGTTGTGTCATATTTGAGATTGGGATGCGTTTTCAATTGCAGATGAGTTTTATAGTGAACACGATTTGAAAAACGATTTTATTACTCGTATCCTGTCTCGCTTTAGTGGGAAATATCTAAAAATATTTAGGTTTTTATATACGTGAGATTTGTGTTATTTGACTTTAATACCTGTCTCGAATTTTTCCTTGAACTTTAGTTTGAATAATCCTTCTAGTAGATCAGAACCTGCATAACCTGCTAGTAGGGCGACTCTAAAGTCTCCACCCATCATGGTAGCGGCTAGCAGTCCGATGACCGCTGCGACAGTGATGTTTAAGAAAAACCATGGGTAGTTGATACTTTCTTCCTTTTTAGTTACTAAGGTTTTGGATATACCCAGTAAACCCCTCAGTACCCCTCCAAACAAACCACCCAATAAAATGTTAATCATCTTCTTCAGTTAATTTGTAATCTAATGTTAGTTTACTGTATTTCCCAGACAGAAAGTATAATAAGCACATGCTAACTAAAACAGACTTTTTACTTTACTTAGACTCCCCTCTTCATTTGTGGCACAAGACACATGGAGGAAAGTTTAAGGAACCGTCTTCTTTTGAATTGTTTTTAAGAACTCAAGGATATGAAGTAGAGAGATTGGCTGAGAAATATTTAAAAAAACATGTATTGCCCCAATATGGTAAAGGTTATGTTTTAAAATTTCAAGAAAAATATATTGATGGTGAATATAGTGCGATTTCTGACGCAGTGATTGAAAATACAAAAACTGGTGAAATAGATTTGTATGAAATTAAAAGTTCCGCCAGTATTAAAGAAAAACATGAATGGGACGCTTCATTCCAGAGAGTGGTGTGTAAGGCAAGTAAGAAGGTGGGCAAGGTTTTTATATTGATAATAAATAATGAGTATCGTTTGGAAGGCGATTTAGATATATCAAAACTGTTTCTTTAAATGAAATAACTGATAAAGCGGAGATGGCAGAAGATGTGATTATAGAAAAGAGAGAAAAAGCTCTCGCTGTAACAAAGCAAGAAAGTGCTGAAGGATTAGAGTCTTGTGATAGT
>FUWD013229778.1_pt1 | contig 16069 bp, 17 predicted proteins | sample 1063281 | NCBI WGS metagenome assembly FUWD01 (sample SAMEA79048168, study PRJEB19326) | metagenome | biome: marine | reverse complement strand
AAGTAGATAATAATAACATCGTTATTAGAGTTTTAGTAACAAACACTAATTCACCTAACGAAGGATACGATTGGCTTATTCAAAATCTTGGCGGCACTTGGATTCAAACTAGCTACAACGCAACTATTCGCAAACATTACGCTGGCATTGGCTTTACTTACAGCGAACAATTAGATGCCTTTATTCCTCCTAGTCCATTTGAGTCGTGGGAGCTAGACGAAACAACTTGCACTTGGCAAGCACCGATTCCATACCCAGATGATGGACAGCCCTATCGTTGGGAAGAATCAACAACTAGCTGGGTAATAATTATCAGAAAAACAACAGGAGAATAAAGATGCCAGTAACTTCAACAGGCGTAACAGTAGGCACTTCAATAACAGCAGTAGCTTCAACCCGATAGCAACCTGATACAATATACTCATGGCTATTAATTTCCCAGATGCTCCGTCAACCGGAGATGAATTTACCTCAGGTGATCGTACATGGAAGTGGGACGGCACCACTTGGGAGACTGTTGGCGCTGGCTTTACGGCCACTTCTCCAGTTGTGCTGACCGGAGCTGACATCAGCTTTGATTCAACTTCTATTGAGACCAACGCTACTGACATTGCAACCAACGTAACTGACATACAGACTAACGCTGATGCGATAGCGGTTAACGTTACTGACATTCAGGCTAACGCTGATGCAATAGCAACTAACGTCACCGACATACAGACTAACGCTGATGCAATAGCAGTTAACACAGAAGCTATTGAAGCATCAAACAAAAATCTTACTAACAACTTTCTACTGATGGGTGCATAAATTATGGCGATAACTTACAAGGTGCTAGGGCAGTCTGCCCCGACTGGCACAACTAACGTAGACCTTTATACTGTGCCTGCTGCAACCGCTGCGGTTGTTAGTACGCTAAGCGTTACAAATCTAACTGGTACCGAGGCAACCTTTAGCGTTTACCTTAGGGTTGCAGGCGCTACAGCTGCCAGTGCAAACACCCTGCTCAAGGACGTGCCACTAGCTGCCAACTCTCTTTTCTCTGCCACACAAGGTATTACCCTTGGTGCTGCAGATGTTATTACAGTAAGCACTGCAACTGCAAATGCTTTGTCATTCCAAGTATTCGGAAGCGAGATTAGCTAATGGCCGTATCAGTATTTCCATCTTCAAGCGCAAGCGCAAGCGGTGAAGTTACCACTTACTACGGCCTTACCACACCGGGGGCTTACACGGTTGACTTGCCAGCGGGAATTTACGATTTGACTTCTAGTAAAAATGTTAAAGTTGGCGGGCTAGAAGTTAATGGTACGGCTTCGCTGCAGTTGTTTCCATCAGGCATAAGCTCCCTGTCCTTACCCAGGACATACGATTTGACCAATTGGGCCGCTAGGTCATCATCAATACCGGGCGAAATGATTCGTGGCGTAGCCCACGGCGATGGGCTCTTTGTTGCTGCTGCTTCCTCCGGGCTAATAATTACCTCGCCTGATGGTATTACTTGGACATCTCGGGCATCAGGGTTTGGGGGTAATTGGGCTTCTGGCGCAGGTTATGGCAATGGGCTGTATCTTGTTGGAGCTGGAAGCGACAACTTGGCCACCTCATCCGATGGAATTACTTGGACTCTTCGTGCAGCACAGTTCTCGGGTTCCGGTGTTAATGCCATAGCTTTCGGCAATGGACTGTTTGTCATTGTTGGCGGGGACAGCAAATTATCCACCTCAACCGATGGTATTACTTGGACAGCTCGAACATCAGGGTTTGGGGGGCAGTCTATTTATGGTGCGACTTTCGGCAATGGACTGTTTGTCATTGTTGGCGGGGACAGCAAATTATCCACATCAACCAATGGTATTACTTGGACAGCTCGAACATCAGGGTTTGGGGCGCAAATCTTTGGAATAACTTACGGTAATGGGCTTTATGTCGCTGTAGGTGACTTTGGCAAACTGGCCACCTCATCCGATGGTATTACTTGGACTCAACGGACATCAGATTTTGGGACTACTACTATCCGTGGCGTAGCTTTCGCTGACGGAAGATACATCATTGTAGGTAACAGCGGAAAAATGGCTAACTCAATCGATGGTATTACTTGGACAGCTCTGTCACCAGGCTTCTCGACTTCTGATATTAATGGCGTAGTAAACGGAGAAGGTATTTGGGTGGCCGTGGCGTCACAAGGACTTATTAGAACTTCTTCCGCTCTTGCAGATAGCGCAGTAATTGCAATTACACCTAAAACACCTTCAGTCCTACTTCCATAACAGAAAGAGAAAACAATGACTCGATACCGCTTTGAAATTGACACAGACAACGCAATTAGAATTTGGGACAACGAAACCCCAAACGAGAATGACGCGCCCTTTATGTTTCAGCCTGATTGGCCAGACGTAACACCTTGGGCGGATGCGGCTCAGGCAACCGATTGGGCTGAGGTATTTATCGCCTCACTAGTAGACCCTCTAAGCGAGTTTGTGGCAGGTAACTCACCCGACACTCACCCAGCTATTCGCCCAGAGCCAGAACCAGAAGAAGAAGTAGCCCCATAGCATACTGATACAATAGTCCTATGCCTACTCCAGATGTAACACCACCGGACTACTCGACTCAAATAGGTCAAGTAAGACTTCTGATACCAGACACCGATCAGCTGGCTAACCCTGCTGACCCTTCTCAGGCTGCTTCTTATATCTTTGACGACAGCCAGATTCAAGCTTTTGTCACGATGTATGTTGGCAGCATAAAGCGAGCTGCAGCTCAGGCTAAGCTTGTGCTTGCTACCAGCGAAGCGCTTATCAACAAGGTCATTACAACTTACGACCTAAAGACAGACGGCGCAAAGCTTGGCGCAGAAATACGAGAACAGGCAAAGTTGCTTCGTGAAGAGGCAATAGAAGACGAGCAAGAAGATGCCAATGATACGTTCACAGTTGTTGGTAACACGACAGCTTGGACTAACTCATGGCTCTAAACTCAAGGAGTGTGCTTCACCCTAAGTGGCTGACGCACAATGTACCAGTAGGCGATAGCTTTAATCTAGCCACAATAGAAATCTTCGATCCTAAAGGCTCTGACTCAACCTACGATGCAGTGAACAACACTTGGTCGTCTGCTCGCACTGTGCTGTGGACTGGCAAGGCTAGGATTCAAGTATCAAGGAACGCAACTAACGCAACCTCTACAATCAACCCCTCTACCGTGCAGATGTTTGAAGTGCACATAGACCTTCGTGGCAATACCCTAGAGGGTGCTGTAGGAACGATGCCAGACATCAGACCTAATCACCAAGTCTTTGTAACGGCATCTCCTTACGATGAAGCTTTGAAGTATTACATATTTACAGTGACTGGTGCTCTGAGCTCATCAAACCCTTGGAGCAAAATGCTGCAGTGTGAGGTGGATCAAGAGGTGAAACGTGTCATTAGCTCCTAGCTTTAAATGGAATGTAAACCCCAAATCTGTAAGGCGCATTACTGACATCTACCTTAAAAAGAATACAGATGCAATTCAGAACGTCATAGAAGGCACGGCTTCTTACTCTGCAGACTGGATTAGGGACTTTAAGGTGCTACAGAACTCTAGAACAGGCACACTCTGGCACGACTACATAAACGAAGAGCGTGGGAACGCAGAGGGTGCCCGTGTAGACACAGGATTGATGGCTAACTCCGTTGGCTACACAAGGGCACAGTACCAATCAGAGGGCGAGTACATAGCTGAGTTCGGTCTCTTGCTACCTAGTGCTGGTGGTCGAAAGTATTTTCTTGAGCAAGACGAAGGTTTTCAGCTAGAGCTTGCTAATGGTAAGGTCAGAGATGTGCCCGGTATGCAGACTTACGAATCCGTAGAGCCTCAGCTTAAAAAGCGAATGAGTAGAGAGATGCTGCGTCACGGCTTTTTGCGTGGAGGGCGTGACTCAAGAGGTATGCGTATTTTGCAAAACTCTGAGCGTGAAGGATTTAATACTGCTTGGTCTAGTGAGTATGCACCTAGCGAGGCACAGATAACCGCAGCTCGTGAGATGCAACAAAGGGGCGCTGAGGCAAGGATAGTCAGAGACGCTTACATGGCTTCAAGAGCCGAGTCCTACCGAACAAGTGGCAGGATAACCTTTGGTTCAGCTCAGTCAGCTCTAAACAGGAAGAAACGATAATGTCACTAGCTCTACTGCCAGTCCAAGACCAGATCACGACACACGTCAAAGAGTTGGCTCAGGATGTCTACGAGAACGGTGTGCCAGAAGATAACGAGCTGGTCTACTCAACAGACGGCATGATGATGCCTTTTATAGTTGTGCAGTATTCTGGTTTTATTCAGAGGTCCACAGAACGTGGCATTACTGGACCGAGGCAAGACTTGGGTCGAAGCTATGCAGATTTTATGTGTGTAGCGCCAACCGAAAGAGCTGCTAGGCAAATCTTTGATTTGGTGTCAGATAAAATGACTGGCTTTGAACCAACTGGAGCAAGCCTTTTGACACCAGAGGGCGTTGGGAAATCTTACACGGTTTCGGATGCCGGCACACGTCCTGTGAAATATGTGATAGACCTCAGCTTCTCATACGCAGTAAACACTGTGGTATCATAATAGGTAGTATTGGAAGGATTCTAATGGCTTCAGCTATGAACAAAAGAACCGGTAAGGTTACTGACGTTCCAGAACATTACATCGGTCACCCCGTCTTGGGGAAGGACCTAGTATCACCAAAGTCTTCGGTTGCTCCCAAAGAAGCCGAAAAGCTAGTTGTTGAAAAAAAGGAAGTTAAGTCTTTCTTTAAAACTTCAGCTGCTGTAGACGAGGGGCAACTTGCTCCAGAAACCGAAAACGAAACAAACGAGGATATATAAATGGCTACCAAAATGCTACGTCCCAACGTTGGCCTTTATGTTGCTACTGCAGATGCTTTCGCTGACTGGACAGCTCCAACGCTGGCTGAGATCACCGCCGCAACTAAGGTATTTAACATTTCGCCAGCAGTAACTGACGACTACACACTAAATCAGACTGACTCTGACACTGACGATTCACTCGCCATTGTAGATAACGCTGATGTTCAGACACCAACCTACTTTAACTATGAAGCTTCTCTTGACATTTTTAGAGATTTAAATCCAGCTGCTGACTCTGTATACAACAAGGCTTACACCCTGTTCAAGACAGTTGACACAAAGTATTTCCTAATCAAGCGTATTGGCAAGGACCACAGTGCTGATTTTGCTGCGGGCGACTTGATTAGCATTTACGGCGTAAAGACCGACTTCCCAATTGACATCGTTGGCGATGGCGAAATGATCCGCATGGGTGCTCGCTTCTTGGTTAGCGGTGAGGTTGCTATTAACGTTGCCGTTGCAGCTGGCACAGCAGGGGCTGGCCCAGAGCTAAAGGCAGTAGTTGGAACTAAGTCCACATCAAACGGTAAGATTAGCGTTTACTGGACCCCGCTTTCAAACGTATCTGGCACAGAGGCTGCGTTCCTTGCTGACCCAAGTGTTGCAGATATGACTGCTTCTGGCTCATTGAACCTAACTACAGCTATTGCTTTTGATGGCTTTGACTTGGGCTCAACCGAATCTAATAAGATTGAAGACCGTGGAATTGTTGACACCACTTCTGTAGAAAGCCGTGGCTTTGCACAGTTCAGTGGTAACTTGACCTTCTTCCGTGGAGTAACTTCAGAAACTAGCGGAGATTACTACAACGCATTTGAGGCATTCAAGGCTTCCACTGACGGCACACGCCCTCAGGGATTCTTGATAACTCGAATCAACGTGGCTAGCACCGAAGCTCTTGCTGAAGACGACGTAGTATCTGTATACAAGTTCACTGCAGATGCTTTCATGGACGACACCGAAGGTGAAGACAGCGTTAAGTTTATGGTTAACTTTATGCCTCAGGGCAAGGTTTCTGTAAACGCTGTTGTAGCAGCATAATCTAGACGACCCCACCGAGTCTTTGCGCCCGTTCGTCTCGGTGGGGTCTTTTAAACGGGCGGAATGGGCGGATTAAAATGAGCGAAAACACAATTACAAAAGAGACTATGGAAATGGTTGAAGAAGCCCGCAAGCCGGGAGTCTTCAACCTTTCTGACGTTATAAAGGGTCGTGGGTATCCAGAGCGTGAAGTTACTGTATACACAGACGTAAAAGCTGCATTTAGGCTTGTAGAACTTGAGGACAAAATGACTCAGGTTGGTGGTAGCGATCAAAAGCTATATGACACCCTTGAAGCCGAGTCACAGGAAGTTGCTGTAACTGTGCAGAAGTCAGCACTAAAGTTTCTGATGCGAGGCGTTAGCCAGAGTGTTGTTGAAGCTGTCACTAAAGAGGCAGACAAGATATACAAAACTGCTAAAGAGCCAGAGGGCGAACAGAGCGACGACTGGTTTAGGTTCTATGTAACCTCGCTGGTTGCTCGGAATGTTGTGTGCGTTACTGACGCTGACGGCAACATTGACGAGACTGAGTTCTCCTTTGAAGAAATGCTAGAGATTAGAAACAACCTGCCGGGCGACTCTTGGGGCGTTCTGGTAAACACCATGCAGAAACTAACCCTAGCAACTGGATACTTTAAGGGGTTAACAGATGCCGGTTTTTTACCGAAGTCCTGACATGGCAGGGAAACAGGGGTTATGTAGTAAAGATAAAGGCAGCTTTATCCGCTAGTATCCGCCCCTGTGCGATGCTCTTCCACGAACAGCCAAATGAGCCATGGAACGAATTTGACTTTCTCTTAGTGGAAGCGATGCAGATTTTGCAAGACGAGACCTGCAACCAGTGCGGCAACCCAATATGGATTTGCCGAAATGAAGAAGCTAACAACGTTGGCTTCAAGATAAAGAAGTCAAAGTGCTTTGCTCAGGCTGAGCTTGACAAGCATAGGGAAAAGGAAGAGAAGAAGAAAACAAGCAAAAAAGCCTATGGCGAAACCGATTATGCGTCTGCTTATACTTATGACGGCACTGAGTTTCCATCTAGGCAAAGTTACTACGAAGGTTTACTATCTCGTGATGAGGTAGAATAGACGTAGTATCTTACGGTCTTAGGCGGATAAATGGCATCGAACAACGCAACCTTCCACGCAAAAATAACGGCTGACGCTAGTGATTTTGTAAAGCAAGTCGAAAGTGCGAACGAAGCTCTTACTGGACTTGTTGGAGCTTACGGTAAAGCCGGTAAAGCTTCTAAGGGTAATCCGGGCAAGTCTGCCTCTAAAGCACAGAAGGACACTGGCAAAGAAGCTAAGGCCGTTTGGGACAAGGCCCAAAGCGCTGCTGATGATTACTATGCAAACATTGTGCAAGAAGAGCGCAAGGTTGCTGCTGTTCAAAAAAAGGCAGCCGATCTTTACAAGACTGCTGGAAGACGTGACAAGCTAGAAGGTCCAGTTCGTGCGCCTGTTGGTTTTGGCGGCTCAAAAAACAAATCACAAAAAGAGCAGCAAGACACAGCAAAGCTTATTGCAGGAGCAAAACAACTTAACGCTCTTACAAAAGAACGTGCCAGAAGCTATGAGACTGTCGGCGACAAAATCTTTGAAAACCTAGTTGCAAAAAATAGAATTAGAGCTGTTGATAAAGCTGAGCTTGGAGACATAAAGAAGCGCTTGCGAGAGCAAGACAAAATGAATAAGCTTCAAGATGAAGCGCAACGAGAGAACTCTCGTAGGGGTGCGATTGAAAACCGTAAGCAGCTTGACGCTATGGTTACTGGTCGTTATGCACTTTACGATATGGCAAACGCATACCAAAGCATTTTTAGGGTTGCCGCCCGTGTAACTGGTGAACTAATCAAAACAGTTAACATTGCTTCGCAGTTTGAGTCGGCATTTACCTCCGTAGAAAGAGCCCTAGAACTTGATAGCGGTTCAGAAGGATTCAACAGAATCAGACAAGTCCTCATAGACCTCAGCACAGAAATACCAGTGGCATTTGATGAGCTAAGCGAGATCGCAACGCTTGGTGCACAGATGGGTATAAGCGCCGAAAACATTGAAGCATTTACAAGGACGATATCTTCGTTTACTGCAACTACCGGTGTGTCAATTGATGATGCAGCTGAAAAGTTTGGTCGAATTGCATCTCTACTAAACGTGCCCGTTCAGGACTTTGAGAATCTTGGCTCTGCTGTTTTGTTTGCTGGCTACAATGCGGTTGCAACAGAGGCTGAGATTCTAGCAATGACCCAATCAATTGCCGCATCAGCAGCAACAGTTGGAATGGCAGCAGATGAAACTATCGGTCTATCAACTGCGCTTGCATCACTGGGTCTAGCGCCAGAACTTTCTCGTGGTTCACTACAGCGTATTTTTGCAGAGATAAACCGAGCTGTGGCTGGCACATCGCCATACATGGATGAGTTTGCAAGGGCGCTTAACATGGCAGAGGAAGAGGCTGCATTTCTGTGGAAAGAAGACCCTAGCTATTTCTTTAACTCGCTGCTTTCTAGCTTGGGTGGCGTAGAGGACCTGACTTCAGCTCTGGACTCACTCGGAATTATTAACATTAGAGACGTTGAGTTAATTACAAGGCTTTCTAAAAACTATGATGTCTACACAAAGTCAATGGACGACGCAACTGACTCTTACGCAAAAGGAACTGCACTTGCAGACAACTACGCAAAGGTAGCAGACAATCTAGAGTCAAAGCTTACAATCCTAGTAAACTCATTTACTGCGCTACAGGCTGCACTTGCTGCTCCGACCGGCGAAGTTCTAAAGCCACTTATAGATGGACTTAATGAAGCAATAAAGGCTGTTACTAAATTTGCAAACACGGGTGTAGGTGGGTTTATCTTACCGCTAACAGTTGCAGTTGGAGGAGCGGTTCTTGCTTTTGCCGGGCTTAACTTTGTGCTAAATATTGGGCAAGCTCAGGTTTTGGCTATGAGGACTGCAACATTAAAGATGGCTCAAATACAAGAGCTTGGTGGACAAACTACAAATACCATGAGGTCTAGAATCGCAGAGCTTACAAACCAGATACTTGGTAATACTTATGCGATTGAGCTTACCAGTGGGGCTACTGTGTTCTGGACTAAAACACAAATTGAAGCTGCGGTGGCAGCGGGTACTTTAGAGGTTGCAATTGCAAATAAAGCACTTGCTGCAGGAAAGGCAACCTTTGCTGTTCGTGGCTTGAGCGTTGCGCTTAGGATAATGACGGCACTAACAGTGGTTGGATTTATAGTAACTCTGGGTGCTGTGCTGCTGGGTGCAGCTCAATCGGCTGGGTTATTTAGTCGTGCTATAAACAGAAATGAAGACGACTTAAAAGATCTTGGTAAAGAAGCCCTTAGCGCTTCTGGAGGTCTGCAGGCATTGCTTGACACTACTTCAGCTGAAGGCTCTGATAGCGGATACAAGACTTTAACTAGAACCGTTGGAGAGCTAACAGAAGCAGAGAAGAAACTTAATGTAGAGCTTGAAAAGGTAAGAGATGCGTCTGACGTAGCGACGAGTGCATTCATAGATTCTTCAGAAGCTCAAAAGCAATATGGAGATAACGTTCGTGACACCAATGAAGCACTCGAAGAGCAACTAACCTTAACGCCAGAATCCGGGGCCGTAATTATTGATGCACTGGGCAGCTTTACCTATGAAGGCGAAGATGGTGAAATGACCAGCTACTTCATGGAACAGATTAGAAATCCAGAAATTGCAGCAGTAGCAAAGATTCTTGGTTTTGATATTAGTGATGCTGTTAACGCTGGGCTTGAAGAGGGCACAAGCGGAACTGAATACTTTGCAAAGTATAAAACTTCGTTTGACCAACTTGCAACACTGGTAAATGAGGAACACCTAACAGGACCAAATGGTCTTGCAAACAGCTTTGAGAACCTAGCACAGAAAACGGGGCTTTCTGTAGAAGAAATAGAAACCGCTTTCAATATTATGAAAAACAGCCCAGATATAGACTTTAGCTCTTTCCAAAACGGTATTGATCTAATTGATGGATACATACTTGCATCTCGTGAAGCGTACCAAGTTAACGAAGCCATTAAAATGGCAGGGGGGCTGGTTGAGGGCACCGAGTTTGAGAGCACGACCCAGCTCATAAAAGTACACTTAGATGCTCTAGGGCTCCTCGCTAAAGCAAATCAAGATGCTCAAGCATCATTCCAAAACCTTGCTAATGGAATTATTGGTACTAAGGGTAGCCTTGAGGGACTTGACACAGCTTCAAAAACAAACCTAGAGAATTTTAATTCTTACATAGTGTCAGCATTTGCTGCTGCAGAAATTTCTGGTGAAGGTGCAGAAGGCGCTTTACTTAATGTAGCCCGTGGGATTTCAGCGCTAGGCGCTCAAGGTGTCAATACTGGAGAAATGCTAGAACGGTTTGCAGAGGTTGCCATTACTGCCCTTCCCGGCGTTGGAGAAGAATACAAGCAAATGTTGTCTGATATTGCTACTGCTCCTGATTTAAAGGGTATGGAAAAAATTATTATCGCCTTCTACAGGCTTAAGATTGCTGCTGCCGACAGCGCAGCTGACGCAGGAGTTTTTGTAACTGCACTTCAAAGAGCTATTCGTGGCTTGAATGAGTCTTCTAAAGAGTTTGATATTACTGGCACAGTAACCCAGTCAATGACTGCCCTAGAAAAGCTAACTGAATCTTTGGATTCTTTGTTTAGTTGGACTGGTCAGCAGACTGGAATTAGCAGCTCACTTAGAACGCTTGGCAAGTCGCTAGAAGAAAACGGTAACACCTTTAGCATCTGGTCAGAAGCAGGTGAAAGCAACGTGAATAACATCGAGGGTGTTATCAGGCAGCTTGCAACACGCTCAGGTGGAAACCTGCAGACATTTGCCAACCTTCTTGCTTCCCTAAGGCAGTCACTTGTTGACGCTGGGGTAGGAGCTAGTGGTCTTCGTTACGTTGACATTGCGATAGAAAATACAGGCAAGACCGGCAAGGCAACCGACAGCATTGTTAAAAGACTAACTAACTCTCTAGAAGATATCGATTCTTCCGTAGATGAGATCAAGACAGTAGAAGAGGCAATCAAAGCTGTTGCAGATGCTGCTAGCAAGGGAATCAAGTCAAACTTCTCAGAAGCGTATGCAATCGATGAAGTAACTCTTGGTTGGCTGGATATGGCTGACGCTGCGGAAGACGCTGCGGAAAGCATTGTGAACTTCCAAGAAGACATAGACAAAGCCAATGAGTCTATTGAAGACGCTACACAGTCGATCATAGAAGCCAAGGCTGCAATTGATGGGCTAACCGCTGACCGTGGAAAGCTTGAGTACCAGCTAGAGGTAGCACTACGCTATGGCGATTTCCTAAGGGCAGACCAGATTCGTGCAGACATCGCAAAGGTTGATGCAGACCTTTTGGGCGAGGCTGACAATATTTCTGACGCAAACAAAGACATTTCTAAATCTCAAAAAGATATGGCTGATGCAGAGCAGGGCATTATTGATGTCCGAACAGAGAGCACACGAGAGGCAATCGAAGCAAGTCGTGCACTTGAGGACATGGCTGAAAAGTATGCCTTGGTAACTGCTGGAATGATTATAAACGCAGATGAAGGTGAAGATCTAATTGCAATTATTGACGCACAGGTAGAAGCGTTCAAGGAGAACGCAATACAAATGGGATACACCGAAACCAAGGCTCAGGCTGTTGCAGATGTGCTCCGTAAAGAGCTAATCAAGTCAATGGATGAAATCCCAGAAAACATTGAGACAGACATAGTAGCCGACACTGACGAAGCTCTTAGCAATGTGCTTTCTTTTGTAAGTAAAGCAAACACGGCTCTCGCTTTAATTAAAGACAGAACTGTAACAACAACTTTCGTAGAAAAAAGAGTCGGATACAAGACCTCCTCTAACCCAACTCACTGGGACGAGTACTCAGATGGTGGGATTGTCAGGGGTGCCGGTACTGGCACTAGCGACAGCATAGCTGCCAGACTTTCAAATGGTGAGTTTGTCGTAAACGCCTCTGCGGTCCAGCACTTTGGTGTGCCTTTTATGAACGCCCTGAACCAAAGCAAACTGCCCGCAGCAAGTATGTCTGCTCCTAATCAACAGGGGCAAGGCAGCCAGATGGTTTACTTGTCTCCAGAAGACAGGCAGCTACTACGCTCAGCAGTCGAAAGACCGATCTCACTGTACACTGATAACACTGTTATCGCAAAATCTGCAAACGCTGGAAATCAAGTTCTGGCACAAAGAGGTTCTAACTAATGGATAGAAAAATATACTTCGGTAACAAGACCAAGCAGGTCTGGATAAATGCCCCTCAGACGGGCATGACTGCCTCCTCACAGTCCTTTACTAGCGAGACGCAGCTACTCAACGGCAGAAGCCACATAAACCGTTCTAGAGGCTCTCACAGGCGCTTTCAGCCAACGTGGGTTGGCTCGCTAAATAGCCCTGCTCTTGAGTCAAGCTTGCAAACTGTTAAAGATTTCTCAGACGGCGTTTACGGCGACGGTCCTTTCTACTGGGCAGACCCTTTTGCAACTCAGCAAAACCTTTGCCCTCCTCACTGGGCAACTCCGATGATGATGCAGAATGATCTTCCTCAGCTTTGGGACATTGCGCCTTTTGAATATTTAGATACAGCAGACAATCTTTTTAACTACCCAGTCAAGTCTGCTAGGTATGTCTCTTCTGACACAGCAGAAGTTAGCAGCACCAAAAAACTTACGTTTATTATCCCAGAAGGCTACACTCTTTTCTTCGGGTGGCATGGTGTTATTGCTGACGGTGTGCCAACCATGAGAATAGACCGCTATAAGCGCTCAGATGGTGCTGTGAGCGCCTTGGATACCACTCCGGTAGCAGTCACATCATCTGCTAGAACAAACACCTCAGTGGACGGCACAACTTACTCCTGCGTAGACATCTACTTCTATAACCCACAGGGTGAAATCTTTGATTTTACCGTGGCTGGAATGATCGCTCAGATATTGCCAAGTAGCGCATCTCCTAGCTTGGGTGGATTTATCTCAGGTCGAGGCACAACAGCTGTCGAGTTTGGTAGCACAGTGAACATCGAGTACTATTCCTCTGCAATAAACGACGGGCAGGTAGGGCTATCTACTGAGTGGATAGAAGTCTAATGAGCATTAGGACTTCAAAGCTTACCGGTAGCGGCTCTATCCTTCAGGGCTCCGAGGTTAGCTATTCCTACTCAGAGGATGTAACCAGTCTTCAGCCTTCTGAGCTCTCAGGTGGTGCGGGTCAAGTGACACTTCAGGCAATCGCCCAGGAGTCGATCATTTCTGGCGACAAGCACCCTGCAACAAAGCTCTCAATCAATAACACCATGAGCGTTATAGACGACAATGCAGGTGAGGTCGAGTTTCAGGTAAAGAAGGTAATCATCAATTCCGAGCTGGTAAGTATAACCGGCTCTACCATTGATGCAACTTTAAACGTTGACAGAACTGCATTGCCAATGGGCGGTCCAGTAGGCAATCCAAAGACACTAAAAGATGCCATCGACTACTACTGTGCTTTAGTTGACATAACCGCTTACTACTCTGATGATTTGCTTGACTATGTAGAAGCAAAGCCAGTGAACTTTATCGGCTGGCAGGGCAACGTTTGGGAGCACTTGAAGATGCTGTGTGCTGGTGTGTCAGCTAGTGACACCGAGTATGTCCCAATGGAGATGCACATAGAGTTAAATGCATTAACTTTTAGAATTGCAAAGACACAGACTATCGATGTTCTTTCAAACGCTTCTTCAATTTCTACCGAGATCGATGCGTTCAATGCAGCTCAGCAGGTAGAGATAACGAGCTACACAACTTCTTATAAAAGCAACGGCATAATCACAGAACAAGAGAGTCGTGTTGACGAGATTCTTGGCATTCAGAATGTGACTATAAATGACCAGCTACAAGTGGAGGCTGGTGAGACTCTAATTAAGCGCTTCACTGTAAACTCCTCTTTGACTAGCGTAAACCAGCCACTAAACAAAAGCGCAATTACATCTCTTCCTTACACCGGCGCAACCGGCGAGTATGTCGTAGTTGGCTCTGATGACTTGCCAATACTTCCTGCTCAGTGGTTGGCTCAGGGAGGTCAGCTTGATGTCTCTCTTACTGAAAATCCCAATGAGATACAGATAAGAATTGTTGCACCAGCCGTGACCCAAATAGATGCCGCTGGTGGCGGCACAACTCTTGCGCCTTACAAAATCGGTGTCGAGTCTTCGGGAGCCGAAAGCTACCCAGCGTTGTGGATAACCGGCACAGGGGTGTTCTATGATGAGAAGCTAACCATCTTCCCTACTGGCTCACCAACTGAGTACGCTCCAAACATTAGTGCACCAAGCGTGACCAATCTTTTTATAAACAATGATGCTGACCTTTACACAAGAGGCGTTGCTGCTGCTCAATGGGAGTGTGGACCAAGAGTAAAGATAAACGTTGAGAACCCAGTTGATTCTAGTTTCGGCACAACTATTGGCTCTATGTTTGTTTATGAGCAAAATAGATACAGAATTGACTCAGTTAGTTTCTCTCAGAACGGCTCAACTATATCTGCGGTTGCCTCTGCGCCAATCTCTGAATTTAATACCAACTGGGCTGGCAAAACGTTTCAAGATTTTACTGACTTTGCATTCGATCCAGACAACTCTCCAGATAGCTACTTGAGCTTTAATGAGTTTACAATTATCCCACTAGCAAAGGTGTAACAATGGGCTTCAGAAGAAACTACTTACCATCTCAGTCTCAGCCTTGGACTAGGGAGGTTCAATCTCGGGTTGAGGCGATGGAGAGAGACGTAGTTCTTTCAGACATTAATAACAGAACCCGTGACGATCAGTTGCAGTCCTCTTACAACCGCCTAGACTCTGCCTTTGTAACCCTTGCTACTCAGCAAACGACTTTAGAGTCGCAACAGACTGAGCTAACAACCGTGTCGGGAGAAGCTGACGATGCGCTGCAGGCTGCTATAACTGCTAACGGATTGGCAATTAGCGCAGGCAATGCAGCTTCTGACGCAAATGCTGAGGCACTAGACGCACTGCAGAAAATAATTGATCTTGGTTCTCCCGGTGGGCCAACCATTAACGCTTCCAACCTTAGTGCAGGTACCATAACTGGTGTGACAATTCAGGGTAACGTTATCACTGGTGGAAGTATCTCTGGTACGAGTATTAGTGGTGGAAGCATTACCTCAGTAAGCAGTCTTGAAGTTCCATTTGGCCCCGTCTTTGGTCAAACTGTTAGTGCGAGCAGCAATATAAGTAGCCAAGGAGGGTTGCAAAGAGACCAACTTGCTGGTGGCGGCACAACTGGTGCTTCTATAACTAGCGGAGGTTACTTTGTTAGGACCAGCTCCTCAGCAAGATACAAGACTGACATTGAAGATGCTGAGTTTAGCCTTGAGTCAGTCTTGCAGCTACAGCCAAAAACATTTAGGCTGAAAGAAGAAGTAGAAGAAGAACCTGAAGACGCAATTACATACCCAGGCTTTATAGCTGAGGACATTGCGGGTACTCCTCTAGATGTCTTTGTAAACTATGAGACGCTGGATGACGGGACGCAAAGGCCAGAAGGAGTTAGGTATGCAGAGCTTACTGCGGCCCTTGTCTCTGCCATGAAACAGCAAGATGCAAACATCAAAACACTAGAGGCTCGCCTCGATGCCTTGGAAGCTAAGTAAGATACAATAGGACATATGACAACGACTACTAAGGGTATCTCTTACCCGACCTCCTCAGATAACATAGCTCCTCTTGAGTCGCACTTTGCGGCGCTCGCAGCTACAGCTGATAGGGCTGCAGCATTGACTGGCTCAGAGGGATTTACGGGACACGCATCTACTGGCAGTGCTGTTAATGTTGCAGTCACTTTTGGGGTGACTTTGGCTGCTGTGCCAAAGGTAGTGTGCACAATTGAAGGCACTAGCTCTTCTAGTAGTTACATAGCAACAGTAGTGGGACCGACTACCACGACTGGATTTACTGCAAAGGTTTACCGTTTAGACGGCTCCGGGGCAGATACCAGCTTAAAATTAATCTGGTTCGCCAGCGACTACGCAGCATAGGAATATATGTCTGAGACAAATGAGCAGCCACACGCAAGAGTCACTC
>FUWD013183075.1_pt1 | contig 16098 bp, 7 predicted proteins | sample 1063281 | NCBI WGS metagenome assembly FUWD01 (sample SAMEA79048168, study PRJEB19326) | metagenome | biome: marine | reverse complement strand
ACCTCCTTTCGCTGGCTTTGTAATATTGTTGGTCAGAATCCACTCTGGCATCGGTTGGAATTGTTAATACAGGAGCAGAAGATGTGGTACGTATGAAAAAGCCCTGACACATAGGTATGATGCCATCGGTAAGCGAACCTTCACCGGCAAGATTCCTTACAAGATAGTTACCGCTTCCATCCCCTGCACCAGCATCTTGCCAAACCCACACGCTACCTTCAAGGTTGGTACGTTCCCAAGTTCCAATGTCCCAGTCCAATGCACAGGAATAAGGATTGCCAACAAGGTTAAAGCCATTACCAACATCGGTAAACGCAAGAGGAGGTGTGCTGCTGCTGTTTAGTGTGAGGTTGTCGGTAAGGATATCTCCTTCGAACAATACGGTTATATCTACACCCGAATCATCTACCCAGTAACCAAAGCCTTTGCCTAAAGGCATGGGGGTGTTAAGATCTATAATGTATTCCCATTCACTTGGATTTCCTGATTCATGATATTTTTTTACCCAAACTTCAGGGTTTCCATTAAAATATAGGCTGTTTACAGTTGCATCAGCAACCGGCGAAGAAACAAGGTGCCATTGGCCATCGGTGAAATATTGTTCGATGATTATTTTGCCTGTACCGTTCTTTTGTACGTTTCCTATGGGAATAATATGTCCACCACCACCGGGACTCGATTTTGACCTTAACTCACCACCGTCATTAATAATAGTAGATCCAGTTATTGTTACACATTTTCCTGCTTCTACATATACAACGGCATTGTCTGCAGCACTGCCTGTTGTACTAACTGTAAAATTACCGGATACTTCAACATTGTTGCTTGCATTCATTGTGCCTTTATCTACTTTTAAGGTTGCTGCATCTAGGGCATCTTGGAGGGTAAGTTGTCCACTGCCACTTTTATCTACTACAACGGATTGCAAAGTATTGCTACCGGTTGTAAGTTCAGAATTTCCATCACCATTAAACTTAACTTCATTTGTATTAGTAATTGATCCACCTGAAAAATCGGCGTTGCCCTTGATTTCAATATCATTGTTATTTGCATTCAAACTGCCGTTAATTATTTGTAAGGCATCTGCCACCAATTCATCAAAAAGCAATACTTCTGCACGACTTGTTTTATTAATGTCTATTTCAGGCGAATTACCTCCGTTAGACGTTAATGTTGAATTGTCAGAACCGCCAATCTCTAAGTGACCACCAGCTAATTCACCACCATCGATCATTGTATAATCACCTCCCACGTTTATTGTATGTCCATTAAGTTCCATATCTCCATCAGATTCTATAGTAAGGTTATTACATTCGGCATCCCCAAGCAATAGCCATGGATCAAAATATGACCCCCCCCTACCAATAAAAACATTATGGTTAGCATTTGGAACCTCAAATAAACTCCAATTTCTGGGGTTATGCCAATTGCAATCACCTTCTATACCTGTCCAGTGATTATCCTTAATTAAGTCTCCATATTCTACTGCACCAGGGGTCGTAGGATTATTTCTATTATAATTGTAAATATCTATAATAACTTCAGGTGTTAGCTCAATAGTTTCATAAAGATTCTCATTTCCAATATCTGGCACCTCGCTTGTAACAAACCCGGGATCTTCTGAAACAGAACTTGCATCCTGACCGCTTTCTGTTTTCCAGGCATTAAAGTCTGAACAGCTAGTTCCACCCCAAGTTCCAAAAGTTGTCCAATCGGTGTACCAATCATTATAATTACTATTCTCTAAATAGCTATTGTCAACTGCTGTTTGATTAACAGACATTGCTTGTACATTACCAGTTTTGACAATATTATTTAATATTTTAAGATACCCAAATAGAGGGTCAGCCCACCAATAGTCAATTCCAACACCAGTTTGGTTTCCTGTTTTGTTGCCTCCTGTATTTTTTCCAGAAGTTCTGATGTTAATACTGTTATGATAAATTTTCTGATAACCACAGTTCATAAGATATATTCCTTCGGTGGTAACAGTAGCTTCTTCAAAGCTTACGTAATTATTTGCCATAAGACCTTGATCAGTAGCTGTACCTATACAAGTATATAAGGAAATACCGCAATTTTCACTCGTAGCATTAAGAAAAATTCGGTTTTGAGTCATTTCAATTGCATTATTGCACTCATTGGCAATAATCCCACTTGTGGAGGTACTTGCTTTAGCTGTTAAAGTATTTTTATTGATAATAACAGCATCCTGACATTCTGCATTAATTCCTGAATAATAGAAGTTGTTTAATACATTATTTATAAATGTATTTTGTATTTCCAGATTTGAAGCGTTGTCACCTCTGAAATAAATCCCATAGCTACCATTGGTAATGGTGTCGTTTTCGATATTAACATTTGAAGCCATATTATCGGCACCGGAAAAAGCATAAACAGCAGCATATACATCATCATCGGAACTTACATCAAAACCGTTAATATTGTTGTCTTTAAGGGTGATGTTTTGTGTTGTCCCCTTTAAAACAAAAACTCTTCCATAGGATGATGTCCCTGTGCTTTGTATCGTCATATCAAGGAAACTAATATAATCGCTTCCGTTAAGGCGAATTACATAATTATTTGTTGAAGTGGGAGTAAATTGTAGTGTTACATCTTCACGGTTACCGCTTGCCGATTGAAAAACAATAGTGTCGGTAGCAGAAGTCCCGCTGATTGCAGAAAGGGATATTTGCTCGGTGTATGTTCCATTGCTAACGGCAAAATCAACCGTGCTGCTTATTCCAAGTTCATTCAGGTCGTTAACAGCAGCGGTAAACGAAGCATAATTGCTTTTTGCCCCTATTGTATAACTTCCTGATAGCGGAGCCGCTAAGGTGCGCGAACCAGTGGGGGCGGTTATTGTAGGTGTTTCGGTTGAGCCTTCAATTACAAATGAAATGCATTCGGCATCAATCAGTTCTCCTAATGTTGCGCCAGTTTTCGTGTCGAAAGTCAACCAGAAATAATTTGTGCTTTCTGATAGTTGCTGTGTGCTCGTAATATCAAAGTTTGAGGTTGTTGGTGTGGTATAGGTTGAACCAAATTGGGTATCTGTTGTAAAGGTATTACTTGTTCCTGTATAGTATATTTTGGCATTTTCGATGTTAGTGGAAGAAGGAGTGCTTGAGCCGTTTGCATTTACTGTAAAACTTGTAATACTCATCGGATTATCTGATTCTGTTGTTACTATTTCTATGCCGATTATTTGCCTGTTTGTTTTTCCGGCTGCAATGTTGTGGGTGTTTTGTGTTGTGGTTGATGAAACGTATTCCATGTTGGGATAAACAAATATATCATCCATTTGAAGTTCTTCATAACCAGAATCGTTGTTAAAAGTAACTTTGATTACCAAATTATCACATGCCCCAACGGATTTAACAACTGTGTCTTTTTCAAAGTCATCAATAAGGGTATGAATGCCGGAACCATGGCTATTCCAGTTGGGTATTAACACAAAAGCACCTCCGTTAAGCTGATAATGCACATCAATATAATCATCGGCTTCCATACTTGAATATTCATAAAACTTGATGCTAAATGTTGCTCCTTCAGAGTATGTTGATAAATCTATGCTTTCACTTAACCATATTGCCGGACCATCTAAATCCTGTGATTTTAGTTTTTCGTAATCGGTTTTGATATAATCATCAGCATCTGCAAGGGTGCAGGCTGAAACATTCAATGTCCATTTTGTAACATTGGCCGGATAGTCGCCAATATTACCGGTACCATCAATTCCAGTGCCTTCAACATAGGTTGAAAAATCTTCTGACCAAATTTGTCCGTGGCAATTAAAGCTTAAACCAATCAATAAGCTAGTAAATAGCAATAATAATAAGGTTTTTTTTTCATGATTAATTTTTTATAATTCTTAATATTATATTGTAACTGTACAGGATTAAGTTTGCAATAATTCTTTCTCTCAGTAGTTTTTGTTATTGGCCCACCTCGGGTGGGTATTTTTTCAATTTGTCGGATCTGATCCATTTAGCGAGTCCTTTTTTCGAGTCTGTCATCCTGAATGTAGCCTGCGGAATGAAGGAACTCACAATCATCAATAAATACAAGAGATTCTTCACTCCGCAGGCTCCATTCAGAAGGACAAAGTCTGCGAAATGGACTTGACCTGCTGCCGACCCAACGGTTTTTTTTCAACCCTGCGAGTTTTGTTTCCACATTATCACTTTTCAAGGTCTTCTTTTTTCATTATGTAAACTTTACGTGCACCATAGATCGCCCCCAAACCGAGCAGTACAAACAGCCCTCTGCCAATTGGTGCGCCCCCGCCAAGAGGTGGTTCGCTCTGCGGGTTTCCGCCCGGATCCGGTGGATCGCTGGCCAGGGTTACAAATGGTAAAGCCAACAATGCCAGTACAATTATAGTTGATTTTAACTTTTTCATAGTTTTTTTTTGATGAATAATATTTTTTTATAATTCCCCTCTCCTCTCCATCGTTGGTGTTCTCACCAACAACTCTAAGTCATCGAACCATTGCCCTGACGTACACTTTTTTATTGATTGCCGTACCATCCACAACAACCCTCACAACATAATATGCACTGCCTTTTTTTAAACGGATGCGGTTGATGCTTTGGGGCTGCAACATGCTTTCATGAACTATACATCCCCAGAGGTCATAAATATGCACAACTCCATTTTCGCTTATGTTTTCATCGGCTCTTACAATATATATTTCATTGCCCCAAGCATAAATACTAGTCATATGATTTATTTCAGAATCGTTTATTTGGGTGGTTATAGGGTTGAAATGTATGAGAAAACGGTTTGGGTCTTCATTTATCCATGCCTCAAATTCATAAGCAGGGAATTTGCGTAAATTCTGGATATCTCCTGTTTCAAGGTCTTCAAGAAGGATGTCTGTTTCGGGCAAGTGGTCAAGGTCGGAAATTTCAAGTATATGCACACCATCAGATCCTGCTTCAAAGTGCATTGGCACCAGCCTTGTTTCACCGTTTAATTGTGGAAGTGCATCTATGCAGTATTGTTCGTCCCCTTCAACAAGATAAAGTTGTGGGGCATTGTCGGAACCGGTCATTTCTCTCACGTCATGACCAATATCGAAACCATCTGTGTCTTCTTCTGCAAAGGTAAGCCATATGCCATCGCTACGCATTTCTTTGTTAACCGTAATAACTATATGTGGCGGTGCATTGCTTGTACCACGGGTGTTTTTGTAATATGCCTGTGCCGAGTGCACACGTGCATCCATGGGGATTGCAATAGAAGCCGTTGTGGCTGTTGCCTGTACAAAGAAACCTTGACCCATTGGTATTATCCCATCGGTAAGATCGCCTGCACCGGCACTGTTCCTTGTTTTGTAGTTTCCCGAAACATCGTCCCATACCCAAACTGTACCGGCCATATCGGTTTCGTTCCAAGAGCCCATGTCCCAATCGAGGGGGCTTGTAAATGGGTTGCCGATAAGGTTGAAGCCCAGGGGATCGGGGCCGGAATAGCTCAGGGGCGGAGTTGATGTTGAATTAAGTGTTAGATCAGCAGTCTGCAACGGGCCAACAAATTCACCTGTAACATCCGAGCCTGTTTCTACCCACACTTCAAAACCTTGTCCTGAGTGCATGGGCGTTGTTAATTGTGTTACATAAGTCTTTGTATTGTCGGGTTCGTTGTAGGTGCGCAGCCAAACATCTGGATTACCGTTAAAATAAAGGCTGTATACCGTAGCATTGTTTACAGATGCCGAAATATCGTGCCAAACGCCACCTGTAATATATCGTTCAACAGCAGCATCGCCATTTATCGATAGGTAACCATTGTCAAGCAATGATGCATCACCGGCAGCACTAGATTTTAAAGTAATATTATTGCATTCTCCACCCCGTGTTGAAATAGTTGGGTAATTGGTTAAACCTTCCGGAATATTTACATTGGTTATTGAGTAAGAAATATCGCTCGTACTCCAGTTGCTTGCATCATACCAGTTATTGCCGGTTGTTCCTGTCCAGTTTGCTGCTGCAGGGGCTGAATTATGGATTGTAACTTTATCGATTTTCATGTAATATCCTAATCTGCTTGTTGCCAAAAATCCCAAAGTGATATTGTCGCCACAATAGGCACTTAAATCAATTGTGTGTTTCGACCACCCGTCAGAGGTACTGTAGCGTGAAATAGGATTTCCGAAACTTTGCCATGCACCGTTATTTATTTTAACTTGCAACTGAATGTTATCGTCATAGCTTGAAGAACCATCATCATGATACATCCAAAACGATAGGAACATACTTGAGTAACCATCCATGTCAAAGTCGGGTGTTTCCAAGCGGGCTTTATCACCATTTGAGCATTGGGAAGAATTAAAAAATGCCACCTTATCATCACCAGAACTCCAATTGGGAGGAATTGCCCCACCCATATTTACCTGGCTCCATTCGGGACGATAACCCGAACCGTCATAATAAACTTCTGTAATATTCCAGCAATTAGGAGCAACGGCATCTTCAAAACTTTCTGTATATGGGAATGAGGTTATTGATGTGGAAAATATATCGGGACCTGTCCAATCGCTTGCATCACCACCGCAATCGGCACGTACATACCAGTCGTAAACAGTGTTTTCGGTTAAGTTTGTAAGTGTATATGGCTTGGCAGTGATGCCTGTAACAGTTGTGCCGGTGCCCTGATTAAAACCTGCAGGGCCATATTCAACATCCCATATTGTGGCACTTCCGTCTTCCGTCCAATTCAATATGGCAGTAGTATTGGTGTAATCGCTTGTTGATTGATCCATTGGTGGGTAGCAGCTTGGTGTTTCTTCAACTAAGAGATCGTCGAAAGTAATATATGAATTGTACTGGCCACCTATCCATGTATGGATGCTTACATAATACGTTCCTGACGTAGTAACGGAAAAACTCTCCCTGAAGCGTTGATAAGCTGTGTTGTTTACATTAGTTTGAGTAGTGCCTATCGCAACTGTCATTTCCCCCGTAGTTTGCCCTGTTCCGTATTTCGCTTCAAAATCCCACGATTGGCCGCCACTTGTAATATACCAAAACGAAAAATCGTAGGAAGCACCTGCCACAAGGTCGAATGGCACTGAAAATAACCAATCATTGGGGTGGTCATTTCCATTATTATAAATTGAATTGGTCCCCGTATGAGCCATCCTATTATAAGTAAGATTTTGGTCATTGGTTGTCCATTCATTGGGAACATCAATTTCCATGCAGGTTGGTACTACCTGATTGGCTACAAACACCATTGATTCGAAGCCTTCTTCCCATGGCAATGACCTTGATTCACATGGAATTGTAAACTCACTTAAACCTACCCATTCGCTATATCCGTTGGCACCACAATTGGAACGTACCCACCAGTCGTAAGTGTCGCCTTCAGTCAAGCCCGACCATGTACAAGGTTTTGCAACATTCTCGTTCAAAAGCGCATAGTTAAAGCCAATATTTTCAACACCGCGTTTTATGTCCCATGTTGTAGCACTGCCGTTTTCCGTCCAGTCCAAATCGGCTGAAGTTGTTGTGAAGTTACCCTCGGTTTGATTTGAGGGATCGCAACAACATTCTTTTATCGTAACATCGTCAATGCAAATACTTAACCCTCCGTTATCAGTACCTTCGAATGCTATTTGGTAAGTAGCCGATGGTGAGGGCAGAGCAAGTAATTCCAAGGTCCAGACTGTAATCTCAGTTGTATATTCACCACCCGGAATTAATACCCATGAGCCTCCATCGGTGGTTTTATAATAAACCCGTAATGCATTAACATCACCTTCCCAGGCTATTTGGGTATGCCAAAATTCCAGTTCAGGATTTGTAAAACTACTTATATCAAAAACAGGTGTTATTAACATTGTTTTATATCCAACATTTCCGGGGTCAAAAGAAGCATTGTATGTTCCACCATGGGCATTGGGAGGCTCACTTGATATTCCTCCTGTCCTGAAATCCCAGTCTTTGGTGCCTGTAACATATTCTTCTGACCAGCAATCTGGTCTGTTTCCGGCATTTTCAAAGTCTTCTGTCCAGGGAAAACTATTAATGGCGGCACAAAATGTTTGAGGTCCTGTCCATGTACTTTGTGAACCGCCACAATCGTCCTGTACATAAAAATCGTATAATGTATTGGCTGTTAATCCACTCAAAGAATGTGGGTTAGTGGTTGTTCCTATGATCATAGTTCCTGTACCCTGCACAAAATCTTTGGCACCCCATTCAATGTTCCATGTAGTTGCTCCGCCAGTAGTCCAGTTTAACTTGGCAGATGTTGTGGTAATGTCATTGACATAAAGATCAGTTGGCGGCAAACACGAGATAGTTCCGTCAACCACCACATCATCAATACAAACTCCCTGACCATAACCATCAGTACCTTCAAAAGCAACAAAATATGTTGCATTGGCGGATGGCAAACTAAGAGTTCTTTGTGTCCATGCCGATACATTTGAAGTATATGTTGCTCCGGGTATCAAAGTCCACGAGCCACCCTGACTGGTTTTGTAATATACCCTTAGTTCATCCTGATCACCATTATCTTCAACTTGTGCATGCCAGAAAGATATTTGGGGATTGGTTAAACTGCTTAAATTTAGTTCGGGCGTAATTAGCTTTGTTGATGAACCCGAACTCTGGTGCATAAAAATTGCATTGTAAGATCCCCCGTGGGCACTGATGGGATCTGTATCGCCCCCATCCTGAAATGCCCAGTCGTGCGAACCTACATTATACTCTTCAGTCCAGCAATCGGGGCGGCTGCCTGCGTTCTCAAAATCTTCTGTAAAAGGAAAAGAAGTTATGGCATTGCACAAAGTTGTAAACGAAGACGGTCCTGTCCATGAGCTTGTTGTGCCACCGCAATCATCCTGAACATAAAAATCATAGGTTAATCCGGCAGTCAAACCGCTTAAAGAGTATGGGTTTGTAGTTGTGCCCGTAATCATAGTTCCTGCTCCCTGTGTAAAACCGGTTGCACCCCACTCAATATTCCATGTAGTTGCTCCGCCTGTAGTCCAGTTAAGATCAACAGTAGTTTGGGAAATATTGTCAGCAAATAAGCTCGTAGGTGTCGGGCAGCTTGAAACAGATATTTGTACATCATCAACACAAATGCCATATCCATATCCATCCAAGCCTTCAAATTCAATGTAATAGGTTGATGAAGGCGATGGGAGGTTGAATGTTTCCTGCGTCCAGCTTGTTATGCTTGAAATAAATACCGCTCCGGGAATCAATATCCATGTACCTCCCGAAGTAGTTTTGTAATATACCCTTAGCTCATCCTGATCTCCATCCCAAACTGCCTGCGTATGCCAAAATGAAAGTTGTGGATTCGATTGTCCGCTCAAATCAAATTGTGGTGTAACCAAATTTGTTTTTGTGCCGGTATTGGTAGGTGAGAAACAAGCATTGTAAGTTCCTCCATGTGCTGTAGAAGGATTACTATTATTATATCCTCCTGTGTGGAAAATCCAATCGTGGGTACCAGATATATATTCCTGCGACCAACATGGTGGAAAGACACCATTGTTTTCAAAATCTTCTGTCCATGGATAAGTGGTTACGGTATTACATAATGTTGAAAAAGTATTGAGTCCTGCCCATGTACTTACGCCACTACCTCCGCAACTGGCACGAACATACCAATCGTAGGTTGTTGCAGAAGGTATACCTGAAAGCGTATAAGGATTAGTAACACCGGTAATTGTTGTTCCTGTTCCTTGTGTATAGCCGGTAGCTCCGTATTCAATATCCCATGTTGTTGCTGTTCCATTTTCTGTCCAGCTTAAATCTGCAGAGGTTTGTGAGATGTTTGTTACCGTCAAATTGGTAGGTGCAGGGCAAGCAGTATTTCCAAATTCAAGGATAATATTGGCAATATATTTCTTTCTGCTTCCAGAAGGTGGGGATGCAGGATTAATGTTGGTACTACCGTATTCAGATAATCCACGGTAATTTGCTACCGAGGTACAATAAAAATCATCAGAAAAGCCATTATCATTAGCAGCATTCTCATCCACAGCAATAACCAGGTTATCTGTATTATTATAACTAAAATCGCTTATGTCAAATGTTATCCATCCTGATCCTTCCGGATCAGCAAAAGTTCCACTCCATACTTGTGTAAGGGACGAAACAGCAATCCAATCGCTGGTTGAAGCAAAGGCTGTTTTAGTGGTATGACCGATGTAAATATCCCAGTTATTTGAATTACTTAAAGAGCTACCATAAAAATACCATTTCAAATGTGTAATATCCCCGGCAGTACTGATTTCGGATTGCAGATAGATTACCTGTGCATAAGTGTAATCATATGCGGGTTCTATTGGTATCCTCTGTCCTGTTGATGTTCCTGTGCCAATTTGAACTGTTGACTGTGTAAAACCCGAAAAAGAAAACATTGCAGCAAAAATCCACAATAATATCAATGATAACATTTGAAATTTCATATGAATATATTTTAGATTTTATTGGTGTAATTTCTAAATCAGGAACTATCAAAAGTAAAAAACAACATGCTTTTACTCAAATTTTTGTTGTCCGAATAGTGGGCTAAGTTATGGGGGTGTTGGTTTAAGCTTAACTATCAGTTAGTTTGCTAATTTGTTAAACTTGTCCGAATAAGGGATTATTATTACTTTTGTATTATAAGATAACAAAAATGTATCTGGAAAACCTTGATAGATCATTAATTATAATTGAAATTTACCAGCTTTTTTTATTTGCTCTTATATTATTGTTTTATGGTTATAAAAAAACTACATCAAAAAGATATTAGCAGTTTTTTTTCTAGACGCCGGGATTTATTATCTGGCATTAGGAATGTATTATTTGGGGAATTATCAGATTACAGTTTTATTATATCACTTTTTTGTTCCGGCAATATTGGCATTATATCCACTTTTTTATTTGTATGTAAAATCATTAACCAACCAAAATTTTTTCTCTTGATAGCAGAAAACTATTTCATTTTTTACCATCCTTGCTGTTCTTTTTGATAAATACTCCTGTTTTTGTAATGTTGTCGCCCGAACAATCGAAATGGTTTGTTATTTATGGATTTACAGAAACAGGAACCGGATTGTTATTGCAGCTCGTTACCAAAATTTATTATTTATGGAATTTTGTAGTATTTCCTCTTCAAATTATATTTTATACATATCTGATTATAAAGAAAATACGGGAACATAAAAATTTGATTAAGGAACTCTTCTCTAACCTTCAAAAAAAACAGCTCAATTGGTTGATATGGTGCATAACCCTGTTCTTTGCATTATTGGTGATAAACAATGCTCTATTGCAAACCGAAGCTTTGGATGATATAATTATCCGTGTAGGTTATAATATATCAATGATAGCAATAACTGCTTTTTTAGGTTTTGCAGGCCTGCGGCAAATTGATATTTATAAAGAAATTGCAGATGAAGAAATAAATCATATTGATAATAAAGATATTATATTGGCTGATCAGAATGAAAATGAAATACACCAACAAAATAATATTACCAAGAAAGGGCGCAATAATAAATATGTTACTTCGTCATTATCTGAAAAAGAAAAGGAAGAGATTGTTAGTGTTTTGGAATATATTATGCTAACAAAAAAATTGTTTTTAAACCCTGATTTAAAAATGACAGATATTGTAAGCGAGATTTCGTTGCCAAGAAAGCAAATATCACAGGTTATAAACGAAAACCTAAATGATAATTTTTATAATTATATTAACCGATACAGGATAGAAGAATCAAAGCGGTTGTTAGAAAATATTAAATTTGATCGATTTTCAATTGAAGGTATAGCAAAACAATCGGGCTTTAACTCGCGGTCGTCATTTTACGCAGCATTTAAAAATGAAACAGGAATAACACCAAGCCAGTTTCAGCATCTTTGCAAAACGTAAGCCCATTGTTTAAGTGATATTAAAGCACTACTATTCTTCCAATTTCTCTTTTCGCAGATCATACAGTTTCTTACCACCATAGGCTGCTCCTAATCCCAAGAGGATAAAAAGACCACCTCCAATGGGAGCACCAGTACGTGAGGTATCATCACCCCCTGTTCCATCCCCAGCACCGGAAGATCCACCTGGCGGTGGTGGTGGTGCAGTTTGAGCAAAAACACTAAAGGATAGAAAAATTATTATTATTAGTAACCCTTTTCTTAATAGTCGTATTAGTAGATTTTTCATGGTATTAATCTTATTTAATGAAAACTTTTTCTGTTTTAATGCAGTTGCCTTTTTTAACTCTTACCAATAAATATGAGTAAGCGTTTTGAACAGGGATTACCGTTATATCTGATTTGTCTAACTGTTGTTGTAGTATTTTGCGACCATAAATATCGAATACTTCCAGAATACCTTCTTTATTTATAGCACTACCGCTTGCTTGCACGTATATGTTTTTATTATAGGCATAAATGTGAATATTATTATTAGTATTATCAAGTTCGTCAACACCAAAAGCGTTTGATTTAAAATGTAGTAAAAAACGATTAGGATCATCTTCAGTAGTAGCATTGAAAGTATAAATGGAATTATTAACCAAATCTTGTATTGTTCCATCAAAAAGATCCTCAATACTCACATCATCATCAGGTAGGTTATTGAGATTTGCACTAATAGTCTGTACACCATCTACCCCGGCAGTAAAACTCATTGGAACAACCTGTGCTTCTTGTCCAAGCGTATATAGATAATTAATACTTTGCATTCTTTCTTCCTGCATGAGATAGAGTTGTGGTGATTCTTCCCCACCGAAAATTTTGCTTGCATCAAAACCATTATCAAAACCATCACTACCATTACTTCCAAATCCAACCCATACACCGTCTTTTTTTCCATCTTTAGTGGCAGTAAAAACAGCATATGTTTCATATCCATTTTCCACAACACCATTTTTATAAAATGCCTGTGTATTATGTGTGCGCGCATCGGCCGGTATTGTTAATACTGATACTCCATCATTATTGCTACGCACAAAAAAACCTTGGCCAACCGGAATTATTCCATTATCCATGTCTCCTCCACCAGCTGTGGTTTGGTATAAATAGTTATCTGATCCATTATCCCATACCCACATAGTAAGCTCCATATTTGTGCGTGTCCAGGTACCGGATTCCCAATCAATGGGAGAGGAAAATGGATTACCAACCAGGTTCTGTCCCATATCAGTGGTATAGCTTATTGTTGGAGACAAATCACTTGCACGTATGGTGCCTTCCATGGTTGCTGTGGCATCTAACTTTCCTCCATCTTTAAGCCATACCATAGATCCCTGCCCAACATTCAGACCCTCAGTTAAGGTAGTCATGTACTCCCAAGCGCTTGTTGATTCTGTGTGGTTAGTGAGCCAGGATTCCGGCGCATTGCTCCAATGAAAATCCGCAACTGTAACACCTGTTGTGGATGGTGTAACACCGTGCCAAGAATTATCAGCTAAATATCTTTGTACTGTAGCATTTGGTGTGCCTGAACCAAATATCAGTGAGCCTGTTAAACTTGCAGATGTGGATTCAATAACCAGTCCTGCGTTTACGGTATTCGTAACCGCTCCCGTATCAGTTAACTTTGCATCACTTTCTATATTGAGTGTTGAGCCACTGGCAATTTGGAGTGAAGCACATTCCCGTAAGGTTGTTCCGCTAATTATTGGATAATTAGTTATAACATTAGGTATGTAAACGTTGGTTGATGCGGTGGGAATGTTTCCATCAGCCCAATTTCCCTCGAGATTCCATACTGATGAGGTGGTACCCGTCCAATAACCTTCAGCAGGTTGATCTGTTGTTTGAAACCCTGATAAGATAATACTGGAAGTAGTTAATTCAACACCTCCAACAGTTTTATGTCTGAGGGAAGCAGTATATGTTGTACCGGTCGATAAACCTGTTGCTAATCCAACAGATGCGCCAGATCCAGTATCGGTATTTGAAGACAATGTTCTTCTTTGGTCTTTTGAACTATAAAGAACTGTTGTCCCATCACTTAAGGCTACATCAAAACTTGGGGCATCTATAGCAGAAACTGTAGATGACATATTATATTGAGCATAAAAAAGCATATCAGTTAAACTTGCCGGTTCACCGTCTTCACTCACTGCATCAATAAATGTATTTGAGCTTGTGGTTATAAGATCTTTACTTTTTGAAAATGCAGGAAAAGCTCTACCCTCAGTTCCATTATCATATGCTAATGCGACAGAAACCAAAGTGGTGTTTTCTGTGATTAATGTGGTTCCTGCAGAACCTCTGCATCGTAATCTATAGTAATAATTACCTCGAGGCAAATTTGTGGATATTAAGCCTACAGAGGCAATTCCATAATCCTGATTGCCTGAGATTGACCTAGAGATACTTTTTCCAACATCTGCCCAATCGCCATCAGAACCATATCTTTGTTGAAGTTTCCATTCTCCTGTTTCATCTGCCCCAGTAGTTAGTTCATTATTTATAGAACTAACTACTAAAATGCTACCTGAAACAGGTAAAGATATGGCATTAGTAGTAAGTACATCAGCAAATGTATTATCCCCGGCAGACACTTGACCAACCGTGTTTTGTATATCATTACTTAAATCTATTTTTCCGGTAGATGTACTTAGGGCAATGGCAACAATTGTCCCTGTTGCATCATTATCATAACTACTATTATCTGAAGCATGCTGTAATTTAAATTCTAATGCACCATTATCATTGCCAACATCAAAAATATACACAACCGAGCCAATACCTTTATCATAATTTTTTTCAAGATGTCTTTGAAGTATTTGACTAGAAGTATTATTTTTTACATCATAAATTTTAAAATATGCTTCGTGTGCTTGTTTGTCTGTTGCTTCAACTTCATAAGTAGCGATAACTAGCACTTTATCAACATCTCCAACAGTCGTAATATTTAATGTTGCAGAAGCTACGTCAACGTATGTATAAGCGGTAGAAGTAGTTGATGATCCCTCACCTGTTGCCGTTTTTAGCTCATCCCCCAAAGCATTATTACTAAAAGCAAGGAATGCAAGCATTAAAAAAGTTGAAAATAATAGGCGGAAGTGAGGAGTAATTTTGTGTTGTGTGTTAATTTTTTTCATAGCAGTGAGTTTTGTGAAGAGTACAAATGTATGATATATATCATAAAAAAAAAAATTTTTACATAAATTATACAACCGATACGCACAATAGTCAGATAATTAATTACTTAGCTGTTTTTAATATTTGTAGAAAAGGAAGGGTTTTAATGTAATGGGCTAACAAAATGTAATAAGTACATTTGCATAAAATTTATCCCTTAATGATAAACTTTAACTTCCATCAACATAGCAATTTTTCAGATGGGGCAAATAAACCCGAAGATTATATAGTGAAGGCTATTGAGCTTGGATTTTCGGCCATTGGCTTTTCTGAACATTCCCCTTTATCTTTTGAAAACCCGTTTTCACTAAGAGCTGAGAATGTTGAGAATTATGTAAGTATAATTGAGAGTTTAAAATTCAAGTATAATCATAAAATTAGTATTTACCGTGCCCTTGAAATGGACTATATTCCGGGAATTTCTCAAGATTTTAATTTTTGGAAAAATCAATGTAAAACAGATTATCTGATTGGCTCAGTACATTTAGTTAAGCCTGCCGGAACTAACGAACTGTGGTTTACCGATGGGCCAAAACATGAGATTTATGACCAGGGCCTGAAAGAGTTTTTTGGTGGTGACATGAGGCTTGCGGTAAAAACCTATTATAATCAGGTTTGTCAAATGATAGAAACTCAGGATTTTGATGTGGTTGGCCATATTGATAAAATTAAAATGCATAATCAAAATCGTTTCTTTACGGAAGATGAACAATGGTATCAAAAATTAGTAGATAAGTGCCTTGATCTTGTTAAACAAAAAGAACTAATCATAGAGATTAATACTCGTGGTATCTACAAGAAAAGGTTTCCTGGTCTTTTTCCGGATGGTATTACATTACAGAAAGTTAAAAAATCTAGATATTCCAATTATTATATCTTCTGATGCTCACCAGCCACATGAACTAAATTTGGGATTTGAAAATGCATTATCAAAACTAATAAAAACAGGATTTAAAGAGGTGATGTATTTTGATAATGGAG
>FUWD013270190.1_pt4 | contig 16101 bp, 19 predicted proteins | sample 1063281 | NCBI WGS metagenome assembly FUWD01 (sample SAMEA79048168, study PRJEB19326) | metagenome | biome: marine | reverse complement strand
TAGAGGTTTGTCATTTGGAATTCCGTGTACCACTTGTGCATTTGGACTCATGCAAAGTGTATTAGGGAAATCATATAATCCCAAAAAACCGGGTATGGCATCCTGAGAACGAATATATTCTTCAGCTATTTTGTCTAAAAATAAGGTGCTAACTCCAGGCTTAACCTCACTTGCAAGGATACCAAGAGTTCTAGAAACAACTAGTGCACTTTCACGCATAATTTCTATTTCCTCTCTTGTTTTTACTTTAATCATATGAAAGCATTATCAAAGGGTAAAGATACTTTTAATTTTAAAATAAGGGGAGAATAGACTTACTTCAAAAAAGAAAAAAAGCCTTTGTTCTTTTTTATTTCAGGTTCATAATTTAATACTAATTTATGAACTTCAGTCCATCCTATAAATCCACCAATATTTCTGTCATCAATAAAAAGATCTGCATGAATTTTTCTGCTAGTTTTAGAGTCAAGCTCTTCCTCAGGATAACTTTTATTTACGGCATAAAACTCGATACCTTTTTTTTTGCAAAATTCTACTGCTTCTTTTAGTCTTTTGCCGTTTCTGTAGGTCCATAAAATTAATCGATGTCCTTCAGACTGAAGTTTTTTTATAGTTTCAATTGAAAATAGTAGAGGCTTTCCAATCTTTGGATAGGCATCCTCAACAATAGTTCCATCAAAATCTATGGCAATAATTAGGTGTTTATTAGGTAGCATTTATTTTTGGTATGGATGTTTGTAATTGTGAGTTCGTAAAATTTTTAAAATATCTTTTTCTAATGTTTTTTTAGCATGCTCTACATACCTACCTATTTCTTTCCCATTTTTATAAAAAATAAAAGTAGGCGTATGCTTTATTTGATAGCCTTCTTGAAGATTGTCAGGAGTTTTTTTACCAATGGATATCCCTACCATTTGAAAGTTTATATTTAAATCAAATACTGCTGATTCCATAATTTTATAGAATCTTGGAAGCTCTCTTTTGCTATCATGACACCAACTTCCAATAAAAGCTTTTATTGAAATATTTTTTAATTTTTTGCTTATTTTTTGTACTATTTTTTTGTCGGGCTGATAGTTTTTATAATTGGCAGAAAACCAATCACTGTGTTTCCCATTCAAGAAATCAGACTTATTGATATAACCAATTAAATTTCCATTTCCATTTACATTGTTTTTTCCTTGACCATTGACCAATAAAAAAGAACACATGAAAAATGTTAATAGAAGTTTCTTCATATTAAAGTAATGATTTTCTTGTCATTTCAATAGGTTGTTCTAACCCCATCAATTCTAAAATTGTTGGTGCTATGTCACCTAAAACACCATTATTAATTAATTTTAATTCCTTGTCTATAAGAACAATTGGTACTGGATTGGTTGTATGAGCAGTATGAGGGCTTCCATCAGGATTCATCATTGTTTCGCAGTTTCCGTGATCTGCAATTAGTAAAGTGGTATAGCCGTTTTTTAATCCAGTGGTAATCACCTCTTTTGAACAATGATCAACAGTTTCACATGCCTTTACAGCCGCCTCAAAAACACCTGTATGCCCAACCATATCTCCATTTGCAAAATTTAAGCATATAAAATCTACTTCTCCTTTTTCTAACTCAGGTATAATAGCATCTCTTATTTCGTATGCACTCATTTCTGGTTTTAAATCATAGGTAGCTACCTTTGGAGAAGGACAAAGAAGTCTTTTTTCTCCATCAAATTCTTTCTCTCTTCCTCCTGAAAAGAAAAAGGTTACATGTGGGTATTTTTCTGTTTCAGCGATTCTAATTTGTTTTTTATTTGCACGTTCTAAAACCTCTCCTAGAGTATTTTCAATATTATCACTATTGTAAACTACTTTAATATCTTTAAAAGTTTTATCATAATTGGTTAAAGTAACAAAGTATAATGGAATTTTATGCATGTTAAATTTCTCATTGTCATTTTGGCTCAATACTTCTGTTAATTGTCTTCCTCTGTCTGTTCTAAAGTTGAAGAAAATTACAACGTCATCTTTCTTAATGGAGGCTTTAGGTTTATCGTTTTCATCAACCATTATAATTGGTTTGATGAATTCATCGGTAATATTTTCTTGATAACTTTCATTGATGCTCTCTAAGGCATTTACTGACTTTTTCCCAATTCCTTCAACCAATGCATCATAAGTTAATTTTACTCTTTCCCATCTATTATCTCGATCCATTGAATAATACCTACCAGTTATTGTTGCCAACTCTCCAGTTGTATTTCTCATGTGTTCTTCAATGTCTTTTATGAAGTATTTGCCAGATTTTGGATCACAATCTCTACCATCAGTAAATGCATGGAGGTAAACATTGTTTACATTATTCTTATGGGCTGCATCAAGTAGCCCTTTTGCATGATTAATATGAGAATGGATACCACCATTTGAAATTAAACCAAGTAAGTGAACATTTTTATTATTCTCTTTAGCATAATTAAAAGCTTTTATTAGTTCGGTTTCTTTAGCCAACTTCCCTTCTCTAACAGCTATATTAATTTTTGCTAAATTTTGATAAACAATTCTACCAGCTCCTAAATTCATGTGACCTACTTCAGAATTACCCATTTGACCTTCAGGTAAGCCAACATGCTCGCCATCTGTTCTTAGTTCAGAAGAAGGGTGTAAATCGTATAATGAATTTATATAGGGTGTTTTTGCATTAAAAATGGCTGAAACGCTGGGATCTTGTGTGACACCCCATCCATCTAATATTAGTAAGATAACTTTCTTGTTCATTGAATATTTTAAAATGTAAAAGTAAGAAAGATTTTTAGGTGTTTATTAAAATTTTGCGAAACCGATGAAGTAAATTGTTATAGCTAGTAAAACAAAAATTATGATAATTTTTTAGAAAGGTTATTTTGTTTAAAATGTACTTTTGTTTTTCTTGTATACCTCCCTTTTTTTTCCAAATTTTTAAAATGTGCTTTTGCGAGTCCTTTTGATGTTTTTGATACTCGAAATCATTGCTGCAATTGATCCACCTGTACTCATTCTAATTTATTTAAGATTATAATAATTAGTAGTTGGTTATTAAATATTGTTACAAATGTGTGTTGTGTTATAAGTCATAAAATTGTAGTTTTACAGCTAATTTATAAATATTATTATTTAAAAACTATGGGATTATTTGGAATGTTTAGCAATAAAAATACTACCGAAAATATACAGAAATATTTAAATAATGGAGCTATCATTTTAGATGTTAGAACCAAGTTAGAATGGGACGAAGGTCACATTCCAGCATCTAAACATATAGTTTTAAATTCCATTCCTGAAAATGTAGACACCATTAAGGCGTTCCAAAAACCAGTTATTACGGTTTGTAAAAGTGGTGGAAGAAGCCAGAGTGCTTCAGATTTTTTATCTGAACATGGTATAGATGTAATAAACGGAGGTCCGTGGCAAAATGTTGCAAAACATCTTTAAGCGTAATAGTTGAAACCTTTCTCTCTAAGAATTTTCAGCTTTCTGTGTAATTTTAAGGAATGAGTTGATTTTCTAACTATCGCATAAATAACACCAAGAATTGCCCCTGTAAATGCCCCCATAATTGTAGGGTCAAAGTGATGGCCAGTTATCCAATACTTAATGTTAAATACAATAATTCCTATAAAAATAGAAATAATAAATACTTGCAATTTGGACTTTGAAATATGTCCATAGATAGAAGTTAAAAGACCAACTATAATTGATGTGGCTGTAATCTTAGTCCAAAATATTTCAAACAGAGGGGTGCCAACAGGAAGGAAAATAGAGGTCATGAGCATTCCGATAACAGTGCTCGAGAATAATCCGATAGCAATTTTTTTAGTCATAAGGGGTAATTTGCTGTAAATTTACAAAAATATTTTTATGTTTTTAAAAAGTAATTTCAGGATACTTTTTATTAAATGATTCTATTTTATGTTTAATTTCAGTTAAAAAACTTTTATGTTTTTCAGATGTAGCGTTAAAAGGTTTGTGTTCTTGTGCTCTTTTTATTTTTGATATTTCTTTCATCATTTCTATAGCTCTATCCGAAAACCAATTTTCTGAAAATTTATCCCAAATGTAATTTATGCTTGTTTTATTGGGATGTATCATATCTTCTTCGTAAAAACGATAATCACGTAATTCATCCATCATCACCTCATAGCTGGGAAAGTAAAATGTCTGTTTGTGAGATTTTATGATTTCATGGATAGCTGAAATTAAATGCGATTTACTCTGTTGATTCTCAATAAAACCATCTTTTACATGACGAATGGGAGATACAGTAAATATAAAATTTACAGTAGGGTTTATTTTCCTTACCATAGATAGTATTGAATGTAAACTTTCTATAATGTCATCTACAGAGAGTATTAATTTTTTGAATTTTTGGCTAGGAACTTTATGACAGTTTGCTACAATTTTTTTTGATTCTATGAGTTGATATACCCAGGATGTTCCTAGTGTTATTATGACATGTGTACTGTTTGCTAAAGATTTATTTGTAAGCTCAGAAGCATCATTTAATTGCTGAATATGTTGCTTTTTTGAGGGTGAGCTTAATTGAGAATGCGCTTCAAAGCAATGCCAACGCTCATTTAATAAAAAAATGTCTTTTTGTGAATATTTTTTTTGATTGACAGCATTTCTAATAATAGTTTCTATGGCCTTGGTATGAAATAGAATCCCAAAGGGATTTTGATCCGAAATAAATTTTAGATACTTAAATTTATGACCCATATTTTTTGAAAAACACGAACCAAGTAATACAATTTTTGATGTGTAATCTATCTGATGATTAACTTCTCTCTTAAAAGGTATGTTTGTTTGAAGTTTCAAAAAATTATTTAAATTGTATGATATAGAAATATATGTAAATATTCCTTTATTGAATATATTCTATAGCTTTTTCAAAAGCTTCCTCTATTCCAGAGGGCTTCTTTCCACCTGCAGTTGCAAAAAATGGTTGACCACCCCCACCTCCTTGAATATATTTTCCAAGTTCTCTAATAATAGTTCCAGCATTTAATTTTTTTTCAGTTACAATTTCTTTGGAGACATAGCAGGTTAGAATCGCTTTTCCATTTGATTCTGCTCCAAAGATTAAAAATAAATTTTAAATGTATGACCCAAATCAAAAGATAATGTTTTAATACTATTAGCATCAAGTCTAATTTTTTAGTTAAAAACAGCACACCATTGATATCTTTAAGCTCACTCTCTAAATTACCTTTTAGGTTTTTTGCCTTGTCTTTTAACAATTGATCAAGTTGTTTTTTTAAAGCAGTGTTTTCACTTTGAATTGATGAAAGTGCTTTAAGAGGATCTTTAGGATTTTTGAGCATCCCTTTGAGTTCAATAAATACTTTATCATTTTCTAAATAATAGTCTTTTGTTGCATCCATTGTAATGGCTTCAATTCTTCTAATCCCAGCAGCAACAGCTCCTTCAGATTTGATTTTAAAATGCCAAATGTCTGAGGTGTTTTCAACATGAGTTCCTCCACATAGTTCAATAGATTGCCCGAAACGAATAGATCTAACGGAATCTCCATATTTTTCACCAAATAAGCTCATTGCACCATCGGCAATTGCTTTCTCCTTTGGAATATTTCTCTTTTCTACTAAAGGTAATTTTCCTTCGATTCGTGCATTTACAAAATTTTCAACATCGCGAAGTTCATCGGTAGTTAATTTTGAGAAATGAGAAAAGTCAAATCGGAGATGTTTGGAATGAACAGCACTTCCTTTTTGTTCAACATGAGTCCCCAAAACTTCACGTAATGCTTGGTGTAAAAGATGGGTAGCACTATGGTTTGCAGCTGTTCTTTGACGTTGTTTTTGGTCTACAACTGCGTTAAATGATTCGCTCGTATTTTTTGGTAAATTTTTAACAACATGAATGATAATATTGTTCTCTTTCTTTGTGTCTAAAATATAAATAATGTCTCCATGTACATCCTCTAAATATCCTTTGTCTCCTACTTGACCTCCTCCCTCTGGATAAAATGGAGTTTTATTGAAAGCCAACTGATATTGATCTCCATCTTTTTTTGAGGAAACCTTTCTATACCTTGTTAATTTAACTTTTGCTTCAAGAGAATCATATCCAATAAATTCCTCTTCAATATCGTTTATTAAAATTATCCAATCTTCGGTAGAAGATTTACTAGCAGAACGAGAACGCTCTTTTTGTTTTTTCATTTCAATATGAAAATCACTTTCATTTAGGGACAATCCTTTTTCCCTTAAAATCAATGAGGTTAGGTCTATAGGAAAACCAAAAGTGTCATATAATTCAAAAGCTTTTTTCCCGAAATATCTTTACTTTCAGAATTCTCTATGATTGTATCAAGTAATATTAACCCCTGGTCTAAAGTTCTTAGAAAGGAGGTTTCTTCTTCCTTGATAACATTTTCAATTAATTGTTTTTGAGCTTTTAATTCAGGAAATGCATCACCCATTTTTTTAGAAAGGATATCAACTAACCTAAAAATAAAAGGTTCTTTTTTATGTAAAAATGTAAAACCATATCTAACAGCTCTCCGTAATATTCGTCTAATAACATATCCAGCCCCAGAATTACTTGGCAGCTGACCATCTGCAATAGAAAAAGCCACTGCTCTTACATGATCAGCGATTACTCTGATTGCGATGTCTTCTTTTTCGTTATGACCATATGTTATTGAAGAAATTGCTTCAATTTCTCTAATTAATGGGGTAAAAATATCAGTATCATAGTTGGATTTTACGTCCTGCAAAACCATACACAGACGTTCAAATCCCATACCAGTGTCTATATGTTTTGAGGGTAATTCTTCTAAAATACCCGTAGCTTTTCTGTTGTATTGCATGAAAACTAAGTTCCATATTTCTACAACCTGTGGATGATCTTTGTTTACCAAACTTTTTCCATCTACAGCAGCTTTTTCTTCATCGGTTCTAATATCTACATGAATTTCAGAACAAGGTCCGCAGGGTCCTTGTTCACCCATCTCCCAGAAATTATCCTTTTTGTCTCCCATTAGAATACGATCTTCAGGAACAATTTCTTTCCATAAATCGAATGCTTCTTGATCTATTGATAAATTATCTTTATCTGTACTACCCTCAAAAATTGTGACATATAAAATATCCTCAGAAATACCATAGACCTCAGTTAATAATTCCCATGCCCATGATATAGCCTCTTTTTTAAAGTAATCTCCAAAGCTCCAATTTCCTAACATTTCAAACATGGTATGATGGTAGGTGTCATATCCAACCTCTTCTAAATCATTATGTTTTCCAGAAACTCTCAAGCATTTTTGAGTGTCAGAAATTCTTGTGTTTTTTGGAATTTTATTTCCTAAAAAATATTCTTTGAATGGTGCCATCCCAGAATTTGTGAACATCAACGTAGGATCATCTTTTAAAACCATAGGGGATGAAGCGACAATTTGATGGGATTTTTCTTTGAAAAAATTTAAAAAATGTGAGCGAATTTCTTTAGATTTCATAAATCAAAAGTTAATTTTCTTTTACCGTTAATGTTAAAAATTTATACTTGAAATGAGTCAAAATTATGGTTAGTGAAACATTTTGTAAATTTGCTTTTGTTAATTTATAAATTACTTTTTTAATGAGTAATTTATAGTAACAAAAGTAGCATATTTAGATTTATGGCAAAAGTAAAATATTATTACGACTCAGATACCCTAAGCTATCGTAGAATAGAAAAATCAAAAGGGAATATTTCTAAGATAATTATTCTCAGTTTCTTTGGTGTTATTTTAATCATGCTCTCAGGTTTTATCGTATTAAGTCAGTTTTTAAAGACACCAGATCAGCTTTCTCAACAAAGAGAATTAGAAAATCTTAAATTTAATTATGAACTATTAAATAAAAGATTAGACGAAAGCTCCTCGGTACTTTCTCAACTTCAACAAAGAGATAATAATATTTACAGAGCTTATTTTGAGGCTAACCCAATACCAGAAGAACAACGTAAAGCTGGTTTTGGAGGTGTGAATAGATATAGTTATCTCAATGGTTATGACAATTCTATACTCGTAAAGAATGTCACAAAAAAACTAGATATTCTATCAAAACAAATGGTCGTTCAATCAAAATCTTTAGATGAAATTGTTTCTTTGGCTAAAGAAAAAGAAAATATGTTGGCCTCAATTCCAGCAATTATGCCAATAAAAAAAGAAGATTTATCTTATGTTGCCTCTGGTTTTAAATATAGAATGCATCCAATTTTAAAAATTAGAAAATTCCATAAAGGAATGGATTTTAAAGCTGCAACAGGAACACCAATTTATGCCTCAGGAAATGGGAGAGTGTCTTTGGCTCAGCGAAGTGCAACTTTTGGTAAAGTTGTATACATAGAACACGGTTTTGGATACAAAACGGTGTATGCTCATATGAGTAAAATTGCTACTAGAAAAGGGAGGAAAGTGAAACGTGGAGATATTATAGGATATGTAGGAAATACTGGAAGATCTGTTGGTTCCCATTTACATTATGAAGTACATAAAAACGGTCGGGCTTTAAATCCTATCAATTTCTATTATGGAGATTTAACTCCAGAAGAATTTTTAGCAATGCAAATTGCTTCTGAGGAAGAAGGCCAATCCTACGATTAATATAGCAATATGCACATAGATTTACCCGAAAAAAGATACTATAAAATAGGAGAGGTGGCTAAAGCCTTTTCTGTAAATACTTCATTGATTAGATTTTGGGAAAAAGAATTTGAAATTATTAAGCCCAAAAAAAATGCAAAAGGAAATCGTTTATTTACTTCCAACGATATCTCCAATTTCAAACTTATATACAACCTTGTTAAAGAAAGGGGTTTTACTTTAGAGGGGGCAAAACAAAAATTAAAGAAAAATCCGCTCGGTACGATAAACAATTATGAAATCGTAAGTAGATTAGAATTTGTAAAAGCGGAGCTAATTAAGATAAAAAATCAATTATAAAATACTATGCACGCATAGTATTTTATAATTATTTGTCCTATCTTCGTAGCATTAAGTTAAAATAAACATCAATTTTTAAAAACATTAGATAATATGGCTGAAAAATATGTTGACATAGATACACTAAAATATCTTCTTTATGATATTCACAATTTAGAGGAGCTTTTAGTTAGAGATCGTTTCCAAGATCATGATAAAGAATCACTAGACATGTTTATAGATTCAGTCAAAGAGTTTGCTGATAGAGAACTATTCCCGTATGTAAAAGAAATGGATGAAAATCCTGCTTACCACAAAGACGGTAAAGTATTTGTGCATGATCAAGTAAAAACAATGATGTATAAGGGAGGAGAAATGGGCTTAATTTCAGCACCATTTAATTACGAAGATGGAGGAATGCAAATTCCTTTCCTTTCACATACCGCTGCTACATATATTTTAGATGCTGCAAATAATCATTTACCTGGTTATGCAGGGTTAACTCAAGGAGCTGCAGAGCTTATTATTCATTTTGCAAATAAGGAATTAAACCAAACCTATGTGCCAAACATGCTATCTGGCCAATGGGGTGGTACGATGTGTTTAACAGAACCACAAGCTGGAAGTTCTTTGTCTGATATTGTTACAAAGGCAACACCTACCCAAGACGGCTATTATAAACTAACAGGACAGAAAATTTTTATTTCTGGAGGAGATAATAATTTTACTGAAAATGTAGTTCATTTAGTTCTCGCTAGAATTGAAGGAGCGCCAAAAGGAACAAAAGGGATTTCTTTATTTGTTGTCCCTAAGAATCGTCCATCAAGTAATGGATCACTAGAATTTAACGATGTAACAACAGTAGCAGACTTTCAGAAAATGGGACAACGAGGCTATTGTACTACTCATCTAGGTTTTGGAGATGCAGACGATTGTAAAGGATGGATTGTAGGTGAGCCAAATGAAGGATTAAAGTACATGTTTTTAATGATGAACTCTGCTAGAATTGCGGTAGGAAGAGGAGCGTCTGGTATTGCTTGTGCAGCTTATCATGCTTCTTTACAATATGCAAATGAACGTCCTCAAGGTAGGAAGTTATCTAGTGACGGTAAGAAAAACCCAGCGGAGAAACAGGCCTTGATTATAGAACACCCAGATGTTAGAAGAATGCTATTGATGCAAAAATCTGTTGTGGAAGGGACTATGAGTTTGGTTTTTTAGCTGCTAAATATTACGATATCATAGAAACTGCTACTTCGCCAGAAGAAAAGAGAAATACAATCTTCTGTTGGAAATGATTATCCCAATTGTAAAAACTTATCCTTCAGAAGCTGGATCTGCTTCTGTAAATAATGGATTACAAGTATTAGGGGGGTATGGTTTCTGTGCAGATTTTATCTTACAACAATATTACAGAGATATTAGAATATCTGCCTTGTATGAAGGAACAACAGGAATTCAATCTCAAGACTTATTGGGTAGAAAGGTAACCATGAGTAACGGTAAAGCATTGCAATTACTTTCTGCTGAAATTATGAAAACAATTAAAGCAGCCTCAGCAATAGAGGAATTACAATCTTATGCCAATACGTTAGGAGCAAAATTAAAACTTACAGAAAAAGTATTGGGTCATTTAATGCCTCATGCAATGAAAGGTGATTACGAAAGGTATCTTGCTGACGCCTCCATTTTTATGGAATTTTTTAGTCTTATAATAATGAGTTGGACATGGTTAGACCTTGGAGTTCATGCAACAAAAGCTGCTAAATCTAATGGAACCTATTCAAAAGACTTCTATGAAAGTAAAATTCATACGATGAAATACTTCTTTACATATGAGTTGCCAAAAACTACAGGATTATCTGAAATTTTATTCAATTCTGAATCCATTACCATTAAGAAAGAAACAGAACCTGTAATTTAATGAATACACATCAACAATTTAATTTAGAAGGAAAGGTAGCGATCATAACAGGTTCTAGTAAAGGAATAGGGAAAGCTATTGCAAAAGGATTGGCCGAAAATGGGGCACAAGTAGTGATTAGTAGTAGAAGCCAAGACGCTTGTGATGAGGTTGTGAAAGAATTTTCTGGGCTAGGATTAAAAGCAATTGGGATTGCTTGCCATATTGGTAAAGAAGATCAGAGGAAAGCTTTAGTAGATCAAACAATTAATGAACTAGGACGTATTGATATTTTAGTAAACAATGCAGCTATTAATCCAGTTTTTGGACCCATTGAAGACGTAGACCCAGCAATTTTTGATAAGATTATGGATGTAAATGTAAAAGCACCATGGGCATTATCAAATTTAGTTTTACCACACATGCAAGAACTTAAAAATGGGAGCATTATTAATATAGCTTCTGTAGAAGCTTTAACTCCAGGGTTGGGATTAGGATTGTATAGTACTAGTAAAGCTGCTATTTTAATGCTTACTAAAAATCAAGCTAAAGAATGGGGTCAATATGGAATTAGAGCTAATGCCATTTGTCCAGGATTAATTCAAACAAAATTTAGTGCCGCTTTATGGACTAATGAAAAGCTATTAAATAAAGTGCAAAAAACTATTCCAAGCGGTCGCATGGGACAGCCAGAGGAAATGATAGGTATTGCTGCTTTATTAGCCTCAAATGCAGGTGCATACATGACAGGAGGAGTATACACTGCAGATGGTGGATATATGATAGCTGGTTAAAATTAAATAAACTTATGAACTTCGAATATTCTCAAAAATCAGTAGATCTACAAAAAAAACTCACTGATTTTATTGATAAACACATTGTACCTGTAGAAGATGAATTCTACGCTTTCCAAAAAGATTCAGAAAATATTTGGACACGTTGGCCTAAAATAGAAGTATTAAAACAAAAAGCTAAGGATGCAGGGTTGTGGAATCTTTTTTTACCTAAAGATTATGGAGATTTAAGTCCGGGTTTAACAAATTTGGAATATGCCCCTTTAGCAGGAATTATGGGGAAACGTATTTGGATTTCAGAAATTTTTAATTGTTCTGCACCTGATACTGGAAACATGGAAGTATTAGCCAAATACGGAAGTGATTCTCAAAAGAAAGAATGGTTAACTCCTTTGATGAACGGTGAAATTCGTTCGGCATTTTTAATGACTGAGCCAGAAGTAGCCTCTTCAGATGCTACAAATATTGAAACTTCTATTGTTTTAGATGGAGATCATTATGTAATTAATGGTAGAAAATGGTGGTCTAGCGGTGGTATGGATCCACATTGTAAGGTAGCTATTGTCATGGGTAAAACAGATCCAACGGCGCATCGCCATCAACAACAAAGTATGGTGTTGGTTCCTTTAGATACTCCTGGACTAAATATTATTCGACCGCTATCTGTGTTAGGATTTTATGATTCACCAGAGGGTCATGCAGAAATTGAGTTAAACAATGTTCGTGTTCCTAAAGAGAATTTAATTTTAGGTGAGGGGAGAGGATTTGAAATTGCTCAGGGACGTCTTGGGCCTGGAAGAATTCATCATTGTATGAGACTAGTAGGTATGGCGCAATATGCACTAGAACTAATGTCTAAAAGAACCTTAGAGCGTGAAGCTTTTGGTAAGAAATTTTATGATTTTAGTAATATTCGTCAGGAGGTTGCTATTTCAAAATGCGAAATAGAGCAAGCTAGATTGTTAACACTTTCAGCGGCAGATAAAATGGACAAATTAGGCAATAAAGACGCTAAAGATATCATAGCTATGATAAAAATTGTTGCTCCAGATATGGCTTTAAAAGTAATCGATAGAGCTATTCAAATTCTTGGAGGAAAAGGTGTTGGACCAGACACACATTTGGCGCATTATTTTGCAATTGCTAGGATGTTGCGTTTGGCAGATGGCCCAGATGAAGTACATATGTATCAGTTAGGGAAAAGTGTCATTCGATCTTATGGAAAACTATAATTATGTCTAATCAAGAAGTTCGAAAAGGGGAGGAATTACCAGAAAAAAATCTCAAAGAATTTTTACACCAACATTATTTGATTAATTCGCTTCAAAGTGAATTATTTGTCAAGCAGTTTACACATGGGTATTCTAATTTAACCTATTTAATATCTTTAGAGGATAAGGAATATGTTCTGCGTAAGCCTCCAGTTGGAGCTATTAAACGCGGTCATGACATGAGTAGAGAGTTTAAAGTTCAAACTGCAGTAAAAAAAGAGTTTTCTAAAGTTCCAAAAATGTTTGCGTATTCAAATGATGAGACTATCCTTGGAAGTGAATTTTACATCATGGAAAAAGTAGATGGAATTATTCTAAACTTTAAAGAAGCTAAAGAGAGGGCCATCCCAGTTCATGATTATAAAACCATAGCCAATACTTGGTTAGACACCTTTACAGAATTACATACATTAGATTATAATACGGTTGGGTTGTCTGATTTAGGAAAACCAGAGGGTTATGTAGACAGGCAAGTTACCAATTGGGGAAAACAATACCTAAAAGCAGCAACACAAGATGTTCCTGCGGCTCTTGAAGTTATGCAATGGATGCAAGAACATCAACCAAAAACCTATCAACATTGTTTAATACACAATGACTATAAATATGACAATGTAGTATTTAAAGATACTTCTTGGAAAGATATTACTGCTGTTTTAGATTGGGAAATGGCTACACTTGGTGATCCATTAATGGATTTAGGAACATCACTTGGGTATTGGACGTTAGCTTCAGATCATGATTTTGTAAAGCAAGGAATTCCTTCTCCAACAATTTTTGAAGGGAACCCTATTAGAAGTGAAATCGTTGCTTCTTATTCAAATAAGTCTGGAAAAGATATTCATAATATTGTATTTTATTATGCCTTTGGCTTGTTTAAAATAGCGGTGATAGCTCAGCAAATATATTACAGATATAGTAAAGGGTTAACCTCAGATCCTCGTTTTGCTCATCTAGATAAAGCTGCAGAATTATGCTGTAATTTAGCCTTAAAATCTATAAAAACGAATTCCATAGATTAGTAATGAGTGAGCAAATAGATCAACAAAATAGTTTAAAAAAATTACAAGACTTTCCCGATGGACAAGCTGTTTTTATGCTCAATTATTTGAATTATAAAGAAATAGTTACTGAAACAGGAAAAACTGGTAAAGAAACGTATGCAGATTATTTAAAGGTAGCCGTTCCCTTTTTCAAAAATTTAGACGCGGAGATTATTTTTAAAGGATCACCACTTGCCACTATTATAGGGCCTTCGGACGAGTCTCTTTGGGATGAGGTACTTATTGTAAAGTATGCCAACAAAAATGAGTTTATGAAATTAATGGCAATGAAGGACTATCCTAGAGACCTTAGGTCTTTAGCATTGTCTGATTCTCGATTAATTTTTTGTAAATAATTTTGTAAATAAAATAAATACTCTTCGGGAGTGTTAAATTAATAATCATCTAAACTAACAAATCAAGTAATATGGAAGTAAATAATAAAATAGTAATAGTTACAGGAGCTGGTTCAGGAATTGGAAAAGCAGCGGCAATTCATTTTGCTAGTCATGGGGCAAAAGTAGTTGTTTCTGATATTAATTTTGATAGTGCAAAAAAAGTAGCAGATCAAATTGTAACAAATGGAGGCGAATCGCTACCTATTAAAACAGATGTTACTAAGTTCCAAGAGGTAGAAGATTTAGTAAACCAAACCTTAAGTAGCTTTGAAAGATTAGATGTAATTGTAAACAATGCAGGAATTGGTCCTAATTTACTTCCAACACATAAAGCTAGATTAGAAGATTGGGATAGGGTAATTTCTGTGAATCAAACAGGAGTTTTTTATTGTATGAAAGCAGCTTTGCAACAATTTTTAAAACAAGGATATGGTAATATTGTAAATATTGCTTCTTTGGCTGGTTTGAAAGCCTCACCAAATAATATTAGTTATAGCGCTAGTAAATTTGCTGTGGTAGGAATGACAAAATCGGCAGCGATGGAATATGCAACAAAAAACATTAGAATTAATGCGGTTTGTCCAGGATATACAGAGTCTGCTTTATTAGATCAGTTAATTAACGCAAAACCTGAGATGGATGCTATTCTAAAGAGTGTTATACCTATGAAACGTTATGGGAAAGCCAGTGAAATTGCAGATGCAATAGTTTGGCTAGCATCTGATCAAACAAAATTTATGACCGGTCAAACCATTACGCTAGACGGAGGAACATCTTTATAGAATGAAAATATTTAATTAACTATAAAAACAGAATAAATGAAAAAGTGGCTTCCATTAATAATTATAGTTGTAATACTATATGTAGGATACAGTTGGGCTAAAGGAATTAATAATACTGCAGTTATAAATCAAGAAGATGCAAAAGCTGCATGGTCTAATGTTGAAAGTGCTTATCAACGAAGAAATGATTTGATAGGTAACTTAGTGAAAACAGTACAAGGTGCTGCAGATTTTGAAAAATCAACGTTAACTGAAGTTGTAAATGCTAGAGCTAAAGCTACCTCTACAACCATTAATGCCGGGAATTTAACGGGAGCTAGTCTAGCTCAGTTTCAACAAGCTCAGTCTGGCTTATCAAGTGCATTATCAAAATTACTAGTAGTAGTTGAGAAATATCCTGATTTAAAATCAAATCAAAACTTTTTAGAATTACAAAATCAATTAGAGGGTACAGAAAATCGGATTAAAATGGAAAGAGATCGGTTTAACGGAAAAGTAAATCAATATAATAAACATATCAAAGTTTTTCCAAACAGTCTTTTAGCAGGTGTATTTGGTTTTGAAGGAATGGACTTGTATTCTTCTTCACCTGGCTCAGAAAATGCAGTAGAAGTAAACTTTGATTTTAACAATAAAGAGTAATGTCTCAACTACATTCTTTTTTATCATCTCAAGACGAGGAAGCAGTCGTAAATGCAATCAAAGAAGCAGAAACTAATACTTCAGGAGAAATTCGAGTTCATATAGAGGCACACTCAGATGAGGATCATTATAAACATGCACTCAAGGTTTTTGCAGAGTTAAAAATGCATAAAACTGAACTAAGAAATGGGGTTCTTTTTTACGTGGCTGTTAATGACCATAAGTTTGTGATTCTTGGTGATCAAGGAATCAATGATAAAGTAACAGATGATTTTTGGGATAATACTAAGAAATGATGCAGGATTATTTTAGGAAAGGGTAATTTAC
>FUWD012812976.1_pt1 | contig 16111 bp, 17 predicted proteins | sample 1063281 | NCBI WGS metagenome assembly FUWD01 (sample SAMEA79048168, study PRJEB19326) | metagenome | biome: marine | reverse complement strand
ACTTCATCGATGGTCTCATGGGGATCATCCGTCTTTTTTTGTCCTGATTGCATTATGTATTAGCGGTATCTATTGAAATATCCGCAACATATTTACTAAATTCTTACAAATCATAATGGAGCGTTTTTCCCGATCGGCCGCATGATGCTCCCCCTTCAGTATAGCAAATTAACGGAAAGCAACTACCCATGAAACAGGGACTCTTCACCGGTCTGCTCATTGCGGCAGCCTACATCGTTTCGCTTCTTTTTTATCTTTGGATGGGAACGACCCCTCCTGATTCCATGTTCCACGCTGTCTGGAAGGGCGGCCCGGTGGTATCGGTCCTGATGGCCCTTATCCTCATGGTCATCGCCTATACGGTTGAACGCATCATTGCGCTCAACAAGGCGGCCGGCAAGGGCAACATCCCGGAGTTCGTCCAGGGAATCAAGCAGGATATAAACAGCGGTGATATCCAGGGCGCCATCGCCCGGTGTGACGACCATCAGAGTTCGCTCGGTGCAGTACTGCGTTCGGTTCTTGATCGTTATACCCAGCTGGCTGCCTTCAATGTGACTGATCGGGATAAAAAGATCAGCGAGATGGAGAAGGCCGTCGAAGAAGCCTCCACGATGGAGATGCCGCTTCTTGAGAAGAACCTTGTCGCCATTTCGACCATCGCGTCCATTTCCACCATGGTCGGCCTGCTCGGCACCACCATGGGCATGATCCGGGCTTTCCAGGCCATGGCGACGAGCGGTGCGCCCGATGCCGTTCAGCTTTCGCTCGGCATTTCCGAGGCGCTCTTCAATACGGCCCTCGGCATCGTTGGCGGTATCCTCGGCATCGTGGCATACAACATCTTCACCACCAGGGTCGACCGTTTCAGCTACATGATCGACGAAGCTGCTTTCTACATCATCCAGACCCTTGGAACCGGATCCAGCCGGTAGCGCCAGATGTCGAGAATAAAGGCAAAACGGGTAGGCTTCAGGCTTGACATGACCCCCATGGTGGATGTCGCGTTCCTGCTGTTGACTTTTTTCATGCTCACCACCAAGTTCCGTCCGCCGGAGCCGGTGGCGATAGATCTGCCATCATCGCACTCCGAGAAGAAACTGCCGGAGTCGGAAGTTCTGACGGTCACAGTCAGCGGAGACGATGACTTTTTCATGGGAGTTTCCTCCCAGTCGACACGTGAACGTCTTTTTAATGCTGTCATCCGTCCGAAGCTCGAGGCCACGGGCATGTCGACGTCGGCTGTCGCGGATTCTTTGAAGAGCTTCCGGCTTGCTGATACTTTTCGGGTTGAGAGGGCAGAGCTCGACCGGTTCGTCGTGATGGCTCGTTTTGCCGACCAGCGGCTCCGGCCTGTCGTACGGGCTGACAGCGACGCAGGGTTCGAGGCGGTCGACCATGTAATCAAGGTTTACAAGAAGGCGAACCTTCTTACCTTCAACCTTGTCACTGTTCTTGAGAAGGAGGGCCGCTAGGATGGGAATGGTAGACACTCCGGGCGAACGTCGCGGAATGAAGGAGAAAGGGCATCAGCGGAAGCGTATCGGGTTCCGTCTCGACATGACCCCGATGGTGGATGTGGCTTTTCTGCTCCTGACCTTCTTTATGCTGACGACGACATTTTCGAAATCCAACACCATGGAGATCAACATCCCGCCTGAACAGGGCGAGGTCAAGGTTGCAGAATCCAACATACTGACGCTCCGCATACCCGGAGATGGCATGGCCTACTGTTCCCTCGGTGAGCTGGCCCCTCGGCGCATTCCGCTTTATGAGCCCGGAGATGACGGAAGAAAGGCTCTCAGCGGCGATATGCGGAGTCTTCTCCGCCAGCAGTCACTCTCAAACAGCAAGCTGGTAATCGTTGTCAAAATCGGCCAGAAAGCCAAATACAAGCAGCTTGTCGACATAATCGATGAACTGAACCTGATGAAAATCGACCGGTTCAGTCTCGACGATTACACCCCCCAGGACGATCTGGAGATAAAGAAATCCGTATAGGCGGAGCATTACTGAACCGAACGCTTGTCCCGTGCAGTCAAACCTCAAGAAAATTCATAGTGAAATTGATGCCGACATGAAGGCATCACGCTGGTCATTCAGTGAAGAGTTTCTCGATACCGACCGTCTTCGCGGAATCTGGTACGGCAACCTTTCACTCCGGCGTCAGGCGCATATCTTCCTCAGTCACGGAGTGATTGCAGCAGTCCTGCTTCTTTTCCTCTTTTGGGTAGCCGCGGCCAACTGGGGTAGACTGATGTCGCTTTTCGGCGGTTCTGCCGATTCAGGCAAGATGCTCCAGTGCTATGAAGTGGTCACCAGCGTGACTCAGCTTCCGCCGCCTCCGCCCCTTGCTGCTCCGCCGCCTTCGACTGCCGTTCCCTCCGTCCCTGCCGCGGTTGCGCCGAATGTCGGAAAGATCAAAAAGGTCAAGGAGAGCGAGGTTCCGGCCGAACAGACCATCGCCACCCAGAAAGAGCTTCGCGAGGCCATCCAGACTGAGCGCGTTGAGGGCAGCGGAGAGGGTGGGCCGGTATTCATCCCCTGCGAGAAAATGCCCGGGTTTCTCGACCAGCGCAAACCGCACTATCCCGAGATGGCCCGTATCGCAGGTATCGAGGGGAAGGTGTTCGTCAGCGTCCTCATCGGAGAAGACGGCAGGCCGATGCGTGCTGTTGTGATGAAGCGCATTCCCGCTGACTGCAGCGTTTTCGACGATGTCGCCCTCAAATCCGTGATGGAGTCGAAATACTTTCCCGGTATACAGAACGGACGCGCCATCAAGGTATGGTTCACCGTACCGATCCGGTTCCAGATCAACTGACGGCCCAAAGTCTTTTCCTCTCTTTGTAATCCAGTGTAAGCGCCCCGTTGAGGGCGCTTTTCAGGGTTCAACGGGGCTGCTGTTTTGAATGTTCACTGAGTGAGAGAAGGGGAGATGGAAACGAGGTCAGTGTTTCCGGGGGCGGATGAGGATGCCGACAGCTACAGCGGCGTATGCGCCGATGAGGAGGAAGGGTGCAATGTTGAGGGCGAAGAATCCGTCAACCTGGCGTTCAATCGCCATGCCCCAGAAGCTTGCGGCAATTACTGCCGCACCCGCTCCTATCGTCAGGTAGTTCGTTCTGCCAAGAGGCATCGCCGACGCCCCCTTCGGGGCCTGATGCACTCTTGGTTCAGGCGCCTGCTTTTTCTTCGGTGAGGATTTCATCGAGTACATTGATGCAGTATTGGGCTTCCTCCCTTCCGATGATGAGTGGCGGGAGCAGGCGGATGACATTGCGGCTGGTTGCGTTCATGATGACCCGCCGCTGGAGGGCGCGTTCGACATAGTACTTCGCCTCCCGCTCGACGGTGATACCGATCATCAGGCCATACTGGCGGATGTCGGTGATGGCGGAATGGCGACGAGCAAGTTTCGAGAGTTCCTCATTGAAGAACGCCCCGGTTTGGGTGGCGCGCTCCATCAGTTTGTCTTTTTCGATGGCCTCGATCATGGCAAGCCCTGCCGCGCAGGCTACCGGGTTACCGCCGAATGTGGTTCCGTGGCTTCCGTAGGTCAGAACGCCGGCAACCTTCTCGCTGCCGATGACTGCTGAAAGTGGAAGCCCGCCGCCGAGTGGTTTTGCGAGGCAGACGAGGTCAGGCTCGAGGCCCAGCTGCTCATAGCTGAAGAATGTCCCGGTCCGTCCGCAACCGGCCTGGATTTCATCGGCAACGATGAGGAATCCGTACTGTTCGCGCAGTGCCATCAGGCGGTCGCTGAAGGCTTTCGACACTCTGTGGATGCCACCTTCTCCCTGCACGGCTTCAATGAAGACAGCTGCCGTTTTCCCCGACACCCTCCGCTCGAGGTCTTCCATGTCGTTGAACTCGATCATGCCAAGTGCCGGAAGCAGAGGGTGGAACCCTTCGACATACTGGGGCTTGGCCGTCAGTGACATTGCTCCATAGGTCCTGCCATGGAAGCAGTTGCTCAAGGAGAGCACTTCGTTCTTCTCTCCATTTCCGTTGTCAGCAGCCCATTTGCGTGCCATTTTGATCGCAGCCTCAACAGCCTCCGTGCCGCTGTTTGCGAAAAAAACCTTTGAGAGGCCTGAAAGCTTAAGGAGTTTGGCTGCCAGTTCGAACTGGGGGCGCATCATGAAAAGGTTCGATGCGTGGATCAGCTTCGAGGCCTGCAGGGCGATGGCCTGCTCCAGGCGTTGGTCGCCGTATCCGAGCGCGTTGACGCCGATACCTGCGATCATGTCGAGGTAGCGGGTTCCGTCATCTCCCACCAGCCAGGCCCCTTCACCGTGCGTGAGGGCAATGGGGAGTCTGGAGTAGTTGTGAAAAAAGAGCTGTTCTTCAGTTTCGCGGTTGACTGAGAGTGTGTTCATGCTTGTTCGTTGGCTACAATGGGATGGTGAACGTTCGGCTGGAAGTATACTGATGAATCGTGATGCTTTCAAGCATTTTCTTGGGCCCCGTTCCACAACCTCCATGAACGAAAGATCCGCCATACCCCGTATGATCCCGTGAGGAGGGAGTAGAGGTAAAGATCGCTCTCATGGACGCCGGCAACTCCCGCCATGGCGAAACTTAGCCATATGGCGAGGCCGAGAAATGCCGTACCTGTCATAACCCCTGCAATGGCCGTCAGGGAGTGTTTGGGTTTCATGGCGCGGGTTCTTTCCTGCACGGGCCGGCTTCAGGGTAGAACCGCCATTCGCGGTTTACGATGAGGCGGGCACCGAACCCGAAGGTGAAGTAGGACCATCCCCACTGCATCAGGACGAATACCCGGTGCTTGAAGCTGGTGAGGTAGTAGATGTGCACCAAAAGCCATGTGAACCATGCCGGGGCGCCGTCGAACTTGATATTGCCGATCTCGACAATGGCCCTGTTTCTGCCGATGGTGGCCATCTGTCCTTTGTCCTTGTACTGGAACGGCTTTCTTGCCTTGCCTTTGAGGTCGCGTATGATGGTCTTGCCGATGAAGTGGCCTTCTTGCAGGGCGACCGGAGCCATGCCGGGAAGGGGCTTGCCGTCGCTGTTGAAGAGGCAGGCCTGGTCGCCGCCGACGAAAATTTCCGGGTGGCCGGGGACTGAGAGGTCACCTTCTACCACGATTCTTCCGATCCGGTCGGTTTCTGCTCCGAAATTGTCACCGATGCGGATGGCTGTGACGCCGGCCGCCCAGAGTACGGTCGCGGCTTCGATCCGCTCGTTGCCGATCTGTACACCGTTTTCATCGACATCGTTCACCATGCTGCTGGTCCAGACCTGCACTCCGAGCTGTTCAAGCGAACGGGTGGCCTTGCTGGCCAGTTCCGGGGAGAACGATCCGAGGATCCTCGGCGCGGCTTCCACGATGAAGATGCGGGTGAGTTTCGGATCAATCTGGTGGTAGAGCTTCGAGAGGGTGTAGCGGCTCATTTCCCCGATCGAGCCTGCAAGTTCGACACCGGTGGGGCCGCCTCCGACGATGACGAAGGTGAGGAGCTTCTTGCGTTCGACAGGGTCGTTGCTGCGCTCGGCGGCCTCATAGGCCTCCAGCACGCGGCGGCGGATTTCCTTAGCCTGCGAGAGTGTTTTCAGGCCGGGGGCGTTCTCCTCCCACTGGTTGTTGCCGAAATAGTGGTGGCGTACTCCGCAGGCAAGAATCAGATAGTCATACTCCACCGGTCCGAAGTCAGTATGGATGGTGTGGTTTTCCGTATCGACGCGTTCTACGATGCCCTTGTATACAGTGATGTTATTGTATATGGAGAGCATGTTGCGCAGCGGGGCGGCGATGTCCCCCTCGTCGAGGGCCGACATGGCGACCTGATAGAGGAGCGGCTGGAAAAGGTGGTAGTTCCGCCTGTCAATCAAGGTAACTTCAACATCATCTCTGTTGCCGAGGACTCGCGCGGCATTCATGCCCGTGAATCCTCCGCCAACGATAACAACTCTCTTTTTCATTGTCCTGTTTGTCTTTTCATGGAAACCGTCTCTCCAGCGCCCTTTGGTGGGCGCCTTGGTGGCAAAAATGCCGTAACATGGCGTAAGGTAAAAAAAAGATGGAAAATCCCGAGTGAATATAAGAATATTCAGGTGAGCTTTTCAATGATCGCGCGATGCCTCGGGTACTGCCCGATGAGCTCCTCTTTCCGTGCGAATGTAAAGTCCCTGAAGTCGAACCCCGGCGCCACCACACAGCTCACGAGAGCATAGCTTTCCGGAGCGGGTTCTTCAAGTGAAGCCCCGAACCAGCACCCGGCAGGCACAACACCCTGCATGCAGTCACCTTTCTCGGGGTCGGGCCCCAGGATGAACGCTCTGTGCCCGGAGCCGAATGCATCCACCCTGAGGGCAGTGCCGGCATGCCACAGCCATAGTTCATCGGAATGGATCCTGTGGAGCTTCGAGCGCTCCTCGCCCCGGAGCAGGTAGTGGATGGCTGTTGCCATCGAGCGCTCTCCGCCGAACGGGCTCTCTGCAGTGAATGGATAGGAATCTGCCGTTCGCCAGCTCTCCCGGTACCATCCCCCTTCGGGATGACAGAGCAGTCCGAGATGCGCAATCCAGAATTCAGCTGTTTTCATGCAGCCGCTGGCGGATTTTTTCGGTTTTCTGGCGCGAGGCATCTGCCAGTTTCAGGCGGAAGGCTGTGAGGGCCTGCATCAGTTCGGCATCGGCAAGCGCAAGGATCTGCACTGCCAAAAGCGCCGCGTTGCGGGCGTTGTCGATGCCGACGGTTGCCACCGGAATGCCGGCCGGCATCTGTACGATGGAGTAGAGGGCATCCTGGCCGTTGAGTTTCTTGCTGAAGATGGGAACGCCGATGACGGGTAGTACGGTCATGGCGGCGGTAACTCCCGGCAGATGGGCAGCACCGCCGGCGGCGGCAATGATGACCTTGAGTCCGCGTGCTCTTGCTCCCGAAGCATACACTTCAAGATCGTGAGGTGTGCGGTGGGCTGAAATGACGGAAATTTCAGAAGGCACCCCGAACTCGTCAAGCACCGTCGAAGCCTCTTTCATGATGTCGAAATCCGAGTCGGAGCCCATAATGATGCCGACCTGCGGTGCTCTTCCGGTGCTGTCCTGTATGTTCATAAGGGAATAAGTATGACAGGCTGGACTGCCTGGGGTAGTCCGGCTGAGGGTAGCCTGGAGCCTGATGGATTTATGAAATTGCCGAGTTTTATGTATTTTGGCGAATGTTGAATTTATAAAAATAATACTTGTTGAGGAAGACAGCAATGGCAACCAATCTTGCAGAGAAGTACAGCAATCCCGGCCCACGCTATACCAGCTATCCGACCATTCCGTCCTGGAGCACCGACGGTATTTCCCAGGAGCAGTGGAAAGAGGCTATGGTCAAGGGTTTCAACGACAGCAATGAAACCACCGGCATCAGCATGTACATTCATATTCCGTACTGCGAGAACTATTGCTATTTCTGCGGATGCAACGCCCACCGTACCCAGGACCACTCTTTCGAGGGGCCATATCTTGATGCCCTCCTGAAAGAGTGGCAGATGTACCTCGACGTGTTCCCCGGCACCCTCAATGTCAAGGAAATGCATATCGGCGGCGGCACTCCGACCTTCTTCAGCCCCGAAAACCTTACCAAGCTCATCGATGGTCTCTACAAGCATGTGAACCGCATGGACGGTTACATCTTCAGCTTCGAGACCAACCCCCGTTCAACAACGAAAGAACATCTTCTTGCGCTCTACAACGTCGGTTTCCGCCGCCTGAGCTTCGGCATCCAGGATTTCGACCCGATCGTGCAGAAGGAGATCAACCGTCCCCAGTCGTTTGAACTGGTGAAGGAGAAGGTCGACCTTGCCCGCCAGATCGGCTTCACTTCCGTCAATTTCGATCTGGTATACGGCCTTCCCAAGCAGAACCTCGGCACCATCACCGACACCATACAGAAAGTGATGGAGCTCCGTCCCGACCGCCTTGCGTTTTATGCCTACGGCCATAACCCGCACATGTATGAAGGGCAGCGCAACTTCAAGGAGGAGGATCTTCCTGTCGGAGACGCCAAGCAGGAACTCTACGACAAGGGAAGTGCCATGCTTGAGTCGATCGGCTATCACGAAATCGGCATGGATCATTTCGCCATCGAGGGCGATGCTCTCTATAAGGCGGCAAAGAGCGGCACTCTGCACCGGAACTTCATGGGCTACACGGAAAACACCACCCAGATGATGCTGGCGCTCGGCTCATCTTCCATCAGCGACACCTGGTACGCATTCGCACAGAATGAACGGACCGACGGCGCCTACATCAAGGCAGTCAACGAAGGCCGATTCCCGCTGCACCGCGGTCATATGCTCACTCCGGAGGATCTGGTGCTCCGTCGCCACATTCTCAACCTCATGTGCAAGCAGGAGACATCATGGGCTGATCCGGCACTCTACACCGAGGAGCTCGACGTCGCCCGCTACCGTCTCGAGGATATGGAGAATGACGGCATGGTCGTCCTCGGAGAGAACAGCGTAAAGGTTACGGATGCCGGTATCCCATACCTCCGCAACATCTGCATGGCCTTTGATGCCCTGCTCTGGCGTTCCGACAGCCTTTCGAAGGCTTATAATGTGTCGCGCGACATCCAGAAGGGCTATATTGAAAAAGCCCGGCTTGCAAAGGAACAGAAGCAGAAGGCCGTCTGAGGGCGGCTGCCTCAATATCTGAAGGGTGATCGAGGTCACCCTTTTTTTATGCCCATGTGATGAAAAAAGAGATACGGATCGGTTTTCTTGGAAGTGGATGGGCGCGCATCGCCCAGGCTCCGGCGTTTTCCCTGATGGACGACGTTGTGCTTGCCGCTGTGGCCAGTCCTACCGAAAAGCACCGTATGAAGTTCATGGAGTCGTTCGGCATCACGGAAGGATTCGATGACTGGCGCGGGATGCTCGACCGGCATCTCGACCTGGTCTGCGTGACTACCCCTCCGTTCCTTCATCGCGATATGGTGACGGAGCTTCTGGAAGCCGGATCGAGTGTCATCTGTGAAAAGCCCTTCGCCCTCAATGTCGCAGAGGCGGAATCGATGTTCAACGCTTCGCTTTCGGCACCGGGCCTTGCTCTCCTTGACCACCAGCTCCGGTTCCACCCCGCGGTCCGAACCATGAAACAGATGATCGAGAGCGGAGAGATCGGAAAGGTGTTCGACGTGCGCGCCATTGTCAACCTTTCAAGCCGCAACCGGCCCGACCAGCCCTGGACGTGGTGGAGCGACCGTGAACGGGGCGGGGGAGCCCTCGGTGCCATCGGTTCGCATCTTGTCGACCTTAACCGCTTTCTGATCGGGGAGCTTTCTGAAGTTTCCTGCAACCTCACGACCAGCATCCCCCAGCGGCCGGATCGCGATGGGAAAATGCGCCAGGTTACCTCAGATGACAGTTTCTCAATGATGATGCGTTTCGGCCCATCCTCCATTGCCCTCAACTGCCCCTCCCTCATGCAGGTTACGACGGTCGGTTCCTATACCTGGTTCTCGTTTGAAGTTTCCGGCAGCCGGAAGTCCATCCGCCTTGATGGTGCGGGCCGTCTCTGGGAGATAGAGACCGGGGGAGCAAAGAGCGGGCGCAGTCTCATCGATGCCCCCCGCTGGAAACAGGTCGAGCCCATCCTGCCATGGGACGAACTCGTGCTGCAGGAGAAAATCCGCCACTCGTCTCTGGCCGTCCACGGCATCTTTGCCGTCGGATTCGCTTTCCTTGCTCACCGGGCCGTGAAGGCCATCCGCAATGGGGACGTGCGTATCCCCGATGCGGCCGGGTTTGCCGACGGCCTCGTCGTCCAGAAGGTCCTGACGGCCGCCGCAACTTCCCACCGGCTCCGCCAGTGGGTCAAGCCCTGAGAGCCCTTTCAGCCATATGAACCGGTCCGGATTGTTCTGGACCGGATTGTTTTATTTGTCAGAATTGTGTAGGTTGTGCCCGATTGTTTCGTGTACGAAAATATCGTGTGCGAAAGTTTTTTTATAACCAGATTTCCCCGAACGATGCAGCATGCCGTGTTGCCGGAGGAAGGGTCCGACGGAAGGGGGTACCATGCCCTGCGCCGTATTACACGGGCTCTTGATGTGCATTCCAGAAAGCTTCACCGGGAGTGGAAGATCACCTCTCCACAGCTGCTCTGCCTGCATACCCTGCAAAAGGAGAGTGTGCACACCCTTTCGCTGCTTGCCTCCGAGCTGCATCTGAGCGTCAGCACGGTCAACGGCATTCTTGATCGTCTTGAGGCTCGCGGGCTTGTGTCGCGTTCCCGCTCGCTGGAGGATCAGCGGAAGGTATTGCTCGGCATCACTCCTGCCGGGCAGGCTCTTATCGACTCGGTGCCCGAACTGATGCGCGATTCCTATCTGCGTGCGTTCAGTCGAATGCCTGCAGATGAGCAGATGCTCCTTTCGGAGCTGCTTGTAAAGCTTGCCAGGCATTTTGACCCGGAAATCACACCTGCATACCATGACCTTATCACTGGCCCAGCAACAGATTATCCAGAGGATCGACCATAACGCCACTCTTTCGGACTGGCAAGACTGGAAATGGCAGATGCGCCACAGCGTCCGCACCCTTTCAGCTTTTGAATCCCTTCTCGGCATCACCCTTTCGGATGAACAGCGCACTGCCTTCGGCGAAACGGTCGCGAAGTTCCCGATGTCCATCACCCCCTACTACCTCTCGCTCATCAACACCCGGGACATGGCGAACGATCCTGTTTTCCTGCAGAGCGTTCCCTCCCCGCGTGAACTCGAGATCATGACGGGCGACATGGCTGACCCGTTGCACGAGGATGCAGACAGCCCGGCTCCCTGTGTGACCCATCGTTACCCCGACAGGGTTTTGCTTCTGGTGAGCAACACCTGTCCGATGTACTGCCGTCACTGCACCCGCAAGAGGAAGGTGGGAGACCGGGATACCATTCCCGGCCGTTCGGCAATCAGTGAGGGCATCGACTACATCCGCCGGACTCCGCAGGTTCGAGATGTGCTGCTGAGTGGCGGCGACCCGTTCCTGCTCTCAGACGACTATCTCGACTGGATACTCGGGGAGCTTCAGGCCATAGAGCACGTCGAGGTCATCCGTATCGGCACCCGGACTCCAGTTGTGCTGCCGCAGCGCATCACGCCGGCGCTGGTTGCCGTTCTGAAAAAGCATCAGCCGGTCTGGGTGAACACGCATTTCAACCACCCGCGCGAGATCACCCAGTCGTCAAGAAACGCTCTGGCTCTCCTTGCCGATGGCGGACTGCCGCTCGGCAACCAGACCGTGCTGCTCTCCGGCATCAACGATTGCCCACGTATCATGAAGGCTCTGGTTCACAAACTCGTACGCAACCGCGTACGCCCCTACTATCTCTACCAGTGCGACCTCTCTGAAGGGCTTTCGCATTTCCGCACGCCGGTTGGCAAGGGGATCGAGATTCTTGAGAGCCTGATCGGCCATACGAGCGGCTTTTCCGTTCCGACCTATGTGATCGATGCACCGGGGGGCGGAGGAAAGATCCCTGTCATGCCGAACTACCTGATTTCATGGTCGACGAACAAGGTTGTGCTGCGCAACTACGAAGGAGTGATCACCACGTATAAAGAGCCGGATTCCTATCTGCCTACCTTCTGCGACCGAAATTGCGATCGCTGCGACCTGCAGCTCAATCTTGATGATGCCGACGCCATGGAGGCCATCGGCATCCAGCAGCTGCTCTCGGACCATGATGCCACCATTTCGCTCATCCCGTCCTCGAACGAGCGCCTTTCACGACGAAGAGGAGAGGATGAGTAATGGCTGATGGGCTGGTTCGACGATCTGGCGCTTGGTGTCGGTGGACACCATTTCTGGCGGAACGGCGATGCTGAGGATTTCTGTAACGGGAAGCGCAGCATGTACTGAAGGGGATGCATGGCGGAGCCATCAGTATGCAGGTGGATCTTAACCGGTTTTGCCGGCCTCTGGCGTTCCTCCCCGCAAGGCTCGTTACTCCCGTTTTCATTCATTGTTCCCGATACCGAAAAGGCTTCATGACAGATACCATTGAACAATATAAGGGCGCACTCATCCACCACGGTTCCTTCAGCCGGCGGATCTATCTGATGGACCTGGCTGATGCAGATCCTTTCACGTTACCCGATGAACTCGTCGGGCTTGCCTGCCGGAACGGGTACAGCAAGATTATTGCGAAAGTGCCGCTCGGCTTCTCCGATCCGTTTCTGGAGTGTGGTTACCGGGAGGAGGCTCGAATTCCGGGTTTTTATGGAGGCAGGGACATGATGCTGTTTCTTGCGCTGTTTCTTGATTCAAACCGGGCTGTCGCAAAGGATGGAGACGACATCGGGAAGATCGCAGTCATGGCCCACGCGCTTCCTCACTCGCCGGTGGAGGCTGTTGCTGAAGAATTTCAGATCCGGCAATGCACACCCGACGACATTCCCGCCATGAGCGCCATCTACCGGGAGGTTTTCCCCTCCTATCCGTTTCCGATCGATGATCCTGAGTGGCTGCTTGAGACCATGCGCACCCATGTAGACTACTATGGGGTAGAGCATGGAGGGCGCCTTGTGGCGCTTGCTTCATCTGAAATGGATCTTGTTGGAAAGAGTGTGGAGATGACCGACTTCGCAACCCTTCCGGAATGGCGCGGACACGGTCTTGCACTGCATCTGCTGCGGGTGATGGAGGAGGGGATGCGAAGTCGGGGGATGCTCACGGCCTTTACCATCGCCCGTGCGGCATCGGTTGGGATGAATATCACCTTTGCCCGTGCCGGCTACCTGTTTGGCGGTACTCTGGTCAACAACACCAATATCTCCGGAGGAATCGAGAGCATGAATGTGTGGCACAAAAGCCTCCACTGAGCCCCTTCCCTTTTGCTAGCTCTGCTGGTATGTGTGTACGCTGTTGGCCGCCGTCGGCAGGTAGTTGACGCCGAACCAGCTGACAAGCAGCACCAGAAACGCCAGCGCAAGGTACCACTGGAGGTTCAGTCGCCTGACTTTCCAGCTCGAGGCATGCAGGTAGCCGAGGTAGATGAGCCAGGCGATGAATGCCCAGGTTTCTTTGGGGTCCCATGACCAGTAGTTTCCCCAGGCGTCTTTGGCCCAGAGCGCCCCGAACACCAGGCCGAAGGTGAGGAATACGAACCCGAGCAGTGCCAGGTAGTGGCCGATTGCGTCATTCTGCAGGGTGTTCTTTTTTCTCCAGGTGAGAAGGATGTTGTGCCATCCCGCCACCGATGAGGCGGCAAGCAGCACATAGCCGACGAGGTAGACGACTACGTGCGGGATGAACCAGGGACTTTGCAGCGCAGGCATCAGGGCCTTGTCGAAGACCTCCGGGTGCATGAGGTTGATGGAGAGAAAGAATCCCGCGAGCGCCATGCAGTAGTATTTGAGCCAGGAGATGTTCCAGCGCTGTTCGACAAGCAGTCCCACCAGGGGAATCAGGGCGGCGTACCAGAGTCGGGTTTCGCCGAGAGTCCTGAGGGGTGGCCGTTCGAGCGCCGACCAGTACATGGCGATGAAGGCGATCATGATGATGGAGCCCCCGAGGTTGAGCCCTGTTGCAGCATTTTTCATGATGGAGTTGCCCCTTGCGGCGATCCCGAGTAGGCTTCCCGATGCCCAGAATGCGATGGAAAGATAGGCCGCAGCCGTGAAATCTATGATCATGCTTCGACCCCCGATCGTTTGATGCCGTTCCAGAAAAAGAGAGTATTGCCGGCCAGTATCATGAAAAAACCGAGATAAACCCCGGGAAGCCAAGGGTCGCGGATTGCCTCGATGAGGCTGAGCGTTGAGAATCGCCCGGACTCTTCATCGTACCCCATCTGATAGATTTTCCACCCTTCGAAATTCACCGGCTTGTTCACCTCGAGCGCAGCTTCTAGGCTTCGACCTCCCTCGGCCTGTATCGTAACCGCCGAACGGTATGACTTCGGTGATCCCGGAACCATGATGAGAATCTGGGATTCAATGCCGGCGACATAGGGTCTCATGCCGGGACCACCCGTGCTGAGCCAGGTATCGGGCTGCTCTCCGCTGCCGGTGATCCGGACTTTCGCATAGGGGATGCCTGCTGATGGCGGAGCGGTTATAGGAATGCCGTCGGGGCCCGGCATGGCAGAATCCATGAACTCCGTTACCTCCACCCGGGTACCTTTCCAGGATATCGTGGTTCCTTTCCGGACTTCGGTCACGGCCTGGGTTCCGGCCATGATGAAGCGGTCCGACTCCGGATCATAGAACATGAGCTGGGGGGGGTACTCCTCGATGGAAAAGTCATGGAGCTTGACAGAGAACGGCAGGTCGCGGACTTCCCGGCCTCCCCCCGATACGAGTCCGCGACTGGTGCTCCGGCCTTCATAGACCGGCACGATCAGGCGCTGGAGATCCGAACTCCCAAAAATGCCGCAGGCGAGCGCAATCCAGAAGCCTGCATGGAACAAAATGAACTGCAGGTTTTTAGGGCTGAACGGTACGGTTTTCCATACGAGCGAGAGACCGAGGTTCACGAGGAAGAGGGCTACGGTCAGGGCAAAGGGCCAGCTGGAAAAAATGCTGTAGAGGCCGAGCCGCACGGCAGCCGGATTGCCCTCAGCTCCCTGCGGCACCATGCCACCGATGAATGAGAGGACAGCGAGCGATAAGATGAGGGAGAGCCCGAGGGGGATGCCGCCGAGCCACTGCACCGGGGGGCGGTTCCGGAACGACAGGCCGAGAGCGGTGGTTGCAAGCGCCAGAAGGGTGAGGATGACTCCGTTCAGAGGCCACGCCGGCAGGGTGATGCCCTGGCCCCCGAGTGCGTATTGAATGGCAAAACCGAACGCGGCGGTCATGATTGCCATAAGCGCAGCCTCCCTGAATTCCCAGGGGGCCTGAAACCATTTCCGGTGGTGAGGGGCCATAGTTGCAATCGCTGTCGTTGGGGTCCGGATCCGTAGTTTCCGGAACGGTGAATACATAATTTAGGCCGCGGGGTGTGGATGTCCAAACATCCCTTAGCGTGTTGTCTGCTGCGGATCCGGGACGCCGCAGACTGGACAGCGGGGGTCCTTTTGGACGGGGATCCTGCGGAACTCCATTAAGAGTGTGTCAAGGATGAGCAGCCGGTCGAAGAGCGGCTCGCCGATCGAGAGAAGTACTTTAACGGCTTCCATTGCCTGTATGGAGCCGATGATGCCAGCAAGTGCGCCGACCGGGCCTTCCGGGGGTGTTCCGGAAAATGGATCCTCTTCGTCAAAAAGGCAGCGGCAGCAGGCGCTCTTCCCTGGTATGACGGTCATTGCCTGCCCCCTGAACCCTTTGATGCCGCCGTGGGCATAGGGGATTGATGTTTCGTGGCAGGCTCTGGCGATGAGGAATTTAGCGTTGAACGAGTCGGTTGCGTCCACCACGAAATCATATGCCCGGATGAGCTCCGAGGCGTTCTTGCCGGTCAGCCGGAACGGATGGGTTTCCATATGGAGAGATGGGTTGAGGGCCAGAAGCCTCTCTCCTGCAGAGTCGACCTTGGCAGTGCCGACCGAAGCTGCAGTATGGATAATCTGCCGTTGCAGGTTGCTCTCTTCAACCCGGTCGTCATCAACCATGCCCAGCGTGCCGATGCCTGCCGCGGCAAGGTAGCATGCGGCGGGGGAACCAAGCCCGCCTGCGCCGATGATGAGCACTCGCGATGCTTTCAGCCGTTCCTGTCCCTTTATGCCGATTTCCGGCAACGCGATATGACGGCTGTAACGCTCCTGTTCCTGTGCGCTTAGGGGCATAGGACGGTTTCCTTCAGTCCTCCGGTCGGGAGGATTTGGGTCGCCGGTCCGTTGTATGCACCGTCCCAGTTCTTGAAAACCGGTTCAATTCCCCGATCTCTTAGTGCCTGACAGAACTCCGGGGCGCTCCTTTCGTCGGAAATGTCGAACTGTCCGCGCTCGCCGGTTTCCCCCTCATCGTATCCACCAACGGTCGTTTTGCTGGCGATGCTCATGCGTGTGACGGCGAGTCCTGCCATGCCGTCGCGGAACGATGCCCGTTCGCGGGTCGAGAGCGCAAGATCCATGTCCGGAAGACCGATCCGGAATGCCAGAATCATGCGGGCGAGCTGCTGGTCGCTTACCGTGAAGGGCGGCTGCC
>FUWD013244329.1_pt1 | contig 16126 bp, 16 predicted proteins | sample 1063281 | NCBI WGS metagenome assembly FUWD01 (sample SAMEA79048168, study PRJEB19326) | metagenome | biome: marine | reverse complement strand
CATTTTTTGATTTTATTGACTGTTCAAAATATTTAATAGAAAATAGTTATACTTCAGCTAAACATTTATATGCCATGGGAGGATCAGCCGGTGGTCTTTTAATGGGAGGTGTAAGCAATTTAAACCCAGAACTATATAATGGTATTATAGCTGCAGTTCCTTTTGTAGACGTTATTTCTACTATGCTTGATGAATCTATACCACTTACTACTGGTGAGTTTGATGAGTGGGGAAATCCAAAAGAAAAAGAAGCATATGAGTATATGTTGTCTTATTCACCCTATGATCAGGTAACTTCAAAAGAGTATCCAAATATGTTAGTAACAACAGGGTATTTTGACAGTCAAGTACAATATTGGGAGCCAGCTAAATGGGTTGCTAAACTTAGAGAATTAAAAACGGATAAGAATACTTTATTACTTCATACAAATATGGATGTTGGGCACGGCGGAGCTTCGGGTCGTTTTGATGCTTTAAAAGAGACAGCAATAGATTATACTTTTTTATTGGCTTTAGAAAATAAAATAGAAGTTTCATTAACTAAATAGTAATGATTAGAAATAAGGGTATTTATAAAAATTTGATAGAACTAGTAGGGCAAACCCCTATGGTTCAGTTAAATGTAATAACTAAAAATTTTCCTGGAAAGTATTTTGCTAAATTAGAAATGTTTAATCCAGGTCATTCCCAAAAAGACAGAATAGCTTTACATATAGTAGAAAATGCTGAGAAAAAAGGTATTTTAAAGCCTGGTAGTACAATAGTTGAAACAACATCTGGTAATACTGGGTTTTCGTTAGCTATGATAGCTATGGTAAAAGGCTATAAGTGTAAGTTAGCCGTAAGTGATAAGTCTTCATTAGATAAGATAGATGGGCTAAGAGCTATGGGTGCAGAGGTATTTGTATGTCCAGCTAATGTTCCTGTTGAAGATTCTAGATCATACTATGAAGTAGCCAAAAGAATTCATAAAGAAACTCCAAATTCTGTTTACATAAATCAATATTTTAATAGTTTAAATATTGAAGCCCATTATGCTACAACAGGTCCTGAAATTTGGGAACAAACAAAAGGAAAACTCACACATTTAGTAGTGGCTAGTGGAACTGGTGGAACAATTTCAGGGTCTGGTAAATTCTTGAAAGAACAAAATCCGGATATCAAAATTTTAGGCGTTGACGCTGTAGGATCTGTCTTAAAAAAATATCACGAAACTGGAGAATTAGATAAAAATGAAATCAAGCCATATAAAATTGAAGGGTTGGGTAAAAATTTAATTCCTACTGCAACTGATTTTTCTATTATAGATGTATATGAAAAAGTAACTGACAAGGATGCTGCCTATAAAGCAAGAGATATCATTAAAAAAGAAGGGATCTTTCCGGGGTATACTTGTGGAGCTATCATGCAGGCTACAGAACAGTATGCTAATAAAGGAATGTTCGATAAAGATAGTTTTGTAGTTTTAATTTTTCCTGATCACGGCTCACGTTATATGAGTAAAATTTATAGTGATGATTGGATGAAAGAACAGGGTTTTTATGATCCCAATATGCCTCAAAATAAACCCTCAATAAACATATAGCTTATAAAATTTTAATTTGTTTTTTTATTTTTAAGCTTCTTATTCTGTTTTTTTTTATTTGATTAACTCCTCAAAATTCAGTTACTTTGCAGGCTTAAAAGTGATAGTATAAATACTTTAGATAATGACAAACGATTTATTTACTAGAATTAAAGAAGATAAAGGACCACTAGGTAATTGGGCTGATAAAGCTGAAGGATACTATGTTTTTCCTAAGTTAGAAGGTCCAATTTCTAATAGAATGGTCTTTAATGGGAAAAAAGTTATCACTTGGAGTGTGAATGATTATTTAGGCTTAGCCAATCATCCTGAAGTTTTAAAAGTTGATGGTGAGGCAGCTACAGAGCATGGAATGGCCTATCCAATGGGTGCGAGAATGATGTCTGGTCATTCAAAATTTCATGAACAATTAGAAAATGAATGTGCAGAGTTTGTAGGTAAAGAAAAAGCCTATTTATTAAACTTTGGATATCAAGGGATTATGTCGGCTATAGATGCTTTAGTTGGTAAAAATGATATTATCGTATATGATGTAGATACGCACGCTTGTATTATAGATGGTGTTCGTTTACATCCAGGTAAACGTTTTGTTTACAGACATAATGATATGGAAAGTTTTGAAAAAAACATGAAACGAGCTGTGAAGATGGCCGATAAAACAGGAGGGGGGATATTAGCAATTTCAGAAGGAGTTTTTGGAATGCGTGGAGAACAAGGTCGTTTAAAAGAAATAGTAGCTCTTAAGAAAAAATATAATTTCAGATTGCTAGTTGATGATGCTCATGGTTTTGGAACATTGGGAGAGAATGGAAGAGGTACTGGTTACGAACAAGGTGTTCAAGATGATATAGATGTTTATTTTGCAACTTTTGCAAAATCTATGGCAGGTATTGGAGCTTTCTTAGCAGGAGATAAAGATGTGATTCAGTTTTTACAATACAATATGCGTTCTCAAACTTTTGCTAAAACCTTACCTATGGCAATGGTAAAAGGAGCTCTGAAGCGTTTAGATATGATTCGTACTATGCCAGAATTAAAAAATAAATTATGGCAAAATACCAATTCATTACAATCTGGTTTACGCTCAGCTGGTTTCGATTTAGGAACTACACAAACATGTATTACTCCAGTTTTCTTAAAAGGAGATGTTCCTGAAGCTATGGCCTTAGTTCATGATTTAAGAGAGAATCATGGTGTTTTTTGTTCTATAGTAGTGTATCCAGTAATTCCGAAGGGTTTAATAATACTTAGATTAATTCCCACAGCTACACATACACAAGTTGACATAGATGAAACTATTAAAGCATTTACTGCAATCAGAGAATTATTGGAAAATGGCACTTACAAAAAGATTGCCACTACAATGATGCAAGAATAGAAAAATAATATTTTCATTACACATAATATCAAATTAGCAAAAAAAATCTCATCAATATTCTGATGAGATTTTTTTATAAAAATTATCTTCTATCTCTTCTTTTTCTTCCAAAGCCAGATGGCTTTCTGTCATTGTTAGAGTTTCTGTCCGGTCTATCACCACCTCGTCTGCTAGAGCTTTTATTCTTATTTTCACTCCTTCTACCTCCAGATGAATTTTCTGAATTTCTACGTCTACCAAAACCACCACCATCTTTATTACCAAATGGTTTCTTACCTCCGCGTCTTCTTCCCCCGCCACGTTCTTTTTTAGTAATTTCTATATTTACTCCTCTACCACTAAATTCAGGTTGATTTTCAGAAAAAGAACTTAATGTTTGTTCTTCAAATTTTTTATCGATTTCAAAAAATGAAAAGGTGTCTAAAATGTCTATAGCACCAATTTCTATATTATCAGTAATTTTTTGATCGTTTATAAGTCCTATTAACCTCGCAGGGTTTAGGCTATCCTTTCTACCGATATTAATAAAAAAACGAGTCATATTTTCATTTGAACCTCGGCCATTTCTTCCAGTGTCCTTTGATGATAAATCATTTAAATCTCTTGCATTTTCATAATAAGAGAGGAAGGAGTTAAATTCTAATGAAACAAATTTCTGAATTAACTCTTCTCTAGACAATCCCTCTAATTTGTCATAGATGCTAGGTAAGAAATCTTCAATTTCGCTTTGTTTTACTTCAATAGCATTTACTTTATCAATTAAATGCATCAATTGATTTTGGCAAATCTCTTTTCCACTGGGTACTTTCCCTTGAACAAACTTTTTCTTAATAATACGTTCTATGGCTCCAATTCTTCCTTTTTCTTTATTGCTAACTAAAGCAATAGAAATTCCTGTCTTCCCAGCCCTACCAGTTCTACCACTTCTATGGGTATAGTTTTCTATTTGATCTGGTAATTTATGATTGATAACATGTGTTAAACTATTTACATCTAACCCACGAGCAGCAACATCTGTAGCAACTAGTATTTGAACAGTTTCTTTCTGAATTTACCCATTACAGAATCACGCTGTGCTTGAGATAATTCACCGTGCAGAGCGTCTGCATTGTATCCGTCTTTTATTAAATTATCAGCAACTTCTTGAGTTTCTCGTCTAGTTCTACAAAAGATAATAGCGTAGATATTTGGATTTAAATCGGCAATCCTTTTCAAAGCTTGATAACGAGTTCTTTCAGTTACTAAATAATATTCATGACTTACGTCATCTGAACCTGTATTTTTTTGACCTGATGTAACTTCAACAGGTTTGGTCATATAATTTCTGGCAATAGCTTCAACTTCTCTTGGAAAAGTAGCTGAAAATAATAACGTTTGTTTTGTTTCGGGTGTAGCATCTAAAACCTTATCAAGTTCGTCCTTGAACCCCATATTTAACATTTCATCAGCTTCATCCAAAACTAGCCATTCAATATTTCCAAGCTTCAATGCTCTTCGGTTAATTAAATCTACAGTTCTTCCTGGTGTTCCAACTACAATTTGAGCACCTCTTTTTAATCCTCTAATTTGTTCTTCTATATTAGCACCACCATAAACCGTAACTACCTTTATATTTGGCATATATTTGGCAAATTCTTTGATGTTGTTACCAATTTGAACAGCTAGTTCTCTGGTTGGCGATAAAATGATAGCTTGAGTATTTTTGTTAGTATCATCCGCTAATTCTAATATTGGAAGACTAAACGCAGCTGTTTTACCAGTACCTGTTTGTGCAAAAGCTTTTAAATCGTCAGTTGAGGTTATGATTTGTGGAATAGCTTTTTCTTGAATAACAGTTGGTTTCTCATACCCTAAATCTGTTAATGCTTTGTTGATAGGTTCTTTTAAACCTAATTCTAAAAATGTTGACATACTGTGTTTTTTTGATCCACAGACGCCCACCTGTAAATCCTAATTTATATTACGACTTGATCTTTATAGAATAATACCTTCAATGAAAAATCGTGCAAATGTACCATAAATAAAATAAAGTTTGGTGCAGTTTACTTTCTAGCTAATTCTTCTATTTGGTTAAAAATATTTCTTGAAGATAGGGATGCATAGGAATTTACCACAATACCCTTTTTGTTTATTAAAATAGTTCTAGGTAGTTGACTAGTTAAGAATGAGTTTGCTTTACTATTAGATTCTAAGTAATATTGAGATTTTATATCTAATTTAAAAATCCTTTCTTTATTATCATCATATATTCTTACACCAATGAATTCTAAATCAGGATATTTTTCAGATAGATATTGAATTTTACTAGCTATAAAATCTTTTCCAATGAACTCAGGGTTCCAAAAATATAAAACACTCTTTTTGTTTTTGATTAACCTCCTAATTGATTTGTGTGATTTGTTGTAATCTATAATTTTGAAATCATTGAGTAGTTCACCTTCCTCAATTTTTTTCACATCAGTGGTCAAATTGAGCATTAATTTTTTATCCTCTAGATTTGTGGTAAGGTCAAAGTAGGTGTTAACTATATTCTCGTTAATTTTTCTTGAAGATTTCCAGTAAAAATGTCTAATAAAAATTTTTCTCAACATAGAATTTCTAGAATTTTCATCATTTAATTCTGCAGATATTTCTTTTAAAAGATTTACTGTAAACTCATCTGAATTAAGATCATATCCAAGAGAGTTTACTTTATTGTATAAATTGCTTAGTACATAGTCTCTGTAAGCATAGAAAAACATCAAGGAATCATTATCCAATGAGATGTATTCTCTGTGCTTATAGAAATCCTTATTGATAACCGAATGTTCGTCATGGTTAATTTTAGCGGAGTGAGCTAATGGATAGTTTTCAACCTTTGAATATAATGGAAAAGTTAAAGCTGTCTTTAGAATATCGTTAAATTTATCAGACTCTTCCGGATGGTTATTAATATAGTCATTGTATCTGTCTAATTTAACTTTTTCTACTTGTGAGACTTTAGCACTAAACTCAGTGGGAGATAAATCATAGTATTGGAAAAAGATTCTCCTTTCTCTTTCCGATTCTAAAAAACTATCAATTAATAAGTTATTTCTTTCAGCACCTTTTCCACTAAACACCAATGTTTCATCAAAATCCCAGGTGTTTAACCTAATTAAAAGACTATCCTTGGGTTGTAGATAAATATATTGTTGTTCATTTCCATGTTTGAAATTAAATAAACCTTCATGTAAGGATGGTATTTCACCTAAGAAGGTGTTATTTTTATCTAAATAAAAAGTATCTAAAGGAATTTCATTTTCAAACAAGATGATACAATTAGATTTGGGATTTATAATTTTACCACCAAAATAAGTGCTATTACAAACTTGAGAATTATTACAACCAAGTAATACGGTAATACTTACCAATATTATTAAAGCAATTGATTGACTAAAATTTGAATATACCCTCATTCTTATACAAAAATACATATCTAATTTAGTGAAGCTTGTTAATAGCTTGTTAAAACAGAGTATACAGACTAAATTTAAATCAATGTTTTTATGATTAATCATCCTTTATTTTTAAGTCAAAACATAAATGTATTTAGTATTTTTGCACGGAATTTAAGAAAAATTAAAAATGTTATCAGTTTCAAATTTATCAGTTCAGTTTGGTAAGCGTATATTATTCGACGAAGTAAATACAAAATTTCTAAACGGAAATTGTTATGGTGTTATAGGTGCAAATGGTGCAGGTAAATCTACTTTTTTAAAAATAATTTCTGGGAAAATGGAGCCTACTTCAGGTCATGTGTCTTTAGAGACAGGTAAAAGAATGTCTGTATTAACTCAAGATCACTATGCTTTTGATGAATTTCCTGTTCTAGAAACAGTAGTAATGGGTAATAAAGACCTATTTACAATTAAATCTCAAATAGATGCTTTGTATGCAGATTATTCAGATGAAAATGCTGATAAAATTGGTGAACTACAAGTAACTTTTGAAGAAATGAATGGTTGGAATGCAGATTCTGATGCAGCTGCCATGCTTTCTAATCTAGGAATTAAAGAAGATTTACATTACACTTTAATGAGTGAATTAGATGGTAAACAGAAGGTTAGAGTTCTGATAGCTCAGGCATTATTTGGTAATCCAGATGTATTAATAATGGATGAACCAACAAATGATTTAGATTTTGAAACAATAGCTTGGCTAGAAAATTTTTTAGCAAATTTTGATAATACAGTTATTGTAGTGTCTCATGACCGTCACTTTTTAGATGCAGTCTGTACTCATATTTCAGATATTGATTTTGGTAAAATAAATCATTATTCGGGAAATTATACTTTTTGGTATGAATCTTCCCAACTAGCAGCTAAACAAAGAGCTCAACAAAATAAGAAAGCAGAGGACAAAAAGAAAGAATTAGAGGATTTTATAAGGCGTTTTTCTGCTAATGTTGCAAAATCAAAGCAGGCAACAAGTAGAAAAAAAATGATTGAAAAATTAAATGTAGATGATATTAAACCTTCTAGTAGGCGATATCCTGCAATCATTTTTAAAAGTGAAAGAGAGGCAGGTGATCAGATTTTAAATATAGATGGATTGTCAAAATCAAACTCTGAAGGTACTTTATTTAATGATATTCACATAAACTTAAACAAAGGTGATAAAGTAGCTGTAATTTCAAAGAATTCTAAGGCAATTTCAGCTTTTTATGAAATAATAGCAGGTAATACAGTTGCTGATTCTGGGAAGTTCGATTGGGGTGTAACTACTACACAATCGTATTTACCTCTCGATAACTCATCTTATTTTAAAGATGGAAGCCTAAACCTAGTAGATTGGTTAAGACAATATGCTCAGACTGAAGAAGAAAGAGAAGAAGTTTTTTTAAGAGGATTTCTTGGTAAAATGATTTTTTCAGGTGAAGAAGCTCTTAAAAAAAGTAATGTTCTTTCAGGAGGAGAAAAAGTACGATGTATGCTTTCAAGAATGATGATGAAAAGGGCCAATATTTTAATATTAGACGAGCCAACTAATCATTTAGATTTAGAATCTATTCAAGCTTTAAATAATTCGCTAATAAATTTTTCAGGAACTGTATTGTTTTCTACACATGATCATGAATTTGCGCAAACTGTTGCTGACAGAATTATTGAATTAACGCCTAGTGGTGTTATAGATAGATATTCAACTTTTGATGAATATTTAAATGATACTAAGGTAAAAGAGTTAAGAGAAAAAATGTATAAATAGTTAAACGTAGTTATTTTTTCAAGGGACTTACAATTTTCACATCACTAAAGGAAATTGCACCCCGAACAACACCGTCAATTGTATTTTTTAAAGCTTCAATTAATTGAATTTTTAATTGCTTTTTGTGATATATTAAACTAATCTCTCTAGCTGGTTTTGGAGTCTTAAATTCTTTCAATAAAGTCTTATCTTTTTCATTTAAATCTAAAGTGTGTAAATAGGGTAGAAGAGTCATTCCCAAGCCCTCTTTTGATAATTTTATTAATGTATCAAAACTTCCACTTTCTAGTTGAAAACCTTTATTATTATTATTATTATTATTGGTTTTGTAATTTCTACAGAGGTTAATAATATTATCTTTAAAACAATGTCCGTCTTCGAGTAATAAAATATCTTCCATTTCCAGATCATCAATTTCAATTTGATTTTTTTATACAATCGGTGTTCTAGGGGTGTTAAACCAACAAAGGGTTCGTAGTATAGTGGGCTTTCCTTGATGAATTCATTTTCTAAAGGTGTTGCCGCTAGACCTGCGTCTAAATTATTATCAACTATTTTTTATGATTTCTTCGGTAGTTATTTCTTCAATAATCAATTTACTTTTGGATATTTTTGTAAAATTACTTAAGAACATGGGTAATAGTGTTGGCATAACTGTAGGGATTATTCCTAACCTAAATTCACCCCCAACATACCTTTTGTGTTGATGCACTATATCGGTTATTCTACTACCTTCATTTACAATTATTTTGGCTTGTTCAACAACTTTTTTACCAATGTCAGTTAATTCAATTGGCTTTTTTGATCTATCGAATATCTTAATATCAAATTGATCTTCTAGCTTTTGTATTTGCATACTTAAAGTTGGTTGTGTAACAAAACTATGCTCTGCCGCTACAGTAAAATTTTTGTGTTCGGCTACCGAAAGGACATATTTTAATTGTGTAATAGTCATTTATAAGAATTTACTATAAAAATAGTAAAAACTATAAGTTTATATTATAATATTTAAAATATAATTTAAATATTCCAAAATTTACGTTGCTTGTTCAGTTCTTCTTCTTGCTTGGCATAATCATTTGTAGAAATAACCTTTAAAAAAGAAGGATGTTGTTCTATGGCATATTCAATTTTAGTAATTATATCGGAAATTTCATCATTTTCATAATCAATTTTAAGTGGTTCTTTTATAACCATTGATTGAAGTACATTTCTTTTTTTTATCATCAAGCCTTTTTTATCAAAAGAACGTCTAAAACCATCTATAACAATAGGTACAACAGTAGGTTTATAGGTTTTGATAATATGTGCAGTTCCTCTCCTAATGGGTTTAAAAGGCGTAGTTGTACCCTGAGGAAAAGTAATCACCCATCCATCATCTAAAGCCTTACTTATATTTGAAATATCCGACATTTTCACCTGCCTATTTACATTTTCACCAGCACTTCTCCAGGTTCTATCTATAGATACTGAGCCAGTGTAAGCAAATATTTTTGGTAATATGCCTGAACGCATAGTTTCCCCTGCAGCGATATAATATAAGTTTAGTTTTGGGTTCCATATATAACCAATATTTTTAATACTATCATCTCTACCCTTTAGAGAAGCATTAAAAACATGAAACATAGCGGCAACATCAGCAAAATATGTTTGATGGTTAGAAATAAAAAGAACATTATTTTCAGGAATACTTCTCAGAATCTCAGAGCCTTCAATTTTTAAATTATTAAAACTTCTGTAGCGGCTATGAGAAATAACACCAAGAATTCTAATCAGCATTTTTTTAATCCATAAAATGTGACCAAAAGGATTCTTTTTAAATAAAGGCATTAGCGTTAGTTGTTTTAATAATTACTTGCTAAAGTACAAAAGAATTTATGGTTTCATATTTTTTAATAGCTCTTTAATTTCACTTAATATCATTGCTGTAGCTCCCCATATAATAGAACCTTCTATATTAAAACATGGTACAGTAGTATCATTCATATAAGAATTTGTTATTGAAATACTTGCAATTTTATTATCATCTAAAAGGTCTGAAAATGGAACCTCTATAATTTTAGCAACTTCAGAATTTAATTTAAATACTGGTTTATAATTTAAAATTCCAATAAAAGGAGTGACTGAAAAATTACTTGGAGGAATATAAACCTCTGTAATTTCTCGAATGACATGAATTTCTTTTTTCAAAATACCTACTTCTTCGAAAGTTTCTCTGAGTGCAGTTTCTTTTAAATTAAGATCTGATATTTCAACTTTTCCTCCAGGAAAACTTATTTGTCCTGAATGAGTGCCATTATAAATAGCCCTTTTGGTTAATAATAGTGAAACTTTATTTTCTTGATTTGGATAAAAAAGAGCTAAGACAGCTGCAATTTTTGGATTTTTAGCTATGTTTTTTTTTGTGTTGTACTCCAAACGCATTTTTGGAGCTAATTTAAATTGAGCTTCGATACCCGGTAATTGAGTATTTTTAATAACATTTAAATTTTTTAAAAAAATCTCAAAATTCATAGGTTATTTTTCTTTTTTGAAAAGAAAACCTAAACCAATTCTACTCAAAAACTTCTTCTCAAAATTCCAAAAAAACTTAAATTGACCAAACAAGAAGCCAACTACTGGAAGTGTTAATTGATAAATAGGAAAAATAATTATTATCCTTATGGGCCAATATATGTAACCACTTGTAGATGTTTTATAAAACCCCAGAAGAGACATTACAGGTTCTGCAACCCAAGCTGCTAAAGAACCATTTATAGCAAAAACAATAAAAATTAGAACTATTTGAATATTTGAAGTAGTACCCCAACGATCTTTTAATTTCTCCATTTGAAATAATATAAAAAACAAAAATAGAGGATTACTTAATGATAAAAAAGCGAAAACTAGATAAGATTAAAAAGAATATATATTAGGATTTTAATTATCTTTCAACAATCAAATAATTATAAAATATTTAAATGAAAAAACTTGCATTGCATTGGAAAATATTAATTGGTATGGCACTTGGAGTTGTTTTTGCTCTGTTAATGACTAATTTTGAATTTGGAAAAGAATTTATAAAAGATTGGATAAAACCATTTGGTACAATATTCATTAACTCTTTAAAATTAATTGCCATTCCACTGATTTTAGCAGCTTTAATTAAAGGTGTATCTGATTTAAAGGATATCTCTAAATTATCTAAAATGGGTGGAAGAACCATAATTATTTACATCATAACAACTGTAATTGCAGTTTCTATTGGTTTAGTTTTAGTTAATATTGTAAAACCTGGAAATTCTATTTCTGATAAAACAAGAACAGAATTAGTTGATGGGTATAGTAATAACACTACTAAATATAAGGAAGAAGCTTCAAAGCAAAAGGAAAGTGGTCCATTACAAGCATTGATAGATTTAGTGCCTCAAAACATTTTTTCAGCAGCTACAAGTAACAGAAATATGCTACAAGTTATTTTCTTTGCCGTTTTCTTTGGAATCGGATTAATTTTAATCCCAGAGGAGAAGGGCAAGACAGTAAAAAGTTTTTTTGATGGTTTAAATGAAGTTATACTAAAGATGGTAGATCTAATTATGTTGGCAGCTCCATATGGAGTTTTTGCATTATTAGCATCTTTAATAGCAGAATCACCTAGTGTAGATTTATTTAAAGCGTTGGCATGGTATGCTTTAACAGTATTAATAGGTCTAGCTTTAATGATTATTATGTATAATTTTCTTGTTTTTATTTTTACAAAAAAAAGACCAAGCTTTTTTATGAAAGCTATTTCACCTGCACAATTGCTGGCATTTTCTACTAGTTCTAGTGCAGCAACTCTTCCCGTAACTATGGAAAGAGTTACAGAACATATTGGTGTAGAAGAAGAAGTTGCAAGTTTTGTTTTGCCAATAGGTGCAACTATAAATATGGATGGAACAAGTTTGTATCAAGCCGTTGCTGCAGTTTTTATAGCGCAGGCGTTTGGGATGGATTTATCTTTTGGTACACAATTAGGAATTATAGCTACAGCTACATTAGCCTCTATAGGTTCTGCTGCAGTTCCAGGTGCTGGTATGGTAATGTTAGTAGGTGTATTAGGCTATGCTGGTATTCCTGAAGCAGGTTTGGCTCTTATTTTTGCTGTAGATAGACCTCTAGACATGTGTAGAACAGTAGTGAACGTTACTGGTGATGCAGCAGTATCAATGTTAGTTGCTTCATCTGTAGGTAAATTAGGAACTCCTACTCAGAAAAATTGGGATGATAATTATGAAGTCTCAAAAAATTAATAGTAAACATAGTTAATTCCTAAAAATTTTATTCAAAATTTCAGAATATCATAAAAAGGAGTTTTTTAACAAATAAATAAACCAATATATTTGGTTTACAGAAATAAAATTGCAAAATTTGTATAAGAATTAGAAACATGAAATTTAATCTAAACCATCATCATCATTTTTATCATTCGACTCAGGCGAAGTAAAAGTGTATTGATTAAATTCAACATATAAACAACCCGTTTGAGACAATCAAACGGGTTTCTTTTTTTAAATAACTCTTTGATTTTTTCAAATTATTAAAAAAATAACCGAACTATCGGACTATTATTATGACTACATTAAGAATTGCAATTCAAAAATCTGGGAGATTAAATGAAGACTCCTTAAAAATTATCAAAGACTGTGGAATTTCTATAGATAATGGAAAAGATCAGTTAAAAGCTTCGGCTAGAAACTTTCCTCTAGAGGTTTTTTATTTAAGAAATGGTGATATTCCTCAGTATCTCAAAGACGGAGTTGTAGATATTGCTATCATTGGTGAAAATGTATTGATTGAAAAAGGAGAGGAGATTACATTTACGCAACGTTTAGGGTTTTCAAAGTGCAAAGTTTCTTTAGCGATTTCAAAAAATGAAACTTACTCAGGCATTGATTATTTTACCAATAAAAAAATAGCTACATCCTATCCAAACACTGTAAAAAAATATGTACTAGATAAAGGAATCAATACAGATATTCATATTATAAACGGTTCTGTAGAAATTGCACCAAATATTGGATTAGCTGATGGTATTTGTGATATTGTATCTAGTGGTAGCACCTTATTCAAAAATAATTTAAAGGAAGTTGCTGTTTTGCTAGAGTCTGAGGCAGTATTGGCCGTATCACCTAAATTATCTGATGAAAAGCAACGTATTTTAAACAAATTTCAGTCTAGAATTGAATCTGTTCTAAAAGGAAGAAACTCTAAATATGTTTTGATGAATGCACCAAACAATAAGTTGCAAGATATTTTAAAAGTATTACCAGGAATGAGAAGTCCAACAGTTTTGCCATTGGCAGAAGAAGGTTGGAGTTCTGTGCATTCAGTAATAAGTAAATATCAGTTTTGGGAAATTATTGATGAATTAAAAGAAAAGGGAGCTGAAGGTATTTTAGTTTGTCCAATTGAAAAAATGGTATTGTAATGAAAAATATACTATATCCTAGAAGAGATCAGTGGTCTCAAATCTTAAAAAGACCAACACAAACGGTCAAAGAAATTGAAGCAACAGTCAATGAAGTTTTTGAGGATGTTCAGGTAAATGGTGACAGGGCTATCAGTACATATACTAAACAGTTCGATAAGGTTAAGTTGTCATCTTTTTTAGTTACTCAAGACGAAATTAAGGCGGCAGTTCAGACCGTCTCTAATGAATTAAAAGCAGCTATTCAAATGGCAGCTGGTAATATTGAAAAATTTCACAGTGCACAAAAAACAGAGACAATATATCAAGAAACCACACCAGGTGTAGTTTGTTGGCAAGAGAAAAGACCTATACAAAAAGTTGGTTTGTATATTCCTGGAGGAACTGCACCACTGTTTTCCACAGTTCTAATGTTGGCCATTCCTGCAAAAATCGCAGGATGCCAGGAGATAGTTCTGTGTTCGCCTCCAAACAAAGAGGGTAAAATTGCTAATGAAATTTTATATGCTGCTAGCCTTTGTGGTGTTACTAATATCTATAAAGTAGGAGGAATCCAAGCGATTTCAGGATTAACTTTCGGAACAGAAACCATTCCAAAAGTTTATAAAATATTTGGTCCTGGAAATCAGTTTGTAACTGTTGCAAAACAACTAGCTACTAAATTTGGAGTAGCTATAGACATGCCAGCTGGACCAAGTGAACTCTTAGTGATGGCTGATGAATCTGCGAATGCATCATTTATTGCCTCCGATTTATTAAGTCAAGCAGAGCACGGAGCCGATAGCCAAGTACTATTGGTTAGTACTTCAAGCACAATCATTGAAAATGTTTCTACAGAACTTAAGAAGCAACTTGAAGAACTTCCAAGAAAAGAAATTGCAACCAAAGCCATTCAGAATTCAAAATCTATTCTAGTAAAAGACTTTAAAGAAGCCTTGGCTTTAATTAATGAATACGCTCCAGAACACTTTATTGTATGTACAAAAAACAATGATTTTTTTATTGATGGTATTAGCAATGCAGGTTCTGTATTTATAGGAAATTATACTCCTGAAAGTGCTGGAGACTATGCTTCAGGAACCAACCATACTTTGCCAACCAATGGATATTCAAAGACCTATTCAGGTGTAAATTTAGATAGTTTCACTAAAAGTATTACGTTTCAAGAAATAACTAAAACAGGAATTCAAAATATTGGATCCTCAATTGAACTCATGGCAGAGGCGGAGGGTTTGCAAGCGCATAAAAATGCAGTAACTCTCAGATTAAAAGACTTAAAATGATGGAAATAAAAGATCTAATTAGAGAAAATATAAAATCACTAGAGGCTTATTCTTCTGCAAGAGATGAATTTAAAGCGATGTCTTCAGGGGTTGTTTTTATTGATGCGAATGAAAATCCTTTTGATACAGGTTTAAATAGATATCCAGATCCGCAACAGAATTTAGTTAAAGAAGCATTATCTAAATTGAAAGGAATCTCCGAGGAACAAATACTTTTAGGAAATGGAAGTGATGAGGTATTGGATTTAATTTTTAGAGTTTTCTGTGAACCTAGAGAAGACAATGTAATTGTTTTACCACCTACTTATGGCATGTATGAGGTTTTAGCAAATACCAATGCTATTGAGTTGGTAAAAATTCCTTTAATAGAAAATTTCCAGCCTAATGTTAAGGAGATCGTAAAAGGTCAAGACGCTAAAACCAAACTGTTGTTTATATGTTCACCTAACAATCCAACAGCCAATAGTTTTGATGCTACTAGTATAGAAACTTTAATCAAAGAATTTAATGGAATTGTAGTTATTGATGAGGCGTATATAGATTTTTCTATTGAAGACAGCTGGCTATGTAGGTTAGATGAATTCCCAAATTTAATAGTTACGCAAACTTTATCTAAAGCCTATGGTTTAGCTGCAATTCGCCTAGGGGTTTGTTATGCTTCAAAAGAAATTATTTCAATCTTAAACAAGATTAAACCGCCCTATAATGTGAATCAACTAACTCAAGATGTGGCCTTACAATCACTCTTAAATCAGGAGAAAGTAAAAAATAATATAACAGCTATTATATCCGAAAGAAATCAATTGATTAGAGACTTGGAAAATGTTGAGATCGTAGAAAAAGTATATTCATCTGATGCCAATTTTTTATTAGTACAAGTAGATGATGCTAATCTACGTTACAAGCAATTAGTTAAACTGGGAATTATTGTAAGAAATAGAACTACCCAAATTTTATGTGATAATTGCTTGCGTTTTACAGTGGGTACACCAGATGAAAACAAAATTAATAAATACCTTAAAATTAGTATAAATGAAAAAGTACTTTTTATAGATAGAGATGGAACATTAGCCATAGAACCCCCTGTAGATTATCAACTTGATAGTTTTGGAAAAATTAGAATTTTATACCAAAAGTGTTTACAATACCTTGACTAAAATAGCCAAAGAATTGGATTTTGAGTTGGTGTATGGTTACCAATCAAG
>FUWD013383486.1_pt1 | contig 16143 bp, 24 predicted proteins | sample 1063281 | NCBI WGS metagenome assembly FUWD01 (sample SAMEA79048168, study PRJEB19326) | metagenome | biome: marine | reverse complement strand
ACAAAAGGCTATGTGAAGCTGGGCGAGCCCAACGAAAGACAGTGTTTGGCGGTAACTATGGCGCCCTGACAGGGTCGTATGTGGCACCAGAAATCTACGGCGCCCTCACCAGCCCGCAACAAATGACCCAAGGGTTTTTGAACGAGGCCTTGGCGTTGTCGCTGCAGGCAAAGGGTGCAGCGCAGTCATCCAAGACGGTATACAGCCCTCTAACTCAAGTGCGAAACTTTTTGTCTGGTGCATTCCTGACCATGGCAAACGGAAACACGATGCGTGGGATGCCGTTTGGTGACTCTCTTCGGCTGACTGCTGGTAAGGCGGCGAACCTTGCGGATGACGAGTTTCGCAATTTGTTTGAGATCACTGGTAATCTCGGCCTTCGTAACCAGAACCTTACAGTTCAAGAGTATCGCAACCTTCTGAAAGAGGGTTCTGACATGAAAGTCGCAGGCAAAACACAGGCCGGGGTAAACGCCCTCAAGGAGCGTGTGCCGTTTGCGAAGGCTTTGGAAAGTCTCTACTCGAACTCGGACACATACTGGAAGCTCGTTAACTGGAGCGCTGAAAAAGCAAAGTATACCAACGCCTTCCGAAAGGCGGGTCTCGCACCTGACGCCTTGAACAAAATTGCAGATGACCTCGTATCATCGGGCATCGGTTCTCGGACCGGGGAACTCTCTGGAACGGCCAGCTACCTCGACACTTTGGCAGGCGACATCGTTAAGAACACGCAGCCAACATACAGTCGTGTGCCTGAAGCCGTGAAAATGGTGCGCAGAATACCTGTTGTCGGTAACTATGTTGCCTTCCCGGCAGAGGTGATCCGCAACACCACAAACATTATGGATCAAGGTCTGCGAGAGATGGGTTTCTCTGCCAAGAAACTGGTTGACGCTGGCACGATATCTCCTCAACAGGCAGCTCAACTTGAGAGGCAGATCCGTGCCATCGGTGCGCAGCGCATCTCTGGCTACATGGCGTCGGCCGTTGCGGTGCCTGCGGGGATACAAGCTGCTGCCATACGGACGCTGGGCTGGGACGGGGAGGACGGCCGACCGTCGATCGACGACCTGAACAAGCAAGCGGCAAACTACCTGAAAGGCCACCAGCTGGTTCCCATTTCTGCAGCGGGTGACCCCAATGTGGAGTACATCGACCTAAGCTATATGATGCCGTATGATTTTGCTCTGGCACCAGCTCGTGCGGCCATGCAGATCTACAGCGAGAAGGGTGAGGTCGGCGCAGGTGAAGCAGATCTGATCCGAGCAGCCACGTTTGCCGGTGTCGGCAAGCTCTTAGAGCCCTTTGCAAGCGAGAGCTTGGTGGGTGAGCGCCTTGCGGACGTAACCGTCCGTGGCGGCAAGACGCCTACTGGGGCTCCTATCTTCACAGAAAACACACCGTTTGGTGAGAAGGCTTCGAAAGCCTTTACGCACGTTGCAGGGGCGTTTATCCCTGGAGCAGCTGAACTCTTTGTTCAGGAGCGTCGTGGTCAGCTTGTTCCCGGGCGAGTCACACGTGCCGCCACGGGTATGTCAAGCGCCACTGGTCAGCCTTACGATTTGTTCGAGGAAGGCGCTGCTCTGGTAACAGGGCTACGACCAATGCAAGGACGCTTGAACGAGACCTTCAGCTTCAAAGGGTTTGAGTACAACCAAGCACGCCGAGACGCCACATCGGTGTTTAGTCAAGTGGCGAACGCCAACGATACAGACGAGCAAGACGTCATCCAAGCATACGAGAGGGCGAACAACCAGCTCAAACGAGGGCAGGCGCAGCTCTATGATCTTGTAAAGTCAGCCCGACGTCTCGGTATGAAGGACCCTCAAATCCGAAAGCAGCTCATCGACGTTGCACGTCTCGGCCGGAACGAGGTCAACATGATCATGCGCGGTAAGTTCGATCCTCTTGGTATTTCAGACGATCGAGTGAAGACTGTTCTACGGGAAGGCGAGAGCAAGCACGTACGTTAAACGTCTGCCTGTCCGTGAGCTGAAGCGATCGAGCGGAGTTTCCTCCGTCAGATCTTGTTCCGCAAGACTACAACGACGAGATTGGTGCGGCGCCTGCGTTCAATCCGAACCAGCCGTTCAGTACTGTACAGGAACTGTACAAAACAAAAAGGGCGGCTCCCGCGCCCCTGCTATCGCTCCAGCGCCAGTGCCCGCGGTCCCACAGACTCCGCAAGCACCAGCAAGAAACGCACCTCCATCACCCGCGTTGCTGGGCGGTAATATTGTTGATCAAGCGAAGAACGCTGAAATTGCACAGAGACTCTCCGGTCAGTAATCTGCCTTGAACTTTATGTCGATCCCGACGCCGCCAAACAGGATGACGGCGTCCTCTGCAACCTGGTGCATCTGTTCAAAAACTTCCTCGTCGTCCACTGCGGAGGCGAGGTTGAGAGCTGCATCGATGAGGGTCAGGAACGCCTCCACCTGATCCTCGTGCATCTGCTCAAATCCCAGTGTCTTGATGTCCGCATTAAAGCTCATTCGACTTCTCCCCAGTTATTAGGTAGCCCACGCAGGGCAGGAATATCATCGTCAACCTTGGACGGGATTTTCAAAGGAAGCCCTGTCTCCATGATCTCCTTTATCTTAGCAGATTGAGCCTCATTTTCCACGGAAAAACAAAGTTCATCGTGAACAGTTAGCATCGGAACCAGACCCTCGGCAAAGCAATCAGCCATCGCCTTCTTGGTCTGGTCGGCCGCCGAACCTTGGATCAACTTATTTAAGGCCTTGTAAGTAAAGGCTCTTTTCAGAGAACCGCCGTACTCCTTCTTGGCTTCTTCCAACGGCAGAGGCTTGTTGTAACCAAACGAGGTCGGCTCCCAAAGATGGAACCGGCACTTGCGGCCGAGGATCGTGCGGATCTGTCCGTGCTTCTCGCCTTGCGCACTGGCTACCGCGGCCAGCTGTTTAACGAACGGAACTTTGTCGCGATGCTCTTCGATGATTGACTTCGCCTCTTGGTCGGTGACGCCCAGCTGTGCAGCAAGCTTGCCTACGCCCATGCCGTACATGATGCCGAGGTTCACCGCCTTTGCTTGCTTGCGAGTGATACCCGCAATGTCCGCAACCATCTGGTGCAGGTCGACGTCACCCTTGTGATACTCCTCAACGATGGTGTCCACCACAGGGCTGCGCATATGGTCTGGCATGGATGCTGCGAAGTGAACCAGCAACCGTGGCTCTTGGCTCGAGTAGTCAAACGAACCCCACATCTGCCCATCTTCTGGTATGAAGAGACCACGGATCAGCTTCTTGATCCCCGGATCACGGGCCGGGATTTGTTGAAGATTGGGGTTTGAACTACTATTATGGTGAACGAGACCGTGGGCTATGTAGCTGTGGTCGGTCTCGACTTCGATGTCCCAGACCTGTGCAACTCCCAGAGGCTCAATTTCCTCAACGGTGACCGAGAATGAAGAGAACGATGTCCCTCCGGTGTCACGAGTGCCAGATTGTCTGGGGAGTTGTCCGCTCGATCCTCGTTGATGTGGTGAACATGCATTCCCTCTGGCACTTCCGTCAGGCCAAGCGTCTGCGCCATAACCACTTGATGCTCGTAGACGTGTTTCGACATAGGTCTCCCCGTGTACCAGCTCGGTTTCAGTACAAGAATGTACCCGTGTGGGTCGCAGAACAGTCGCCCCTTGTGGTTGTGGTGCTTGCTGCCAGTCTTCCCCTTCATAGGGTTCATTGAACCGATCTTCGATCGAGATTACCGTAGAGCCTGCTCCTCTTTGAGCTTCTCCGGCGGAAGCACGCGACGAACCATCTCCTGCGCTGTGTGAAAGGTAATGGACAGTGCTTTGGCCACTTCCTTGAGAGTTGGTTTCTCCTGCGCCTGATACAAGGCCACGGCTTTTTGGCATAACTCCTCGTCCGCCAAATTTTCTTGAATCGACACTGTACTCCTGTCCAACTGTAAGGTCTCCAACGCTCTCCACCCAGATGCTGTGAAGACACGATGGTTTCGGGTACATTTTATAACACTGCCAGAAGATACCCGAAGTGCAACCATTTCTTCTTCACCCTTGTATATAAGGTGACGAATAGGCTGAAGGCGACCGAGGTGTGTGATTGCATAATCACTTCGAGGTTTGATCTCTACGATAGGCACAGGCCCACGCTGGGTTTCGATCAAGGTGTCTGCTGACACACAGAACCGACCAGTCACTGTGCCACCGTCATCGGAGCGCAGCTGGTGAAATTCTGTATGAATACGGCCGTTGTGTGCGTGGCGCAGGATACTGTCGATGAACGTGCTGTCAGCTTTGTCAAACTCGCGCAATCGTACGATCTGCTGGCACACCTCATGTGGGTGGGCATTCAGATACTGCTTTGTAAACGAGGCGGCGCCAGCTTCTGTCTTGGGATACTGCAGGTTCAGGGACTCGAACACCTTCCGCACGCTGTCCGCGGCCCACGGTTCAATGGCCACGCCTGTCTTGTGCTTGATGTCGTCCTTCAGTTCTTGGACCTTGAGCTTGAGACCCTGCTTGGCGCTGTCCGCTTTGTCGATATCCACACGCACGCCGTTGGCCCGCATCTTCACCATCAGCGGGATGAGAGATGTCTCCAGATCAAAGATGTGTGTCAGCTCCTGAGATGTGATCTCTGTCTTCAAGCGGTCCCAAAGCTTCAGTGTCATGAGCGCATCCTGCTCGGCGTACGCTCCGACATACGACGGCGGCAGCCGCCACATATCTGCCTTGGGGTCAATGCCCCAGTCCTTTGCCGCAGCGCGCAGCATCTTCTCGTCCTTGCGCATATCGATGTAGTCGCGGCCTAGGTTGTTCAGGCTGTATGACCAGCGGTTCTCGTCGATCACAGGGGCGGCCACCATGGTGTCGATGATCCGACCTTGGACCTCGACCCCTTCAGCAAGCAGCCAGCCAGTATCGTAGGTCGCGTTGTGCATCAGCTTGTCAATGTGCGGCGTAGCCATCTGTTTGCGCAGCCACTTCAGGGTCATCTTGGGATCCATGTTGTGTCCGTTCTCGTGACGGATCGGGAAATACCAAGCGTTGTCGCCCGCAGCTACAGCAATGCCAACGACAAACCCGTCCTTGCGTGCCCAGCCTGGGCCCATGGTCGTGAGGTTCGGGTCGCAGGTCTCGAGGTCGATCGCGATCTGAGGATACTTTGTCAGGTCAGGGAACTCTGGTGGGATGTTCCAATCAGGCTCGAGCTTCTCACCCAAGTCCATGCGGTCCAGAAAGGAGATAGTGCTCTTGTCTTTACGGTCTCTTGCCATGTTCCTCAGTCCTTTGTTGGGCGGTCATCTGTGCCTGTGCCGCGCTCTTCGTATGCAATCAAGAAGGCTATGCAGCAGCCCGCATGCCAGAGGTGCGAGCGCCCCGTTTCTTGATCCTTGTTCTCGCCTGACCACCATGCCCACATATGACGCATCAAAGCGCCAAAGACACGAGACCACTTCATCCCCTTCTCCCAGTTGCGGTCATCATATTTCTCCGCCCCAAAGGTCAGGATGTCGCCCACGGCTACAATGAGTTCTGGTGGGATCAGTTCCATCCGCACCTTGTCGGTGTCGTCCTTGTGGGCTCCAGTCTTCAAGAGTTCTTCTCGGTTATCTGACATCGACCATCACTCCCGCTTCCCTGAACATCTCCATCGACAACGCGATGTCATCCTCCCAGCGCTCAACGAACTCCTCGTCAGGCGTGGGCCAGCACACGTTCGCTACGCCCATCTGGATAATCTGTGCCGCGCACTGGGTGCAGCAAGGATGTGTGCAGAAGAGTGTCGATCCGTGGACCGAGGTCGTAGCAAAGCTCAACGCGTTCCGCTCAGCGTGCAGCACCATCTTGTATTTAATGGACCGATCATTCAACCGCTTCTGGCTGTCGATCACACCACGAGGCAGACCATTGTAGCCCCCGGCTACAATGCGCCGCTTGTCGTCGAAGATTACCGCGCCGACCTTGGTGCTCGGATCTTTGCTCAGCTTGGACATATGCTTGGCCATGTCGACAGCCCAATCCCAAAGTCGTCCTTCTTTAAATGCGTAGCTCATTGTATCGTCTCCTTCTTAGGCCAAATGTGTTTGTCGCATTTCTCGCACATATCCTGGGAGTATTTGTCCCACCAACAAACCCACTCGTGACCGCAAGAACACTTATAGTCCCAAGGGACAAGGGAAGATCGAGTCATAGCTGATACCTATATTTCTTTTTGCTTTCGATGATGTGCAGGTTCTCCCGTGTACGGGTGATACCCACGTAGAACGCGCGGTGCTCGTCGTCTGGATACGAAGTCTCCTCGCAGGCTCTGGTGCTGCCGAGATACACTGCGCAGTTTTCGTCCTCCCCACCCTTCATGGCGTGGAAGGTGGACAGCTTGATGCGCGGCGGCTTGGACAAATCCTCACCGGACTTCTCAACGTGCCGTAGGTAGGCTTGTCTGGACTGTCCGAAACCCAAGACGTCAAAGACATCCCTGTATTCCCCCAGCAGGTTGGGTTGCTCCAGCAGACCGAACTCGTCAGCCAGCTCACGCATCGTCAACCGTGCTTCTGGGTCCGCGGCCTCGAGCAGCTTCTTTGACCCACGCTTTACGACAGCCTTGTCACCCTGCTTGGGCACAGCCTCATACATCGTATAAACGCGGCTCAGGTCCACTGCCTTACCGGCGGCCAGCTCACGCCACGTGTTGATCGTCTCAGCCTGCTCTCTGGTGATCGGGGCGCTGCCCTTCAGAGAATAGTAGTAGCCCATCTCCTCGATCTCTTTGGCCATGCTGTTGACGTAGGAGTTGATGCGGCACATCAATGTCCAAGACCCCGTCTGCAACGGCAGGCTGCTCAGGTCATAGTGCCATGTGACAGATCCCTCACGGTCGGTTGGGTGGTAGGTCTTCGGCACACGGTCCTTGATCCTACGAACCACGCGCTGCGCCAGGTCAAACACCTTCCTGGGCAGGCGGTACGATTGTTCCAAAACAATGCGGTTCGGGGACATATTGATAAACTGCTTGACGTTCACCCCTGTCCACCGGTGAATGGCTTGGTCATCGTCCCCCGCAATCCAGACTTCCGTAGCATTGGCAGCCATGTGCTGGACCATTGCCCACTGCAGCGGCGTCAGATCCTGTGCCTCGTCGACAATCAGAACCTGCAGGTGAGGTGACTCGACGGTCTGAGTGTACACATCGATCATGTCCACGAAGTCCAGCTTACCGAGCTTCGACTTGTACTCGATCAGCGTGTCTCGAACCTGCTTGCACTTGAAGAACGACAGGTCCGAAGTGTCGTGGTCCTTCCACTCCTCGCGGATGTCAATCATGCGGTAGCGTGCACGATCGATGACCTTCATGTACTTGCTACCACGGCGCAGGTCTGACGGTATGAGCATACCGTCCTCCGGCTGTGTGTTGATAATGAACTCCTCGCCCAGCATTTTGCCCAGCTTCTGGTAATCAGGCGGGCTCATGACGTCATCCCGTTTGATCTGCAGCCCAGAGAACCCAGTCGAGTGCAGCGTGCGGAAGTTGATCAGCTGCTTGTCGTCGAGGTTGAAGCGGTTCTTGGCGCGCTCCTTTGCCTCTTGGATGGACTTGCGAGAGAACGAAACAAACGCAATGTGCTGTGGGTTCATGCCGGCCTCGAGATGCTTCTCAATGATCTGCATCAGGCGCTCAGTCTTGCCGCAGCCCGGAGGTCCGAAGATCTGTGTGCTGTTCTCAATCATAGCTCATCTCCTCCAACCATGCGTTGATCACGTCTGGTGACCAGCGCAGCGTGGACCTTGAACCTTGGCCCAAGCGCATCGGCGCCGGCATACTGTCTTCTTTGATCCACTTGTATACGGCCGCGGGTGTGACCTGCAGATACCCTGCAAGTTCTCTGACTGAGATCATCCGATCAGAAGGGTATGTCATTGTTGATCTCCTCTACTGGAAGCTCGATCTCTTCCTCCTTCATTTCTGGAACCCACCAAACTCTGAGGCTGCCCCATGAACCATCGGCTTTCTTGTAGCGCTGGGTGCCGTTGAAGCTCTGCTGCCCGTTCAGGCGTTTGATCTCCTCCTGCAGTTTTGCTCGGTTCTCGGACCACGGATGCTTCCGGTTCTGCAGGAAGTTGACCAGTCCCTCGATACGGAACTTAACCAAGCCGTTGTCATGATAAGGCTTGCCCGTGTGCAGCTCCTCTGGATCATAGGCTTGCGCACTGCCGTTGCAGTATGATTGCAGAAGGTCTTCGAAACGCCCTGTCATTGTCAGCTCTCGATCGACCTCGATGTAGGTTGCCTGCTTCAGCATCCCGTTCACCATGGCTGTCCAGTCTTGCTCCTTCATCCTCGAGGGCATGAAGTTGATCTGCGTAAGACAGGCCTTCTGCCACTGCGCCTGGTTGTGCAGCTCGTCCACGTTCAGCTCTACACGCTTCCCGTTCACATCCATGAAGTAATACGGAGGCTGGGACAGAATGACAGTCAAGCCGCCAACCTGTGCCTTGCTCTCGCTATCTCCGCCAACGCCATACTTCTTGGTGCGGCAAACCTCTTTGTCACAGTGCGAGCAGAACGGCTCGATGTTGCAGGTGTAGAAGTAGTCTTTCTTCTTCAGCTGCTTGACGATGCCAATCACCTCTTGGGCGTCGAGCATAGGCTCCATGAACACGCGGTTGTATTCCTCAACCATCCGCTCCCATGTGTCGCTGTATTTCAGTTTGGCGTACACGCCCATCTGCAGAAGTGTGTTGTTTCTCATTTCACCCACTGTCCCTGTTGCCACCAGCAGGCGCAGACAAGGAGGCCCGTCAGTGAAGTGCTCCTGTGATCCCGCAAGGTCGAGAGAGTCCAGAGAGCTCATCGCTGTGCGGTTCTTCTCCACGCTGTCCAAGAACTCCTCGAGCTCCATGGCTTCTGCCTTCTTGTCGAAGGCGTAGCGTGTGGTCTGCTCCGCGTTGAAGTATGGCATATTGATAAAGTTGCCGAGGTCGCCGCGCTCCACCAGGATCTCGTCCTGTTTTGGGAAGACCTCGCACCCTGAGAAACCCAGAGCGATCGACATCTCCGTCAGGTGCTCACGGATCAGTGACGCTGGCTGCCAGTCTTGCAGAAACAAATACAGGTGTGCGCCACCAGACTTGGTGCGGCAGTGGAACAACGGGAGCTTCAGATCTTGGATCTTGCGCTGCAACGCAGCGTGGTCCAGATCATACACGTCGATATCCAAGGCACCGAAGCGGCACTGGTTGGCAGGGCTGGTCGTGATTGGGATCGCACCGATGCCTTGCTTGCCATCAATGTGTGCCTGTGCTTGTGCCTCGGTCAGCTGACCGCGACGCACAAAGCTCTTTGCTTCTGCTTTGCCCTTGCGGCCAACACGTCCTACGGTTGTCTCCCCGTATGCTGCATCGGAGCCCTCAAAGGCGACAAGCAGTCTTTTTGCTAAGGTCATAACTTGCTCCTGATTAATTGATGAGGGGGCGAGATCGTTTGGTGCCCCGCCCCCGAGACTTAGCTAAGTTAGCTAAACCGACTCTAAAAAGGAATTTCCGAGTCATCATCAACACGGGATGAACCAGCTTGCTCCTGACCGTCGTTGGCCGCTGCCTTGAGCTCCCCGGCTGCGACCGACTCACGGAAGGTCTTGGCCTCGAGGAGCAGGTCACGGCTCTCGACAAGCCCGATCTTCTCGACTGCCCAGTTGGACCACGAACCTTGGTCATTGCTCTCCTCAACAGAGGTCAACTTCCACATCGTGGCGAACACCGGAGGCGTGATCATCTGACCAGTCTTCGGGTGCTTGAGTTTGTTCATCGCGATCTGCGTCTTCCAGCGGCGCGACACCTTGAGCTGTGTCGACTTCATGTCGATCACAACGGGCTGGGTCATGCCTTCCTCGTCAACGACAAGGCAGAAGTGCTGCTCAGATTTCACAAGCTCGTTCCCTGTGGGCAGGATCTCCTTAGACCCTGAGCGTGTAGTGCGCTGCAGGACAGGGTCGTTGCTGGGATCTCACCACGGAACCCGCCGCCTTGATCACGAGGTACGAACTCGAGATACTTGGTGGTCTGGAAGCAGGGGATCACAGTGAGACCTGTCTCGCCGTCCCAATACTGGCCGGTCACATTGTTGAAGGCGTCACCTGCATCGGCGCCCTCGATGAACTCAGACTTCTTCTTGCTGAGCTGTGGTGACAGAGGCTGGAGCAGACGCACGAATGGGATCTGCATTCGCTGCTGTCAAAGGATGCACCCTCGCCAGCGCTGTCAAAGATGTCGTCCATCACGTTGGTAGAGATAGAAGTCTCTTGTGCTTTTGTTACTGCGGTCATTTCATATTCTCCTGTTCAATCTGAGCATTCCAGATCATAAATAATTCAGTGGCGTCGAGCGCATTTTCATCAAGCTCTTCGTCTTTGCTTGAGTCCTGAGCCTTGATGAAATCCTCGTATTGCATCCACTCCACATTCGTGTAGTGTTCCGTAATCATTGGATTTCCTCCTCCATTAAACCAGCTTCATAGTTTTGTCGGGCACAGAACACTCTGTCCGCTTCCTTTTGGTCGTAATCTTCTGTAAAGCCATTAAGCCCGTGCCACGCATTCGTACTAATTTGGTGTAAGGGCCTTCCAGCTTCCGCCTCAATACCGGCGATGCTGTCCTGAGTGCGTACGTGCCCCGGCTCCTTATCCGCAGCGTCCAGCAAGAACTTTTTGCTGAACGATGTAGTCTCATCAAGCATGATAATCTGCTTTGCGGTCAAGTTGCCTATCCGCGCTCCCAAAGTGTAGAGCAGGTCTAACAGATCGTCTGTGTCAGTAGATAGTTTCATGTTACTTCCTCCGGATTTCTGCTGCGTTTGCAACGAATGCCCCGAACATATCGAGGTCGATTGGTTTACCACTCTCCATGCGCTCTTTAACAAACGCTTTCAGGGTCATGGGGTGAACGTAGGTTTTGGCCGAGGCATTGTAGCCGCGGTCCTGCAACATCCCGAGCACATCGCCCGCGACATTGTCTTCTCCTTTGCCGAAGGAGCAGGTGACATCGTTCTTGATGATGTCATCGAGGCCCTCGGTCCTTAGCCACCCCAGAGCTTCGTCCTTGCGGTCTGCTGGGATAGAAGCATGCACCATCATCTTACGAGTGACAGTCACCCCGTCTACGTCAATACGCTCCACGCCCATCTCATCCATGAGCGCAGGTATCTTGTCGATAGAAAGGTTTTGCTTATCAGCCTTGAGTGACTGAGGTGCAGCTCAGTATCCTTGATCTGGTCTTCGACTGAGCGAAGCGTCTTTACAAGGTCACTGAGAGTCTTGCTGGTGCCTACATCTACATCGCCGAGGGCACCAGCTTCGTCGAAGATGTCGTCAAATATATCAGTCATAAGTTTTTTCCTCTTCAGGGTTGATTGTGGGCAACTTGTTTGCTACCCATAACCAGAACATAGAGACAGGGAAGAGGGTTGTCAATGGAGTTCTTTAAAACAAAACCATACCAACAGCAGCTTGAGGGTTTTCCCTTTAAGCTGCCACCGTATGCACATCAGCTGGAGGCTGTTTCGAAAAGTTGGGATCGCGAAGGTTACGCTTTTCTAGCTGACATGGGCACCGGGAAAAGTAAGATGCTTATCGACACCATAGGCATGCTGTACTTAAACGAGGAGATCAACTTCGCTCTGATCATCGCACCCAAGGGTGTGTTTCGCAACTGGCCGGAAAAAGAATTGCCAGAGCACATGTCGGATGCAGTAAAGCACCGGGTGATTCGTTGGTCCTCTAGCTCCACCAAAAAAGCCAAGGAAGAGATGGCTTCTGTTAAGGACGACTTTGACGGACTTACTGTATTCGTAATGAACGTAGAGGCCTTCTCTTCTCTGAAAGGGCGGAACGCAGGGGAGTGGATGGCTAAACGATTTGGCGTGAACGGGTTGATCGCAATCGATGAAAGCACAACCATCAAAAACCCTAAGGCTAAACGAACCAAAGCACTGACCAAGATCGCATCTGGTTTCCAGTATCGACGAATCCTCACAGGATCACCTGTGTCGAACAGCCCAATGGATGTCTACTCTCAGTTCGAGTTCATCGGTTCAGGGTCACTGGGATTTGAATCTTACTACGCATTTCAAAACAGGTATGCCGTCACACAACGGCGCAGCATGGGTGCACATAGCTTCGATCAGATCGTAGGCTACCGAAACATTGAAGAGCTGACCGATCGTATCGACAGGCACGCTTACCGCGTTCGCAAAGAGGATTGTCTTGACCTGCCTGACCGCACTTTCACCACGCGCCTCGTACCTTTGTCACCGGAGCAGTTCAGGATGTATGAGCAGCTCAGAACCATGGCCTTAACCATGTTGGAAACAGGTGAACTGGTGACAGCGCCTGCGGTAATCACCCAGCTCTTGCGGATGCAACAGGTGCTGTGTGGGCACATCCAAACCGATGACGGGGAACTTAAAACCTTTCCCTGCCCCCGCCTAGATGCCGCCCTCGACATCGCTCAAGAAACCAGCGGGAAGGTTATCTACTTTGCACGGTTCCGCTATGACATCCAGCAGCTGGTGGAAAGGCTGCAGAAAGAGTTCGGGGAGCATTCGGCGGCTGCATACTACGGTGACACCACTGTCGAAGAACGAAGCCAAATCATGAAGGACTTTCAGAACCCAGACCACCCTCTCCGCTTTTTTGTAGGTAACCCTTCAACAGCAGGGTACGGCTTGACGCTAACACAGGCAAAAACAACTGTGTTTTACAGCAACTCCTTTTCACTGGAGCAAAGAATACAGGCACAAGACAGGAACTATCGCATCGGCCAGGATCAAAAAGTGCTTTACATAGACCTGATAAGTGATGGTACAATAGACCAGCACATCGTGCAGTCTTTGAAGAACAAGATTGATCTGAGTGCGAAAGTTCTAGGCGAAGAGGCAATGAAATGGCTAAATGTAAAACCATCGAAATAGGGCTGTTTAAAAAACTGCTCCAGTACAGCCCCCAAACAGGGAAGCTATACTGGAGACCTCGAGACGAAAGCACCTCACCAAGACCAGCGTCTTTCAACACCAGACACGCACACACTGAGGCGGGGTGCCAGAATGATAAAGGGTATATGCTGCTTTCGGTGTGCAACCAGAGGCTTCGTGCGCATCGAATTATATATGCCATGATGACAGGTGAGTGGCCCGAAGAGATCGATCATATTAACGGTGATCGATCGGATAACCGTTGGTCAAATCTTCGGAACGTGACCCATAGAGAGAACCGGGCAAACAGCTACGGGTGGTCTAAGAAAACCAGCTCAAAGTTTATAGGTGTGTGCAAGCAGACAGGCTCTGACCGCTGGAAGGCGCAGGCCAGCGTGAACGGTGAAGCCAAGCACCTTGGTTTGTTCGACTCAGAGATTGAGGCTGCTAAAGCACGAGACGATTTTGTGGCCAGCATTAACCCATACGCTAGACTGAATTTTCCAAAGGATCTGATATGACTGACAAGCTAGAAGACCATGACGACATCATAGAAGTATTCGTCGACTACAAGAAGGGTCTTCGAACCATGAAGACGGCCACCGCAGAGATGGTCCGCCTGGGGTTCGAGGAGAACGTAGCCTATGCCATGCTCAAGAGCATGAAGAAGCATAATGTCGTCGACATCCGAAACAAATCCTACGAGCCTCCGCAGCTGGTCGGCACCGACAAGAGTCGGAAACGAAGGGCTTGCACTGACGATGCAAGTGGGGTAGAAACAGACAACAAATGACGAGGATGCTATGCCCAAGAAGAACACCGCAGCCGACCTGAAGTTTCGCAACGTGGGTCTACTACTTGAAGATCACGAGATGCTCCGCCAGCTCGCCGACCGCGAGCAACGCTCGATGGCCCGCCAGCTTTCCGTCCTGATTCGGAAAGCGCTGGAGGATGCAGAGGAAGTATGATACCTTACCCCTGTCATACTTCCTCCCAAACTCGGACGGCCCTTGTGGCCGTCCTTTTTCATTGAGGTGAACACATGAGAAAACTGAACACGATCTACATTCATTGCACCGCGACCCGAAAAGAGTGGTGGGCGGACCGTCGACCCACTGAAAAGGTTGACGAGGTACGACGCTGGCATACACAAGGTCGAGGGTGGAGTGACGTAGGCTACCACTACCTCATCGATTTGGATGGAACAGTGGTTGAGGGTCGCCCCATTGAGAAGGCCGGTGCCCATGTCAAGGGACACAATGCCAACAGCGTCGGTATCTCCCTGTTCGGTGGCCATGGCTCGGACCAGTACGACAAGTTCGAGGACAACTTCACACCCGAGCAGGATCGTGCGTTGCGCAAGCTCATCGCGCAGCTCCGCATGGAGTATCCGTCGATCACAAAAGTCCGAGGGCACAATGAGGTGTCCCCCAAAATGTGCCCAGGCTTCCAGGCGGACAAATGGTTGAACAGCGCAGAGACCGAGAAGAAACCCGAGCGCAAGAAGATTGCGCAGACCAAGACAATCCAAGCTTCGTCTGTTGCAAAGCTGGCGACGCTCGCGTCACCTGCGACGATTGCCACTGTCGGTGGGCTGGAGTGGCAGAAGCTCCTGATCATGGGCGTGTTCGCCTTGGTGGCTCTGGTCGCGTTGGGGGTAGTTGACCTCGAGCGTCTCAAGAAATGGAACCTCGGAGACCGTTAATGTTCTTGCTCGGCAAACTGAAGATGTATGCGGCGCTGATTGGTGCGGCCTTGGTGGCAGTCGTGACTGTCTACTACCGAGGGCGTGCCGATGGCAGGGATGAGCTCGAATATGAGATCAAGGATGACCGCCTAGAAAAGATACTCAAAGCAAAGGATGTACAGGATGACGTACAAGCTCTTGATGACGATGTCCTGCTGCGGCGCTCTTCTAAGTGGGTGCGCAACGATAACGGGTGACACATACTGCGACATAGCCTCGCCTCTATACTTCGATTCCGACAAGACTGTCTCATGGTTGTTGCAGAATGATCGTAACCTCATGGTCGATATCATTGTCCACAACGAGACGAACGAACGGATATGCAGAAACTAAATGCCCTCAGCAGCCTGCTGCACGGTGTATCATTCCGTGATACACACGAGAGCCTGTGCTCCCGTGCGTGGCGCTTACAAAGTGAGAACAGGTTCTGGAAAATCTGGACCCATGTGTTCGGAAGGAGGCATTGCTACACCTCCTTCGAACACTACTGGCTTATTCCTCTGTCGGATCCTCATCAAAGTCCCGAGTGCGAATCGCCCACACCCGGTGCGAAGAACGGCTCTGATCAGGTGAGCTGAACACGTCAGCCTTGACGATGTCGCCAGATGCGAACAGGCCGTTGCACAGAGCACCCACGGCGCCAGCATCCATGTCCATCATCCGTGCCATCGTCGCCGTGCGCATCGGTCCGTGATCCTCGAGCAGATCCTTGATGTGCTCGTGAGGTTTGTAGTTGATCACCACATCTGGCGTTTCCTCCTCGTCGTCAAGATCATCGAAGATCGAACCTCGGACCACGGCCCGCATAGCACGCCACGGGACGTGGTCACGCTTGTCCTCGTAGTTCGGCATCAGGTGGGCTTCCAGCACGTCACCGTGCTTGATCTTCACGGCGCTGACGATACGCGCGTTGATGAACACCGCCTCGCCTTCTTCCGTTGCAGCAAAGGCGCTGCCCACTGTTGTGACCTGGTCTACGATGATGTTCTTTTTCTCAATCATATTAAGCATTGGTTGTCTCCGTTTGTGTTTCTTCTGTGTGGGCGTCCCGAAGGACTTCTACGATATACTCCGCAAGTGTCGCGCACCCTGTTCCCAAGGTCTGATCGCTGAGCCAGTCTACCTGCTCTCGGGTCAACGCTGCAAGGATGTCGCTGATCGATCCGTACTTCACGTTCTGTTGCGCCAGCTGGTAGCGGATGTCCCCTCGCCCCTTGGACGCAAGTCTTCCATGCTGTCGACCACGGTACAAGGCACTGTTGACCATGCTGTAAGACACATCCAGTGCCGCGGCGATCTCCTTCGGTTTCATTCCCTGCCGCTTCATCTCCCAGATCTGAAACGTCTGCTCTTTGGTTTGTTGTCCGTGCATCGTGCTCTCCTTAATGTATGCTGTGGTCCATGTGGTGGACGGTAAATGACTCAGGTGTGTTGGCCACCT
>FUWD013178131.1_pt1 | contig 16159 bp, 12 predicted proteins | sample 1063281 | NCBI WGS metagenome assembly FUWD01 (sample SAMEA79048168, study PRJEB19326) | metagenome | biome: marine | reverse complement strand
TGGCAATGCGTTTCCGAAGATAAATTACCTCACACTCTGCATACATGGCGCCTGTCTCATCTGGAGCATAGCGGTCGAAACAGTTTTTATCGCGTCATCAACCTCGGGTTCGCTGGTGAACTTGCCAACGGAAAACCTGACCGTTCCTATCGCCCATTCCAGCGGAACTTTCATTGCCTCAAGCACTGGAGAAACAGTTATCTGATCGCTGGAGTGGCAGGCGGAACCGGCTGAGACAGCGACTTTATCAGCAATCTCGGCAATAAGTTTGCAGGCATTGACCCCTCTAAAACTTACGTTGAGGGTGTTGGGCAACATCTCTGAAGGATGACCATTGAGCTGAACATCCTTTATTGTTTGCTTGAGCCCCAAATAGAGGTTTTCCCTCATCTCTCGCATGTGTTTGATGTTCTTCTCCATGTCTCGTTCAGCAATTTCACACGCTTTTCCAAGTCCCACTACCTCTAGGACATTTTCGGTCCCGGCTCGCCATCCACGTTCGTGGCCGGCTCCATGCATAAATTTCTCAAGGTGAGTTCCTTGCCGGATATAAAGAGCCCCTACTCCCTTTGGAGCATAGAGTTTGTGCCCGGCGACTGAGAGCAGATCCACTCCCAGTTTATTGACATCGATGGGAATTTTTCCTGCTGACTGGGCTGCGTCCGTATGAACTATAATTCCATGCTTTTTGGCCAGCTTTGAAATCTGTTCGATTGGCTCAATCGTCCCAACTTCGTTGTTGGCATGCATGATAGTGATCAGACTGGTTTTGGAAGTAACAGCCTTCTCAACATCCGCGATTTTTACCATGGCGAGCGAGTCGACAGGCAAATATGTGACTTCAAAATCAAGTCCTTCCAAAAACTTACAAACCTCAATAACCGCAGGATGTTCAATCTGGGAGGTTATGATATGATTTCCCTTGTCTTTGTGACTGAACGCAACTCCTTTAATCGCGTAGTTGTTCGATTCCGTTCCTCCGCTCGTAAAAACAATCTCTCCTGCATCGCATTTGAGCAAGGAAGCCACTTGTTCCCTGGCTTTCTCGACGGCCCATTTTGTCTGCATACCGTAAGAATGCGCACTGGAGGGATTTCCGAAGTGATCTGCTAGAAATGGCGTCATAGCATCTATCACTTCAGGATCATGTGGAGTTGTAGCATTGTAATCCAAATAGACTGGTTTATTCACGGAGCCTCCCAAACAGTATAATTTTCCATGATTAGTCAGGGGAACAATCAGCTTAACGTCCGGCCTGTTTCATAATGTATTCAGACAAAACAATACCATGATCGATTGGATCACGGCAACAAACTGAGTTTCCTGAATCCTCCGAGTAAGGCCATCAGATTCCATTCTGCGCTTAATATTGGGGAGTTTTTTCCACCGGGCAGTTTTAGGGTTTTCCACAAAAAAGAATTATTGACTTATTATTTATATATGTATACATATATATGGTTTTTGGATTGGAGTTTGACCGCTCGGCTATATATATGTCGATTAACACGGAATGGCTTACCGATGGAATGTTGCGCCCACAAATACTCGTTTGCCAGGGTACTTTATTTCATCTTCGGCTAACTTAATTACCTAACTGGAAGGAGTTTTTGATGATTGGGACCACAAGAAAACCCTTGGATGAGGTTCTCCAGGCGCTTGATGGTAAGGAGAAGATTGTTGTCATGGGGTGCAATGGTTGCGCCAAAGCCTGCAAGACAGGCGGCGACGTCGAAGTTTCGGAAATGGCCGCCACCTTGACTGAGGCCGGAAAATCTGTGGTTTGGGAGGTTACCCCTGAAAGAACCTGTTACATACAGCATACGACAGGGAGCCTAACAGGCCACGAGCAGACCATCGCTGATAGCGACGCTTTCCTGGTGCTTGGTTGCGGGGGCGCGGCCCAGGTAGCCCGGCAGGCGCTGGACGAAATGGGGTTCGTTAAGCCTGTTAAAATCGGTCTGAATTCCGTAGGTCACCTGGACACAATCATTGCTGGTAAGCTGGCTATAGAGCAATGCCAGGAATGCGGAGACTGCGTACTAAACGAAACGGGGGGAATATGCCCCGTAACAAAATGCTCCAAGAGTTTATTAAATGGTCCTTGTGGAGGAGCGCAGGATGGCAAATGCGAAGTCGACCCTCAGAAAGACTGCGCCTGGGTGATGATTTATGATCGGCTAAAAGCCTTGAACGAGATGGACAAGCTCTACGTTTACAGGGATCCCAAAGATTACAGTAAATCAAACAAACCCAGAACCCTTGTGATATCATAGAAAGAGGCCAATCAATGAAAATTACAGACTTGTTTCAAGAAAAGATTACAGTTTTTACCAGTGAAGTGGGACCGGTTAAAGGTTGCGTAAGAGACACTGACGATGGAGGCACGCCGAAGTGTATGAGTGAAGCAAATTTGGTTAAGGATTATGTGCACGCAGTAAACGTTACCGACAATCAAAGCGCCGTGATGCGTCTGGGTTCGCTTGCCGGATCAGTCAAGCTTAAAGAGCGAGGAATTGAACCCATATATCAGATTACATGCAGGGATAGAAACCGAATAGCCCTGCAATCAGAGGTGCTTACAGCCTGTTCTCTTGGAATAGACAATGTGTTGGTACTCACAGGGGACCATACATCTTTGGGAGATCACGTTGCGGCTAAGCCTGTCTTTGATGTTGACTCGGTACAATTGCTTAAGATAGCCAGTGGCATGAAAAATGGCCACGACATGATGGGACATGAACTCGCTAGAGCGCCACAGTATGCGCTTGGCGCGGTAGTTAATCCCAACTTTACCCCATTAGATCTTCAACTGATCAAAATGGAGAAGAAAATAAATGCCGGGGCCGAGTTTTTTCAAACACAGGCAGTCTATGACGCAAAACTTTTTGAAACGTTTATCAAGAAAGCCGAAAAGTTTGACGTCCCGATTCAGGTTGGAGTAGTGTTTGTGAAATCGGCGAAGATGGCAAAATTCATGAACGAAAAAATATCAGGCATCACCGTGCCCGAATCCTGGGGAAAAAATCTTGAAGGGCTATCTGGCGAAAAGGCAAAGGACAAGTGCGTTGAAATGACAGGGGATCTCCTGAAAGAAATCGCCCCAATGTGTCAGGGAGTTCATTTTATGCCATTGGGATGGTCGGACCTTGTTCCAAGAATTATTGACAAGGTTTTTAATTAGATAAACAATCCCATATCCCAATCTTTTTGAGTCAGTGAAGATTAATGACCGAAGAGCAGACCAGAAACTTTCATTGTGACAAATGTGGATACGATTGGCGCGTTCCTTTTGGAGGAGGACGTCAACTCGTATGCCCAAAATGTGGTTCCATGAACATTTTTCGTGTCAACCCTGCAACCAGATCTGAAATGTGCGGGGCCATGAGAAGAAAGACGTGCAAGCGAAGAAGATCAGAGTAAAAGGATGACTGGATATGCAAGGGTAGCCATATATTCCTGCCTGGTTAACATGGCGCTGATGGGGATGAAATACATGCTGGGCGAGATTTCAGGAAGTCTCGCCCTAAAGGCTGACGCAATACATTCATTCGCCGATGTGATTTCGTCCGGAGCGATATTTCTGGGTATTGTAATTTCAGCCCGCAAGACCAAGATCTTCCCCGAAGGCCTGTACAAAGTTGAAAATCTGGTGGCTTTACTTAGCTCGTTTTTTATCCTGTTCGCTGCGTACGAAATCGGCCATGAGGCGCTGTTAAGTTCATCTGACACGGAAATATCCAACGTCCGCCTGGTAACAGTTGGTATAATCCTGATGATGGCTGTGGCGGCTGTTTTTTCAAGATATGAACTCAAAGTAGGCCTGGAAGTAGGGTCTCCGAGCCTGGTGGCTGACGCCAAGCATGTAACTACTGACCTTCTGGCCTGCCTGGTCATCCTGTTCGGCATTATAAGCACATACCTTGGCTATCATTTGGACCGCTATGTAGCTTTACTGGTCGCTGTAATCGTTGCAAGAATGGGCGTCCAGATTTTTCTGGAAGCTGTAAAGGTGCTACTTGACGCCACGCTTGACTACGCTACCCTTGACGGAATCCGGAAAATTCTGGAAAGCCGTCCTGAAGTAAAGGAAATCATTAGCATTGGCGGAAGAAATTCAGGAAGATTCAAATTCGTAGAAATCTCTCTAACGACCAACTTGAAGCGATTGAACGATGCGCATCTCGTAACCTCGGAGATTGAGGAAGAAATTCTTGACCTCTATCCCAATATAGACAAAATACTCATTCACTATGAACCCGAGCATAAGACTATAGAAATTGTAGCAACGCCATTAGACGTCAAGGATGGCGCATATCCAGACGAGAAGTGTTTAATTTCCCCACACTTTGGGGACGCCCCATATTTCGCGATTATCGACCGTGACTTCTCTAAAAAGAAGGTATCAGTAAGAAGTTACATGAAAAACCCTTTCACGGATGTTGAAAAGAAAAAGGGGGTCAAGGTCGCAGAATTCCTGTCCGAACACGAAGTCGACGAAGTAAGATCACGGGTTGATTTTGAGGGAAAAGGCTCTGGATATGCTCTGGAAGCCATGAACATAGAGATTGCCACAACCACTGCAACAACATTGGGAGAAATGATCGAACAGATGAGCAGGAACTTGAACTCCTGAACACCGGAGCGGCTATTTTAACTTATTCTGGCAAGATTCCGGCGATAATATTTTTTTGAAGCTGAAGCGCCTGGTGAACCTGCTATAATCTCAGGAAGGGATCCCAAGAAGCTCCCTTTTCTTTTTGTTTCTTCTGTTTAACCAATGCTGAAGATCACCTAAATAGGAATAAACTACAGGGGTAAGATACAGTGTCACGAATTGTGACAAAAGCAGGCCTCCTGCTACGGCAAGTCCCAGGGGCTGTCTGGATTCGCCTTCAGCGCCAAAACCGACAGCAATAGGCATCATGCCCGCTATAGCCGCTATAGTGGTCATCATAATGGGACGAAAACGCACTATAGAGCCTTCAATTGCCGCGTCCAGGGAGGATTTTCCCTTGGCCTCGGCCCCCAGCGCAAAGTCAACAACCATAATTGCATTCTTCTTGACTATGCCTATTAACATGAATAGTCCCACAAAACCATAAAGGTCGAGACTGTAGCCAAAAAACCAAAGCACCAGCAACCCGCCAAAGGCGGCTGAAGGCAGTCCCGCTATAATGGTAAGGGGATGGAGGAAACTCTCATAGAGGCACGAGAGGATCATATAAATAATTAAAATCGCTACAATCAAGAGTATTGTAAGGCTTCTGATTGTACCTTCGAACGCTTCCGCTGTACCCCCGAACCTGAATCGTACTGAATCCGGCAGCATTTTTCCTGCCATGGCTCGCAAGACTTCGGTGGCCTGGCCAATGGAATAACCCGGCGCTGTGTCAAAGGATACCGTCACAGAAGGAAACTGGCCGTAATGGTTAACCGTGAGTGGACCAGTTTGAGGCAATACATCGGCCACAACGTCAAGCCTGACCATTTCTCCATTGACATTCTTCAGGTAAAGGGATGACAACTGATCGGGATATCGCTGAAAGTCCTTTTCAACCTCCAATACAACCTTGTAGGTATCTGTAGTGCCGTAGATATTGGAAATTTCGCGCGACCCATATGATGAGAAGGAAGTCTGCTCTATGTCTCCGGCCGTTATTCCAAGTGAAAACGCCTTGTCTCGGTTGATCTTTATAAATGATTCCGGATTCTTTATATATAAATTTGAATTAACACCCGTTATTTCTGGAACGCCATACATTGCGTAGGTGAATTTCTCGGCGCTTTTGAAAAGAGTCTTTGTATCGGTTGATTGGAGGATCAGTTGATAAGGACTGGCCGACATCTCAGTGCTAATCTCTATAAGGGGGGGCACGGAATAGAACGTAAGTATTCCAGGCACCGAGTTCGCCACGGGAAAAACCTGATTCATCACTTCCTGCGCCGACACTTTTCTGGGTGGTTTGTCATTTAGAAAAGCGATAGTAAAGCCCTGATTTCTTTGCGGATAACCTGCCACATTCAGGACCGAACGTACATGGGGATTGGCCCGCACTCGAGGCTGAAGGTCCTTGAGTTTGTCAAGCATCGCGTCCGGTGAAACCCCCTGCTCACCTATACAGAAGCCGACCAGATAATTCATGTCCACATTTGGGACAAAACCTTTAGGCAAGGCGATAAACAAATGAAGGGTTCCGGCAAGAATGACCAAAGATAATATGAGGGTAACAATTCTGTGATGCACTGCCATATTGAGCGTTACCCTGTAGAATCTCAGCATGGCGCCAAAGATTGGGTCCGATTCAGCCAGCCTACTTTGAGGGCTTAGCATCCTGCTGCTCAACATAGGTGTCGCCATCAAAGCCACAAAGCCTGAAACAATTATAGCAACCGTTATGGTAACAGCGAATTCGTTTAGCACTCTTCCATAGATTCCCGACATGAACATGATCGGGACAAATACAATGGCAAGACTTGAGGTCATTGATATTATAGTGAATACTATCTCTCTAACACCGTCCAGGGCAGCCTGAAAGGGAGTCTTTCCCATTTCCAGGTGTCTGACAATGTTTTCGAGAACCACTATAGCGTCATCCACAACGAATCCCACTGAAAGAACCAAGGCCATTAAGGATAGATTATCCAGAGAAAAGCCCAACATACTCATAACGGCAAAGGTGAATACTATAGATAGTGGGATTGCTATACTTGCAATAATTGTAGCGGCGAGATTGCGCAGGAAAATGAAAACAACAACGACAACGAGTATGATTGCCAGAACAAGCGTCAGCTTTACGTCATCGACTGAGGCCCTAATCGATTTAGACATGTCATAAACAACTTCAAGATGCACCGTAGGGGGCAGCGATGATCGAATTGCCGGCATAAGCTTTTCAATGTCATCTACAATCTTGATCGTGTTTGATCCCGGCTGCCTCTGTACCGCCAAAGCTACGCATTCCTTGCCGTCGTAGTAACAAAAGACTTTGTCAGCGTAAACGCTGTTTTCAATCTTGGCTACCTCATCCAAACGAACAGGCTGTCCCTCAGCATAGGAAACTATGATCGGACCATAGGCGCTGGCGTCCATAAGCTGTCCGGAAGCCTTGAGCGTCCTGGTTTGGTATTTTCCATCCAGGGAGCCGAGAGGAAGATTGACATTCTGGGCTACAATGGAATCCCTAACCTCATTTAATCCAATTCTTTTAGCTGCAAGAAGATCCGGGTTGATGTATACGCGAACGGTAAATTTCTTCTGGCTGTAATTTAAGACCTGGGCCACCCCCGGCACCATGGAAAGAGCGTTGGAAACCATAGTTTCAGCGTAGTCATTAACCTTGTACAAAGGCATCGCGTCGGAGTGAAGCACGAGGTAGTAGATGGGTTTTTCCGCCGGGTTTACTTTGGAGAATGTTGGTGGACTCGGCATATTGGGAGGCAGAATCCCACTTGCCCTCGTTATTGCCGCCTGGACATCCATAGCGGCCGCGTCTATTTTTCTGGAAAGATCGAATTGGAGATTTATCGTTGTTCGGCTTTGAGCGCTCGTAGAATTCATGGTCCGCAAGCCCTCTATTGAAGAGAACTGCTTTTCCAGTGGCGTGGCCACGCTTGACGCCATTGTGTCCGGGTCAGCTCCGGGTAACGAGGCCGATACGGATATTGTCGGGAAATCTACTTGAGGCAGGGCTGAAACCGGCAAGCTTCGGTATGCGATAACCCCAAAAAAGATCATCGCCACCATGATCGTGGTGGTCATTACAGGACGACGTATGAACAACTCGGAGAGATTCATGGTTTCGAGGTTTTTTGTTGAAGCATCTGGTTGACCTGATCCCTTGTCACAACACGGGCTCCAGGACTCAACATGAGCTGTCCGTCGCTAACCACTCTTTCTTCGGGTTTCAAACCTTCTGCAATCAAGGCCAGATTTTCGTACCTGCGATCGATCTTTACGGGTCTCATGGCAACTGTTTGATCCTTATTCACAAGCCAAACATATTTTCCTTCCGGTCCTTCATTCACAGCCCGGTCGGGAATAAGAACAGCTCCTCTGGTAACGGTCAGGAAAAGACGAACATCGACAAACTGTCCGGGCCAGAGCCTCGATTCATGGTTGGCGAATGTTCCCTCAAGGCCTATCATTCCCGTCCGTATGTTTATATTATTATCAATTAGGGTAAGGACCCCTTTTTCCGACATGTCGCTGCCGCGAATAAAAACCTCTACTTCCAAAGGCGAAACGGAATTGTATCTGTTTATTTCATCCAAAAATTTTCCCGGAATCGAGAATTTGACCTTTATGGGACGAACCTGCTTTATTGTAACCAACCTGTCCTGGTTGGCTGTAACAATATTGAAGTTGTCTATATATATTTCGCCAGAGGGTCCGTCTAAAGGAGATTTTATAAAGCAGTAGCCGAGGTTTAGTTTGGCGCTTTCAAGTTCAGCCTCTATCAAGTCGACCTGGAACAACTTCGAGTTCATGTCAACCTGTTTGGTCTCCAATTGCTCTGCGCTGACCGCTTTTTCGGAATACAGGACATTGAATCTCAGAAATTCTTTCTTGGCCTGTTCAAACAAAACTTTGGACTGGTTTAACTTTGCCTGGCCCTCCTTTACCTTGGTCTCGAACGGCGCAGGGTCTATCGTAAAAAGATCCTGACCCGTTTTCAAAAAATCTCCAGCCTTGAAGTAAGACTTTATAAGCTCACCAGTAACTCGAGACTTGACGTCGACAGTGTTGTACGCCGCTACATTTCCGATCGCTTCAATGTACAGAGGCATGTCTTTCACAATTACCTCGGCAATATCTACCGGTATCGGAGGCGCCTGCTTCTTGACTCCCTTCTTTGTTTCGCCACAACCAGGCACAATTGACAGGCTTAGGCATAACAAAAATGTTACGCACAAAAAGGAGACGCTTACTCTCCCTGATACTGAAGATTTTGATTTGGCAAGGTTTGTCATCTATTCAACGTCTTGAAATCACGATGGAACCAAAGGGATTTTCCTGGTAAATTCGCGCCGCTCCATTCTTTACGACTTCCAACAACGCAAGGAATGTTACAACTACGTTACCTCTCGAGAAATCGTCAGAAAAAGAGATCCGAAAGACAACCAGCGGTGGTTTTTCAACCTGGCTAAAATATCCTGAATTTTATCTCTGAGCGATACAGGATCGTTCCTGATCTCCAAAAGCATTTCAGGTTGTTTCCTTCTCATAATATCTGCCATGATGTTAAATAGTTCCTGAGCGTCTATCGAAAGCGGAACCGGTCTATCGGAGGTCAATGCCGGGTCTACAGATTCCCTGTTGAATACGTCCCGCCCCAACAAAGGGATAACCCCCAAAGACATGGCAACATTCTTGTATCTTCTATATTCCAGCAGGTGCGCCACCAATTCCGCTCTAGGGTCCTCACCCTCTTCCAAATGATCGCCCTTGTCCCTCTCCGGCAAAGGCAAAAGCATCTGGGATTTTATGTGCGTCAAATAGGAGGCCATAAGAAGATATTCCCCCGCAACTTCGAGATTTAGCGACCTCATTTTCTCGATGGTCTCGAGATATTGCCTGGTAATCTCCGCTACAGGAATATCAACGATTAATACTTCATTTTTTTCGATCAAGTGCAAAAGAAGGTCTAATGGACCTTCAAAAATGTCTAACTTGACCTCGTATGTCATATCAAACCTAGAGGAGTCTTAACAACAGGTTTTCCACTGCTACGATGGGAGGGGCTATGATAAAACTCACCACGCCGGTTAGCAGCAGAGCCAGAAGTAACATAAAGCCATAAGGCTCAATGTATTCAATTTTGTAGGCCATTTCCCGGGGCAGCAACCCCTTTAGAACGCTAAATCCATCGAGGGGAGGAATCGGTATCAGGTTAAAAATCGCCAGAACAACATTTATTCTGATTCCAAATCTCACAATAAGAAACAACGGACCAAGAAAGAACTCTGATGCGGGAGACCCGTAACTGGACATGCCTACGGTGGATATAACTTTCAAGAGTATTACGAGGGCTATGGCGCATAATAAATTTGCGGCGGGACCACCCAGGCTTATCCAGAGCATATCCCGCAATGGATTCTTAAGGTATTGCGGATTTACTGGAACCGGCTTGGCCCATCCTATCATCCTCGTAAGGACAAGCGCCAGGGTGCCGAATGGGTCCAGATGGCTTAAAGGATTGAATGTCAGTCTACCGGCCATCTTGGCTGTCGGATCTCCTAGCCTGTAAGCTATGTATCCATGACAGTATTCGTGGACCGTAATTGCCATCAGAAAGCCCGGTGTTATAAGAACCAGTTCTCTGAGAGTTTTTGTTATGTCAGGATCTAGCATGAACTGGGCTGGAAATGATAAAGGATCGGAATAATGGCGTATGTTAATGATCGAATCAGGAATGAGTCATCAGAAAAGATCCTGAATTCAAAGATATTGTGCGGAATTCTCTCCAATGACTTCATACCTGACTCGATGTAGGGATGTCTCAATTAACTTCCAACTAGGACTTCTGCTTCTTGCCGTCCTGCTTTGATTTATCTTTGCCCTTTCCTCCGCCTGACCCTTTCTTGGGTGGCTCGGGAGGTTTTTCTTCGGTCTTTTTCTTTCTGGTAATCGCTCCTGGCTTTATGGATTCCGCCCTTGCCAAAGCCGCTTCCGCCTGTTTCTGCTGTTTTCTCTCCTGAAGTTTTTTGGTTTGATCTTCAAGAAAATTAATCCTGGCGATTGCGGAATTAATCTGTTTAACCCTCGCTTTAAGATGCTTAATATGTGGATCCTTCTTGATCCGGGTCTCTTCGAAACCCTGTTCCAGAAGCGCCTTTTTTCTCATTTCCGACTGTTGTAGGAGCCTGGATTTCTGCTCTTCTCTGGTCTGCATTGTTTTTGACGGCATAATATTCCTCTATCGGGTGAATTCTCTAAAACAACTGGGCTGTTGGCTGGGGTGGGAGGATTCGAACCTCCGAATGCGGGATCCAAAAACCCGTGTCTTGCCACTTGACGACACCCCAGTAGACATCTCCATCCTGGATCTAACACCAACGTGCCTTACTAATCTACAGTTATACCCTTCTTAACAGGTCTGGTTTTCCAGACCTTACAGGGCCTCGAAACCATGAGACTTTGCGGATCAAAAGTACCGCCATCGGAAAAACCGAATACTGTTGGACCGCTGCCGCTCATCAGTGGTTCTTTGATCCCGGCTCGTCGTAAGGCGGTTAAAGCCTCGGAAATACCCGGGTGAAGCCGTTCAGCGACTGGTTGCAAGTCATTATGGAGAAAACTTCGCGCGTCTGTACTTTCCCCATATAATCTTGTTAAAATACCTTTTCTCATTTCCCCTGTCAAGGTTTTAGGAATTTCACCAAATATTTTTGCTGTCGAAACTGGAAATCCTGGATTCACCAATATGACTTCGTCAGGTAATTCCAGACAAACTCTTGTAAGTTTCTCACCAATACCCTCCCCTATTGCTGAACCTCCGTAAAGAAAAAAGGGAACATCGGCTCCTATCGAAGCGGTCAAAGGCGCTAAAACGTCCAGGTCCAACCAGTGAAGGTCGAAGAGTTTCTTCACTCCAATAATAAACGCCGCTGCGTTGGAACTACCTCCACCCAAACCCGCCGCGACTGGAATTTTTTTGTAAAGATCTATTTCGAGGTTAAATTTCCTGCCGGAAAACGATTCAATCCACTTTAGCGCTTTGAAGATGATGTTGTCTCCGGATTCAAGTTCAGGCGCTCCAAATACCTTAAGCGTTGTCCTTCCGGTTGTTTCCCTCAATATAATCTCGTCGGCGAGTTCGATCTCCTGAAATAGGGTTTCTATCTCATGATAGCCATCGGACCGTCTTCCCAGAACTCTCAGGAAAAGGTTTATCTTCGCCGGACTTCGGAGTTTGACACTATTCATCAAAGAAACCTTTCTGCTTTAACCGCTCTCCCATGTCAGGATTTGGTGTGGCGTCATCATGAGACGGTCTGTATGAAGCGATAGATTATTCTTTTTTGTTTTGACAAATCCTTCCCGATACTGATTCTATAAAACTTTTCGTGATTGGATGGAATTATTAAGGCAAACAACGGAGAAAAACAACGAGTGGAACATGTGATCAGGATTGGGAAAAGCATCGTACGTCTTAGCGCTCCAGAGAATGTTTCTGAATCAGAGGATAGAATTTCTTTCTGGTGGGGACTAACAGCCTCATCAATTAACCTGGCCAATAGAATCATGAACCAGGAAAACCTGTTAGGCAAAAAGGTCCTTGAACTAGGTTCCGGGATTGGGTTGACCGGCATAGCCGCTTTGCTCCGTGGCGCTGAAATCACCTTCAGCGATTATTTGCCCGAAGCCCTGGAGACTGCTGCCAATAATGTTGACATCAACGGTTTGAGTTCTGAAGCAGTTAGTTTTTTGGTTCTCGATTGGGAGAATCCTGTAAGCATTCCTTCTTTTGACCTCATTCTTGGAGCTGAAATAGTTTACGACTATTTTTTCCATGGATCCCTGATAGGTTTGATGGAAAAAGCCCTGAATCCGGGTGGTCGGATTCTCCTGGCAGACAGAAAAAGACTTGTTGTGGAAAGATTTGTTGGGCGGCTGTTATCAAGAGGATTCGTTTGTAATAAACAGGCTTCCCTGTTGCAAGTCGAAGGATTTCCCGAACAGGAGATCACCATCTTCGAGATCACCAGAGCGTAATCCGTATCTTTTGCAGTAGTTGGGGAGCAAAGGCAAATTATAAAATATTTTGACCCGCCGAGCTGTCAGCGCCAAATTCAGACATCATCAATTGAAAAGACAGGGAGTTTGAGGCTTAGGTAATGTCCAAGAAATCGGGCGCCGTTCACTTTTGGGTGTGCGGGAACGGAACATTGTTCTAGTCGTTATCCAAAGTGTAACGAACAGTACGAAGCAATTCCTCCATGTCATACGGCTTACTTAAAAAGTTTTTTGCCCCAGCCAGTGGCCCAGACCTTTCAGTCCCGTTTTCTATACAACCGCTGGCTATAATTACCTTGGCCTGCGGAGAAATTCGAAGAATCTCCGACAGACATCGGGTACCATCCATTTCTGGCATTATCAAGTCAAGAACCACCAAAGAGATATTCTCACCCTCAGTTCGGTAAATCTCCAAGGCTTCTTTTCCATTACACGCTGTGATAACTTCATATCCAAAGTTGGTTAGAATCTCTTGGCACGACTCCCTGACAACGTTTTCATCTTCCACTAGAAGAATTGTTTCCGTTCCACTCGGCGCATCCGAGTCCACCACCGAAGTTCGTGAATCGTCTTGCTCATTGATTGCCGGGAAATAAATCTTGAACGTTGTCCCATGTCCCAGTTCGCTGTCACATGTTATGTGGCCGTTATGTCGCTTCACTATGCCATAAACGGTCGCAAGCCCCAGCCCTGTCCCTTTTCCAACTTCCTTGGTGGTGAAGAATGGCTCGAAGGCATGCGTCAGCGTCTCCTTGTCCATACCCTGGCCGGTATCTGAAACAGTCAGCAATATATAATTCCCTGGCTTTGCTTCAGGATGTTCCAACAAATATTCGTCATCCAGTTCAATATTCAGTGTTTCAATGTTCAGTGTTCCGCCATCCGGCATGGCGTCCCGAGCGTTGACTCCAAGGTTCATAAGAATTTGGCCTAACTGGGATCGATCCGCCCTGATTGATTTCAAATCCTCGGAGAGATTCAGATCGATCCGAATAGTCTTGGGAATGGTGTGAGAGAGAAGGTCTTGAACCTGAAGGATCTCATGGTTAAGGTTGCAAGCGCGAAGCAATGGGTCCGTTTGCCGGCTAAACGTCATTAAGCTCTTTACAAGCTCCGCTCCTCGCTTTCCAGCGTTATATATTTTCTCAATACGACTATAGTCGGCTTCTCCTTCCTTTTTTTGTTGGAGCATTACCTGTGAAAATCCCAGGACCACTTGGAGGATGTTGTTGAAATCGTGAGCAATGCCACTGGCTAGGTTTCCGATTGCTTCCATTTTCTGAGCGAGAAAGAGTTGATCCCTGAGAGTCGCTCTCTCTTCCTCGGCCCTTTTCAGCTCGGTTAGATCCAGGTCTACACAGTATATTTCCTTTTGGCCTCTGGAGTCCTCCAGCATGACATGCGTGGAGTAAACAGGCACAATGTTACCGTCCTTGCGCATCAGTCCTAATTCTGCGGGCGGTATCTTTTGCCCGTCTCTCACCCAATTATCTATCGCGGAGATGACTTCATCACGCATATAAGGAGGAATGATCAAATCTTCCAGCTTCTTGCCAAAAGCTTCGTCTCTTGAATACCCATAAAGCCTCTCGCTTGCGGAGTTCCAGAAAAGCACCTTTCTTTCCACGTCGTAGCCCTGAACAGGAACGCTGGAGACGTCCTCGAGAAGTAGTCTAAAACGGCGCTCACTCTCTAGTATCTTTTCTTGAGTTACCTTGCTTTCAGTGATGTCAGTCATGAAAAGAAGAACGGCGGGCTTGTCTTCCCAGACGATTGGACCTGTGTCAATTTCAACCCACCTATTTTGTCCGTCTTTCCTGATGATCCGGAACGAATATCGGCTCGGAAAGTTTTCTCCTTTCATCCTCCAGAGATGTCGCTGGAGAACCATTTCTCGGTCGTCGGGATGAATGAATTCTGTAAATGGTTTGAAGAGGACTTCATCCTCATCGTAACCCACTATTTTTAAGGCAGCGACATTTGCAAAGCGCAACAATCCGTCCTGGGCGACAACAATTCCTTCGAGAGCCTTTTCCACCAAAAGCCGGTATTTTTCTTCACTCTCCCTAAGATCTTGTTCTAATCGCCTATTATGGGTAATGTCTCGAGCGAATACAGCGACGCTTTGTACATGGCAGTCTTCGTCTAATACCGGGAATAGGTTCAGAGATGAAATGCTTCCTCGATTGTCATCTTCGAAGGCATCAGCCTGTCCAGTTCTTACAACCTTATCAAATTTGGCCCTCCGGGATCTTGCCAAATCGGAAGGAATGTGATCGAAAATCACCTTGCCTACAAGTTCTTCCCTTGATTTTCCTAACACCCGAGCTGTGGTATCGTTCAATGCAAGTAAAACACCCTCGGAATTTATCAGAAAGGCTGATTCCGTCGTAGAATTCAGAATGGCCTCAATCTCATCATGGCTCCTTCTGAGTTCTCGTTCAGCCTTGATCCGTTCGTCAATCTCGCGAACAAGCTCTTCGTTAATTTTCGCGATTTCTGCGGTGCGCAGCTCAACCCTAAGCTCTAGTTCATCATGAGCTTTGATAAGATCTCTTTCTATACTTTTCCTCAACTCTATATCTTCTTTGAGTTCGTCGATGAGGTCTTGCCTTTCCAAGCGGAGGGTTATAAGCTCTGCATGCGTCTTATGGATGCTTCTGCCAGATAGGGCCATTGTGGCCCCATACATCAGCAGCAAACCCCCTACGGTAATATTGTAACTGCCCCCGTGGTAAAAAAAATTGCCGGCCAGTGGAAGTAGCGCAAGTACAATATTTTGAAGATATTCGTTGGTTGGAGTGTAAAGCGCAACCCCTCCTGCCACGATACCACCTACGAAAATGATCATAAAAATCTGGAGATGTACGTGACCTTCCGGAAAAAGAAAAATGGTAGCGTATCCCCATGCCAGTCCCCCAGACAGTGTCACCATCTGGTGCAAACGACCCCAAACGAACGTTGCGCTACCTGTTGGTCGTATTTTCCTAAATCGTATGACTAGATATCTGTGAACAGCATAGTGAGCCAGATAAAACAGTGTCCAAATGATCAAAGCGGTATGGGATTCAGATTGCCAGAGCGCACCTGCAAGAATAACTACGCCAATTGAAGCGGCAAGACTACCAACAGAAGACTGGTCATAAATTTGAGTTATCTGACCGGCGCGAAGCATTTCGCGATGAGAAGTCAGTTGAACAGATGTTTTGTCGCTCTGTTTCATGCCAATGGATGCCATTGAATCCTCACAACTACATACAGGATGTTAGAAAACACCAAAATTAGTTGTTTAAAAATCCCAGATTATTTTCGGTAATTGATCAGATAAGGCCTTATATAGAGCCCAATGTCAAACATAACATTCTGACTTATTTAAACTTTTGTAATCTGACATGAAACGGAAATATGTTATTCTGTAATATT
>FUWD013179671.1_pt1 | contig 16172 bp, 22 predicted proteins | sample 1063281 | NCBI WGS metagenome assembly FUWD01 (sample SAMEA79048168, study PRJEB19326) | metagenome | biome: marine | reverse complement strand
TTTTTGGTGAAAAAATCCAATCAATCAATACAATCAATCGACCCAAGCCCTCTCTCATTCCTTTGATCAAAATTTTCATTTTTCCTCTCTTGCTTTATATGCTGTTAACGTGTTTTCTAATAGAGTGGCGATGGTCATTGGCCCTACACCACCAGGCACAGGTGTGATCCATACGGCTTTATCTTGCGCTGAGTCAAAATCCACATCACCAGACAAACTACCGTCATTTAAACGATTAATACCCACATCAATGACTGTTGCACCTTGTTTAATCCAATCGCCTTGGATCATTTTTGGTTTACCAATCGCTACCACAACAACATCGGCCTGTTTAATTTTATCGCTTAAATTCTGCGTTTTACTATTACAAATAGTTACCGTTGCACCTGCGTTTAAAAGCTCCATCGCCATTGGGCGACCGACAATATTTGACGCCCCAACGACCACGCAATCCTTACCAACCAAGTCAATGTCGGTTGTGGCCAACATGGTCATCACCCCTTTGGGCGTACATGGGCGTAAAAACGCCTTATTTTGCATGAGTTTGCCAATATTCTCACTATGGAAGCCATCAACGTCTTTATTGGGACTAATCGCTTCAGTGACTTGATTTGCATCCAAATGACTGGGAAGCGGTAACTGCACCAAAATACCGTCAATCTTGTTGTCATTATTTAAACGCTCAACTTCAGATAACAATTCTGCTTGAGTAATATTGGCGGGTTTGTTAATTTTTTCAGAATAAAAGCCAACTTCTTTGCAAGCATTGTCTTTATTACGAACGTACACAGTAGATGCAGGATCATCACCCACCAGAATTACCGCCAAACCTGGTTTTCGATCAAGCTTAGTTACTTGCTTAGCAATATTTACTCTAAGTTGTTTTGCAATTTGTTTACCGTCAATAATCATATCAAGGTCTTAATGCCTCTCTAACTTTCTCTAAATCCTCAGCCGTATCAACACCGAAACCAGTTGCTTCACAAGCGAGCTCTACATGCACATCAAAGCCTTCATTCAAAACTGTTAGTTGTTCTAATTTTTCAACTTGCTCATAACGAGAGCTGTCCATGGTTAAGTACTGTTTAATAAAGCCCGAACGATAAGCATAGATACCAATGTGCTTAAAACACAGCTCAATGTCAAAATCTGCTTTTTCTCTAAAAGCAGGAATAGATGCACGTGAAAAATACAAAGATTTACCAAATTTATCGAACACTACCTTGACACAATTCGGATCGAGGTATTGATCATGATCAATAACTCTTTCACACAAAGTAGCCATTTGCATATTGCTACTAGCAAGGTTTTTTGCTACTTGCTTAATTACACTTGCACCCAGCATGGGCTCATCACCTTGAACATTAACAATAATCTCATCATCACTAATATTTAACAGCTCTAGCACCTCAGCAATACGAGAAGTGCCTGAAATATGATGGTTGCCAGTCATGCACGTAGTGGCACCAAATTCCTTAGCAACTTTTTCAATACGCTCATCATCAGTAGCAATAATCACGCGCGATGCTCCACTGTTAATGGCGTTCTCAAAAGTATGTTGAATGAGTGATTTGCCGTGAATGTCTTGAAGTAATTTTGCGTTCAAGCGAGATGACGCATAACGTGCAGGAATAATAACGGAAAAGTCCATCACTTGGTTTTTAGCTTACGCGCCTCTTCTTCTAATAAAACTGGAATACCATCTTCAATAGGATAAGCCAAACCGCTATCCTCACAAATTAGCTCATCGCCCACTTGTTTAAGTGGTGCCTTACTTTTAGGGCAAACTAATAATTTTAATAAGTCTTCATCAATCATAATTCATTGGTTAATTGTTTTAAAAAATCATCACTTAAATCGGCTTCGACCTGTAAATACCACATCTGATCTGTTGCGAACTCTTTGCATTTTACACAATCCTTAGCAGTCATAAGAATAGGATGATTGTCTGAAAATTCCAAATCTTTTTGTGAGTAGTTGTAGTGATCAGCAAAAATATGTGGCAATACATTAACCCCAAGCTCAATCAGAGAGTCAAAAAATCGCTGTGGATGTCCAATGCCAGCAACACCATGAACAGTTTGGTCTTTAAAAAAATTCAATGGTTTCTCTTCTCCTGTGTCGACATTAACAAACGCCTTTGGCACTAGATTGGATGATATTTCACCCACATTCGAAGCGCCATTATTAATCACAAAATCCACATTTTTCAACCTAGATACTGGCTCCCTTAAAGGCCCAGCAGGTAAAAACAAACCATTGCCAAATCGACGCTTTCCATCAACCACAGAAATTTCTATATTTCTACCCATGGCATAGTGTTGCAAACCATCATCGCTAATCACCAAATCAATTTTATGACTATTAATTAAATCCTTAACGGCTTGAACTCGGTCTTTGTTTACCATTACCGCTACTTGAGTTTGAGTAGCAATCAATAGCGGCTCATCTCCTGATTCACTGGCTTTAATATTTTGATCAACCAGCAAACTACCTTGCTGATGTGAGCCACCATAACCACGAGACACAACACCAACTTGCTTGCCTTGTTGTTTAAAGTAATTTACTAGCGCAATCACAATGGGTGTTTTCCCGCTACCTCCCACAGTAATATTACCCACTACAATCACAGGTACATCAAAATGATGCGTTGTGAATAACCCTATTTGATAAAAGAATTTTCTAAAGGTTGATAAAAGATAAAAAACACCTGAAATTGGTAGCAATAAATAATTAACAAGTCCTCGGGTGTTTAAATCCATTATCTAAAACTTTCTTTCCAAAAAACCTTATTCAACGCATTCGTCCTTAGTATTGTACCTATCTTCAGAAAATCTTAACAACGCGGCAGAAGCCGTTAGCACAAGAATGGATACCACCAGAATCAATAAATTAAACTTATCATTAGTCACGAGTGACTTCATATCAATCACCATGAAACGTGTGATAGCAGTAATGGCAATAAATATCAAAAAGATCACTGGCAAGCGATGAGTTTTAAAATAAATACCCACCATGGCGCCAAGCTCTAAATAAATAAATAACAATAGAATATCCTTGAGCGATGCAAAACCAGAATCGTGTTGCATAATTATTAAATACTCATTGACTGCTGACCATACAATCGTACCGCCAACAACGAACAGACCTACCACATGAAAAACCTCAATTAATAAATCACCTAATTGATCGATTCTCTTTTTAATTGTCACATTTGACATATTTACTTCTCCCCTTCTTTTACCTTTAAAGTGCTAATTATGACAAAATATCAGCACCATGAGTGTTGAATTTAATATTTCTAACCAATATTTACGTTCTAATCGTAAAAAAGGCTTTGTTTCTTTCATTTCTGGCGTTTCAATGGTAGGGCTTATTTTGGGTGTGATGACGCTTATCACCGTATTATCGGTAATGAATGGTTTTCATAAAGAACTTAGAGACAGAGTACTGAGTGCTATTTCACATTCGACCATTACTGAATACGGAGGTACACTGGAATATTGGCAAGAAATACGAAATAAAATTAACCAACATCCTCAAGTACTTGATTCATCCCCTTACATTAAACGCTACGGTTTGTTAAGTGCTAATGGTAGGGCTCAAGGCATCAGTATCAGGGGTGTGATTCCTGAATTAGAAAAAAACACATCCATCCTGTTGGATAAAATCAAAACTGGATCTGTAAACCTTTCAGGGTCTAATATGCTTATTGGTTCTGGCTTGGCATTGCAATTGGGTATCACTATAGGTGATAAAGTTACCTTATTAACTCCTGAAATATCTTCCAGTATTATCGGCATTCAACCACGATTTAAACGCTTTAATGTGAGTGGTGTCTTTGACGCTGGTATTAATGAATACGACAATAATTTTGCTTTTGTTCATCTTAATCAAGCGCAAAAACTCTATTCCATGAAAGGTCTAGTATCTGGCATCCGTCTCAAGGTTAACGACCTGTTCCAAGCTAAAAAATTACCAATGAAGTGATCAACAATCTTGACAAGACTCGCTATTATGGAGTTGATTGGACTAAGAAAAAGCTAATTTTATCAAAGCACTTAATTTAGAAAACAAATGATCGGCATCATACTGTCACTCATTATTGCTGTAGCAGCCTTTAATATTGTTTCTATGATGGTAATGGTAGTCACTGACAAAAAAGCAGACATTGCTATTTTAAGAACCATTGGCATGACGCCCAAACGTATCGTTAAAGTGTTTTTCTACCAAGGACTTACCATTGGCATAGTTGGTATCGTGATCGGAGTAATATTAGGTATCGTACTTTCACTTAACATTGAATCCGTCGTCAGTGGAGTTGAATCTATTTTAGGGTTCCAATTTTTTCCTAAAGATGTGTTCTACATTAATCGTTTCCCTTCTGAAATACATTTGACTGACGTTATTAAAGTAATTACAGGTGCGTTTGTTTTAGTTATTATTGCCTCAATCTACCCTGCCAAACGCGCAGGAAAAGTTGAGATTGCTAAGGTACTTAATCATGAGTAATATCATTGAATGCAACAATCTTAGTTATAGCTACAGTAATGGAAAACAAGAAATGCCAGTTCTACAAAATCTTAACTTAAGTGTAGATCAGGGTGAGTCCGTTGCTATTTTAGGACAATCAGGCTGTGGAAAGTCAACTCTACTTAATTTACTAGGTGGTATGGACGAACCCAGCAGTGGCACTGTATTGATTAACAATACAAATTTAGCCGAACTGAGCGAAGAAAAAACAACTCAACTCCGTGCCCAACATTTGGGCTTTGTTTATCAATTTCACCACTTATTAAAAGACTTTAGTGCGCTCGACAATGTGGCCATGCCTCTATTAATTCAAGGTGAAAATAAACAAACCTCTAAAGAAAAATCCAAGCAATTACTTGAAAGTGTTGGGCTTAAAAATAGAATCGAACATCTTCCTGCAGAACTATCAGGAGGTGAGCGCCAACGTGTTGCTATTGCACGTGCTTTAATTACCAATCCTAGTTGTTTATTGGCTGATGAGCCCAGTGGCAATTTAGACGCTAAAAATGCATTGGATATTTTAGAATTAATTACTGATCTTAACCAAACTCAACACTCATCACTGGTAATTGTAACTCACGATGAAAAAATTGCATCAAAGATGCAACGTGTACTTATTTTAGAAAATGGACAACTTAAACAATCTTAGAATTGGTTCTTACTAAGGCATTGCTTTTATCCACGTAGCACAGCTTTGGCGTGTAATCTTTAAGTTCTTTTTCATCGTAACTGGCATAAGTAGCAATAATCAATAAATCCCCTACACTGGCCTTATGTGCAGCAGCGCCGTTAACCGAAATCACGCCAGAATTGTCTTTGCCACGAATGGCGTAAGTGGTAAAACGATTGCCATTATTAATATTGTAAATTTGGATTTGTTCAAAAGAACCAATACCAGCTGCATCTAAGAGTACACCATCAATTTCACACGAACCCTCGTAATCCACTTCACTGGCTGTGGCAGTAACCCGATGTAGTTTTGCTTTTAGAAATATTCTTTGCATGATGCGTCTATTTTAAAGTAAATCAAGTTAGGGATTTTATAAGTATTTTTCGAGTATTTTTATTTTCTACAAGGCAAATATTAAAAATACAAAGGCGCGTAGTAAAGCTACGTAACTGAGTATTTTTAATATTTAACGCCGTAGAAGATGAAAGGACGAAGTAAAAATTATCCTAAAAATTGGATCATGATGCCGGCGGCAATTGCCGATCCTATCACACCAGCAACGTTTGGCCCCATCGCATGCATAAGTAAGAAGTTGTGTGGATTAGACTCTAAACCCACCTTGTTAGACACACGCGCTGCCATCGGCACAGCAGATACACCAGCAGAACCAATCAAAGGATTAATTTTTTGCTTGCTAAATACATTCATCAACTTTGCCATCAGTAACCCACAAGCCGTGCCAATGGCAAAAGCAACCATGCCCAGTAATAAAATTCCTAAAGTGTCAAGCTGTAAAAACGTATCAGCCATCAATTTTGAACCAACGGCTAAACCTAAAAATATGGTTACAATATTGATAAGTGCATTTTGAGTAGTGTCGCTCAATCGATCAACCACACCAGATTCTTTCATTAAATTACCAAAAGCAAACATACCTAATAATGGTGCTGCATCAGGTAACAATAATGCCACCAACATCAATAACATAACCGGAAAAACAATCTTCTCAACTTTTGAAACCTCTCTAAGCTGCACCATTTCTATTTTTCGCTCTTTCTCAGTAGTCAACGCTCTCATAATAGGCGGTTGAATTAAAGGCACTAACGCCATGTAAGAATACGATGCAACGGCAATTGCACCAAGCAAATCAGGTGCTAACTTTGAAGCCACGTAAATACTCGTTGGGCCATCAGCACCGCCAATAATACCAATCGCCGCCGCGTCCGTTAAGCTAAAGTCAAATATCCCAATGGCCGTTAGTCCAATAGCGCCAAGTAGCGTAGCAAAAATACCAAACTGTGCTGCAGCGCCGAGTAGCAAGGTTTTAGGATTAGCCAGCAATGGGCCAAAATCAGTGAGTGCACCCACGCCCATAAAAATAATCAATGGAAATGCACCTGATTCAATACCCACCACGTAAAACACATGCAAGATACCATTACCCTCTGCAATGCCTGCACCCGGAATGTTTGCCAAAATCGCACCAAAACCAATCGGTAATAACAATAATGGTTCAAATTTTTTAATAATGGCTAAATACAAAAGTAGCATACCCACTAATAACATCAGGCCTTGTCCCCAAGTCATTTGGTACAAACCGGTGTTAATCCAAAGTGTATTTAATTGTTCCATGTTCAGTATTATGCAAGGGTTAGTAAAGTCTGCCCTACTGTAACCGTATCGCCTTCTTTAACACTAATATCAACCACTACACCACTTTTAACGGCTCTAATCTCAGTTTCCATCTTCATCGCTTCTAAAATAACCAGTACGTCGCCTTCAGCAACTTTTTGATGCGTCTCGACCATAACCTTCCAAATATTGCCAGATAACGGTGCACCAACCGACTCACCCTCAACCGGTGTTGATTCATCAGGCACAATTTCTTTTTCAGTCGATACTGTAACTTGCGTGGTGTCGTCAGAAGACGCTTTCATTGAAGTTATGTTTCCACCAGCAGAAACTTGAACGGCATACGAGGCACCTTTAAACGAAACCGTATAAGTCCCTTCTTCACTATCAGGCTTGGCACAAGTATCGGCTAATTGTGGTGCTGGTTCAAAGAAATCTGGGTTACCTCTATTTTCTAAAAATGAAATTCCCACTTGTGGAAACAATGCATAAGTCAATAGATCGTCAATCTTATTCTTAGCCAAAGTAATATTTTTTTCAGCCACAATGATGTCAAATTCTTGTTCAAGAATGTGCATTTCCGGTGCAATGTTATCAGCCGGCCTACAAGTAATTGGGTGTGAACCTTCCAATACTTTGGCCTGTAATGCCTTATCGACTGGTGCTGGTGTTGCACCGTATTCACCTTTTAAAATACCTGCGGATTCTTTAGTAATGGTTTTATAGCGCTCTCCAGTAAGCACATTCAGCACCGATTGTGTGCCAACAATTTGTGAAGTTGGTGTTACTAATGGGATGTAACCTAAGTCTTTACGTACACGTGGGATTTCTTCCAACACTTCATCCATCTTATCCGCTGCATTTTGCTCACGTAATTGATTTTCCATGTTGGTCAACATCCCGCCTGGCACTTGAGACAATAAGATTCTAGAATCCACACCTTTTAATGAACCTTCAAACTGGGTGTATTTACAACGTATCGGTCTAAAGTAAGTATCAATCTCTTCAAGCTTCCTTAAGTCTAAACCCGTCTTCCGATCACCGTGCTCTAAAATAGAAACCACAGAGTTAGTCGCTGAATGACCGTAAGTCATGCTCATAGAGCCAATCGCCGTATCCACCCGATCGACACCCGCCTCAACTGCTTTAATAATACATGCCGTTGAAAGTCCTGTGGTTGCATGAGCGTGCAATTGAATCGGGATATCAATGGTTTCTTTTAATTGCTTAATTAAATCATAAGCCACGTAAGGTTGTAACAAACCAGCCATGTCTTTAATACAAAGCGAATGCGCACCCATGTCTTCAATCTCTTTAGCCATGTCAATCCACATCTCAGTCGTGTGTACCGGGCTCACTGTGTAAGAAATTGTACCTTGGGCATGCTGACCTAATTTAATGGTTTGATCGGTCGCCGTCTTAAGATTGCGTATATCATTCATCGCATCAAAGATACGAAAAACACTCACGCCATTTTCAACACATTGATCAACAAACTTTCGCACCACGTCATCACTGTAATGACGATAACCCAATAAATTTTGCCCTCTAAGTAGCATTTGCTGAGGCGTTTTGGGCATGACTTTTTTAATCTCTCGGATTCTATCCCAAGGATCCTCGCCAAGATAACGAATACACGAATCAAAAGTAGCTCCACCCCACGATTCCATCGACCAATACCCGATTTTATCTAACTTATCGGCAATCGGTAACATGTCATCAATGCGCATACGAGTTGCAAATAATGACTGGTGCGCATCTCTAAAAACCAACTCGGTAATTTCAACTTTCTTACCCTTAGCGTTGTTGGATTTGGTGGTAATATTTCTTAAGAACTTTAACATTTTGTTTACGCCCCTCTGTGCAACTTAATGGCCTGCTCAATCACAAATTTAGTCTCTTCGTCTAATTCGTCTTTTAAGCTTAAATTGTCGTCATGATGAGTATCATCATCCTGCACTTGTTTGCTCATTTTTTGAATAATGATGGACATCAACTTAGTGATAAACACCAACAAAGTCAAAAACAAAAACACAAAACCCATGCCAAACATGGTTAGGTTGATTGCTTCTGCTATAAGATCAGGTTGTTCCATATTTATTCATTTTATGCTAATTTGGTACCGATGGACGGAATCGAACCGTCACTCCCGAAGGAACCGGATTTTGAATCCGGCGCGTCTACCAATTCCACCACATCGGCTTATTTATGTCTAAAGGTAATTCTTCCTTTGGTTAAATCATAAGGCGTCATTTCTACCGTTACTTTATCGCCCGGCAAGATACGAATATAGTGTTTACGAATTTTGCCAGAGATATGCGCTAACACACTGTGTCCATTTTCTAACTCAACAGTAAAAGTGGTGTTGGGTAGCTTCTCCTTAACCACACCTTCTAATTCAATATAATCGCTTTTTGACATTCTATATCTTTATCTCAACTAAGTAAATTGGACAATTTTACCCGATTGTAATACGTTTAACACAAAAATGGAAAACCTATGTACTCTTGCTAATCAGTTATAATTGTGTCATTTTTTGCAAACAAATCTAATTAATTAATGAAAATAAGCTTTGAATTTTTCCCGCCAAGAACCGAACAAGGCAAGCAAGCTTTAACGCAAGTTCGAAAAGAATTAAGCACAATTAGTCCTGAATATTTTTCAGTAACTTTTGGTGCTGGTGGCAGCACCCAAGATGCCACACTAGAAACCGTATTAGACATTCAACAAAACGATGGTGTTCCAGCAGCACCTCACCTCTCTTGCATTGGTTCTGAAAAAAATAAAATCATCGAACTGCTTGATCAATACAAAGTCGCGGGGATCAATCGTATTGTTACCTTACGTGGCGACATCCCTTCAGGTGTGCGTGACATTGGTGATTTTCATTACGCCAATGAATTGGTAGAATTCATTAAAACTCAATACAGCGATTATTTTCACATTGAAGTGGCCGCTTATCCAGAAATGCATCCTCAAGCAAAAAACATTGACACCGATTTAAAACATTTTATTGCCAAGGTTAAAGCCGGTGCAAATGGCGCAATCACTCAATATTTTTACAATGCCGATGCCTATTTTAGATTTAAAGACGAAGTTGAAAAAGCAGGCGTTGATGTTCCCATCACGCCGGGCATTATGCCGATTACTAATTACACGCAACTACTTAGATTCTCAACCATGTGTGGCGCTGAAATTCCTAAATGGATTTTAGAAAGGCTTAAACTTTATGAAAACGATTTAGATTCACTCGCTGAATTTGGTACAGAAGTAGTGTCCGCTCTGTGTCAAACGCTTAAAAATCAAGGGGTGGATAGTTTTCACTTCTATTCAATGAATCGAGCACAACCATCGTTAAACATTGCTAAAAACCTAAAATAGGTGTATTCAGTGTGCTTGGTTTTTAACCCAGCCTTGCAGTTTGTGTAGTGCTTCTTTGTCCTGAGCATGGCAACATTTTTCTAAAACCTCCAGACGCTCACCCAACTCTTCAAACACCATTTCATAATGTTGGTTTTTAATCTCTTCTTTGTAGATTTTTGTTTTTAGTGAAGCAACAATACTCATTAAAGATTTTTCATTTTCAGACTGAGCAAAAGCCACGGAATTGGATTTAAACATCGCATCGTCTTTAATTTGTTGCATTTTTTTGAGTCGATCGTCTTGTTCAGAATTTAGACTAGCGTTGGGATAGGCCAACCTTAGACTATCAACAGTAACGTAACCCTCATGAGTTTGTAATTTTCCACTGTTGATTTGCGCTTGAATATCAATACGACTAATGCCTAACATGCGCGCTGCTTTAGAAACACTCAGCTTAATCATTTTACCTTCCCCTAAAAAATAAATATACTTGACAAAATAACTGTGTTTTATGTATTTGTCAAGTATTTATGCATTTTTATTCAATTAATCTTATTGCTTGCATCAACCCATCATCACTAGTTTGTGGCGCAACCTTCACTCGATTAAAGCCAATCGATTCAGCGTAAGTTTTAATTCTGTCACTAAGCACCACTAGAAGATATTGCTTAATTCGTTGAACTACATCAATGTTTATTTGTTCGATCATTGCCATCATGGTCGATAGATTTTCAACGCTGGTAATGGTAATCACACCATCATTATTACTCAAAAATTGAGTTAACGACTCTTGATGCAAAGAATCTATCCGACATTGAGTACGCTCATAAACTTCAATGTATTCCACCACATTATCTTTGCCCAAGCCTTCTTTCAAGGTTTCTCTGCCACCCTTTCCTCTAAAAATTAAAATGTCTTTATTGGATAATTTTTTCACCTCATTCATTGCTAATAAAGATTCACTGGAAGATTTTTCTTGTGGAAAAGCATCAACCTTAAAACCATGGTCGCTCAATTTTTTTGCGGTGGCAGCACCCACTGCAAAAATCTGATCGTGATGATGGTCTAACGAACTCAATGCTTCCAAACCGTAATCAACCGCATTGGCACTAATGAAAATAACAGCATCATAATGCACCTTTAAAGGTGCACCCTTCAACGCTTCAATTTTCAAAGTAGGAAATAGAATTGGTTGATGGCCACTGTTGTTAATCAAGGCCTTCAGTGGCTCAACTTGATTTAACGGTCGGGTTAATAGAATGTTCAATACCCTAACAACTCAGCAATGATACGAACCTTATTTAGCACTTCACTCTCAGCAAATTTGCAAATTAATACCGTTCTAGTGTTGATACTAGCGGCATCTTCCAAATAAGTTCTGATTTGTTTTTCGTTCCAGACCTCGGACGTATAAAAAACCGGCAATTTATTAAAATACAAATTTTGACCAACGGCTGATTTGTGTTTTAAATCTAATTTAAGCACTTTGTTTGACTGAAAACAAACCCGATAACCATCCAAAAGGTTCATTGTCTCATCCGATGGAGTCTGCTCAATTTCACAAAATAATGTAAATTCCTGCTTGTAATCACTCACATTAGACAATAACGAAGTTAACTGTTTAATATCCGTTAATTGCGCCTTCTCAACAAATAAAACCAACTCAAACTCTTCTTCAGTGTCTTCTATCTCTTCAAAAATTTGATCCAGATCTTCATCAGTGTCAATCGGCAAAGATAACGCCTTAAACAAAGTTGAGTAATAATCAAAGCGCCACTCGTTAGGCAAATCATCGGGATAAAAATCATCCTGAAGATCCAAACCACTGCGACCAATTAAAAACTCTGTTTCACTCATCTGAAATGATATACCTTTATAATAACCAAAAAAATAACAAAAAATCAATATGCCCGATATTCTACTACCAATTATCGCCCTATTATCAGGTTTCGCACTTTTAATTTGGAGTGCCGACAAATTTACCGAAAACGGTGCGAAAATTGCCAATATTTTTAAAGTATCTCCCTTAATTATAGGGCTCATTATCTTTGGATTTGGCACCTCTGCGCCTGAGATGTTAGTATCCGGTTTAGCCGCTATGGATGGCAACACCGGCTTAAGTATTGGCAATGCAATTGGATCCAATATTTTTAACATTGCTTTAGTATTAGGTGTTAGCGCTATTATTGCACCAATTGAAGTTCGAGGGAGTATTCTCAAAAAAGAATGGATATTTTTAATGATTGCCACGCTTTGTGCAGGATTATTATTAGTCGATCAACGCCTTGACTTTACTGATGGTTTAATTTTACTTACTCTGCTGATCTTGTTTCTTGGTTACACTCTTAAAGAGGCAAAAAATAAAAAGAATCATGAATTTGATGGTCTTGAGCAAACAATAGACAAAAGTCAAACCAACAAAACTTGGATTATGCTGCTCATTGGGCTTGTGGTATTAATATCAAGCGCCAAGCTGGTCGTTTGGGGTGGTGTAGAGGTGGCACAGTTTTTTGGGGTTTCTGATTTAATAATAGGATTAACCGTAGTTGCGCTAGGCACCAGTTTGCCTGAATTAGCCGTTTCAATTAGTAGTGTTCTCAAAAAACAATTTGAAATGGTAGTGGGTAATGTTATCGGATCTAACCTATTTAACACCATTGCTGTACTCGCCATTCCAGGCCTCATTCACCCTTCCGATGTACCAACTGAAGTAATGAGTAGAGACTATCCAATTATGTTGCTACTCACTGTACTGTTATTTGTCGTTTCGTATAAATTTGGCAAAAAACACATTATCAATCGCTTTGAAGGTTTAGCACTAATTAGCGTGTTCAGCTTTTACATGTGGCAATTATTTTGAACACACGGCTCAACTCAGAAAATGAGACAATATCTTTTTCAAAACGATTAGCTAAATGCTCAAAACCCATTCAAGACTCGATTGTCATCCACCTAAAAGGTGATCTAGGCGCAGGTAAAACAACACTTGCTAGAGGGTTTATCCAATATTTTGGCTTTGAAAAAGTCAAAAGCCCTACTTACTCCTTAGTAGAAAGCTATCAAAATGAATCAATCAATATTCACCATTTTGATTGCTACCGCCTGTCCGACCCTGAAGAACTCGACTACATTGGCATACGTGATTATCTTAATGCTGGTCACATTCAACTCATTGAATGGGCAGAGATTGGAAAAGGGTTTATCGCTAAAGCCGATTTAACCATTGGACTGGAAGGCTTTGATGAGCAAAGAAACCTATCAATCGTCGCTCACACTCAAATAGGTGAGCAATTACTACAATGCGTCAGTTCTTAATCGTTCTTCTTAGTTATTTATGTTTAGGTAGCTCTTATGCTGACAACCGAACTACTTTGTATGATTTTCGATTTTGGACATCGCCAGAACGCACCAGAATTGTAATCGATGTAGAAAAAGGAGTTAGATTTTCAATCAAGAAAGACAAAAAGAAAGTAACGCTAAGCGTTAAAAATGCAAAACTACTCAGCAGCACTTACGATAAATTATTCTTTAAAGATCAGCGCATTAAAAAAACTAACATTAGGCGCGACAAAAATACGTTGTTATTTTTATTTAAAACCTTAGGCGACTACACGGTTAAAAGTTACACCTTAAAACCCAACAAAAAATACAAACACCACCGATTGGTAGTTGATTTATACGACAAAAAATCCAAAGCCGTTAAAAAGAAAACCACCAAACAAAAGATTAAAAAGCCATTGAGTGCTAAATCTAACAAAAAAATTATTCTAATCGATCCTGGGCATGGTGGTGAAGACCCTGGAGCCATTGGTTACAAGCATTCAAGAGAAAAATACATCACCTTGAAAATTGCTAAAAAATTAGCCAAAAAAATCAATCAAACCAAAGGCATGAAAGCCATCCTTACTAGGCGAGGTGACTACTACGTAGGCCTCACCAAACGTATCAGAATCGCACAAGCTAACAATGCCTCGTTATTTATCTCTATTCATGCCGATGCTGTTGAGCGCAGAAGTGCTAAAGGCGCATCCGTTTACACACTATCAGAACGAGGTGGCTCTACTCAGTTTGCACGCCGTTTAGAGCGCTCACAAAACACCGTCAATCAGTTTGGCGGTATTGAAAATCTAGTGGATAAGGATAAATACCTTAATAAAATTTTATGGGATTTTTCCAGAAAAGACCGTGATATCCAAAGTCAGAAACTTGGGTTTAAAATCCTAAAACAAATGAGTAGAATTGGTTATCTGTATAAAAAAACACCGCAAAAAGCCGGCTTTGTTGTGCTCAAAACCCCGGCCATTCCATCAGTCTTAGTAGAAACCGCCTTTATTTCTAATCCCAATGAAGAAAGCCGATTAAACAACCCTAGAGAACAAGACAAAATTGCCAATGCTATCTACAAAGGCATTCTCAACTACTACAAATAACCCATTTACATTATTTCCAAAATTTTTAGATTTTGAAACAGGCAAGGCCTATTTCATATTGATTTGAGCCATATTTAACGATTAAATATCGATTTTTGCTTGGTTTTAGGGGTGATTGCAAGTGTTTAAACAGTTATTCGCATTATTTCTGAATTTTTTCGAACTATATAAATTGTTTGTTTATTTTTTTATTTATTTTAAAAACTGACCTTACTAAGATTTACTCGGTGCCTCGCCTTCTTCAGGTGGCTCATAGTTAGGGTCGTTTGGATTCATAAAGATAAAGCCATAGCCATTTTCAGTATCGATCTCATCAAAATCAACTACCATACCTTCAAGCAACGCTTTTTGTTCATAAGCAAGTATGTACTCAACGCCATTTGATTCTAAATGAATATCGCTATCATGGCGTTCATCAAAGCCCATTAAATATTGAAAACCTTCGTCAGTTTGATCCACCGCAAAGCGGATAAGCAAACCTTGAGAGTCGGGATCGTGCGTGGAAAGGTTAATTTCTTCAGCGGCGCGTTTGGTAATGGTAATCATATTTTTTTACTTTATGTCTTTAATAAAATTAACGAATTGCTCAACCCAACGATTACCCCCAACGCTTCTTAAATGCGTATAGGTGGCAAGTAAGTTGTGGATTAAAATTCCATCGTGCTTATTATCCACACCCACTCCGCGTAAAACCTGATAAGCATAGCGTGTATTAGGGGCGATATTCTCTAACTTGGAGTAATGAAATTCATGAGCGTAAATATGCTCTGATACGTCCTTCCAAAGATGTTCGTTAGTTGGTGCTAATTGCACATACCCTCTGCCAATTGGCTTAGACGTCATTTGTGTGTCAGCATCAATCACACCAACCATGTCATACGATTGCCCTTGGTAAGTAATTTTATTACTTAAATACATGAGTCCACCGCATTCTGCATAAGTAGGCAAGCCCGCTTGGATTTTAGTTTTAATATCGGTTAATAAAGACTGGTTGGCTGACAAAGCCTCTAATTGCATTTCCGGAAAACCGCCGCCAATAAACAAGGCGTCTGCCTTAGGCAGTTGAGCGTCTGTCAATGTATCGAAATACACCAAATCAACGCCTAATGATTCGAACGCATTAAGGTCATCTTGGTAATAAAACCAAAAGCACTATCCTTGGCCACTGCCACTGTGATTGATGATGTTGTATTGTTAATAACGGGTGTTGATGATTCGATGGTTTTTTGATTAATACCAATCAGTCGATCTAAATCAACTTGGTCAGCAATGTGCTTAGCTGCTGTATCAATAAATTTTTGTGATTCAGGGGTTTCATTGGCTGGCATTAAGCCTAAATGACGTTCATCAATAATGAGTTCTGTCGATCGTCTAATAGCGCCTAATACCGGTATGTCGGTGTAATGTTCGATTGCTTGAATCAGTTTTGATTCATGGCGATCGCCAGCTATTTTGTTAAGCACGACCCCTGCAATATGGACATCGGTATCAAACACTTGGTAACCTTTAACCAGAGGTGCAACACCGCGTGTGATTCCAGTAGC
>FUWD013428823.1_pt10 | contig 16184 bp, 14 predicted proteins | sample 1063281 | NCBI WGS metagenome assembly FUWD01 (sample SAMEA79048168, study PRJEB19326) | metagenome | biome: marine | reverse complement strand
ACAGGTTGGTCCGCACTAACACTTCAACCTAATGTTCTTTTTGGAGCAGGGGGGGTCACGTATTGTTCCGGTGAAGCGTCTAGACAAGTTTTAATAGATACGTATGGATGGACCATTACAGATGGAGGTCAAAACTGTTCAACAGTGACCCCAATCACAGATGCTAACTTTTACGATGCAATAAACACCTGTTTAAATACCAATCCGGCAGACGGTCTTTGTGCTTCTTCAGAATATGGCGCGATGCCAGCTTGGGATGTGGGTCAAGTAACGTATATGAGAGCTGCATTTATGAATCGTTCTGGCTTTAATGCAGACTTGAGTGCTTGGAATGTTAGTAATGTTACAGAGATTAATTTAATGTTTGCATATGCATATACTTTTAACCAAGACATAAGTACTTGGGATGTGAGCAATGTAACAAATATGAGGTCTATGTTTTTTGCGACTCCTTTTAATCAAGACATTAGTGCTTGGGACGTAAGTAAGGTTACTTTAATGCATGAAATGTTTGCTGGTGCAAATCGTTTTAATCAAAATATTGGTGCTTGGGATGTGAGTCTTGTTACAGATATGAATCGAATGTTTGATGGAGCATCAGCTTTTCAACAAGATATTAGTGGATGGGATGTTAGCAGTGTTAGGGGTATGAAATATATGTTTAGCGGCACTTCATTTAATCCAGATGTTAGCTCATGGGATGTTTCTAATGTAACAGAAATGGAGAGTATATTTGATAACGCTGGTTTAACTACAGCAAACTATGATGCAATTTTAACAGGTTGGTCTGCATTAACATTGCAGCCTAATGTTATTTTTGGAGCAGTGGGAGTATCGTATTGTGAAAGTGAATCTGCGAGACAAAGTATTATAGATACGTATGGTTGGAACATTACAGATGGAGGTCAAAACTGTTCAATAGATAATTTGCCTTTAGACGGTCTATTAGCCTATTACCCTTTTAATGGTAATGCGAATGACGAAATTGGTCCTAATGATGGCACTGCTTTTGGCGCTAGTTTAACTTCTGATAGATTTGGTAACAGCAATAGTGCATATGAATTTAATGGGACTAGTGATTTTATTTCGCTAGAAGAACCCTTTTTTAACGGAAGTAGCAGCGTCTCAAACTTTACATATTCCACCTGGATATATGTAAACCAATATCCGTCTTCTACTCAAATAATTTCTGGAAAGGAGGGGTATTGGAGAACTATAACTTTAGAAATGAACTCAAATGGTTCTGTTCAATTCAAAGGTTCACAACCAAGTCCTCAGGCTTATCATATTATAGAGACTGCAGCGGATAAAATAATACTACAAGATTGGAATCACATCGCGGTAACATTTGCAAATGAAACGTTAAAAATATATGTGAACGGAAGTTTAGAGCAAACAGAAATTCTTTCCATTGATTCTTGGGATTTTTCTTGGTTAGCTGCCGGAAACTCTTCGGACACCAATCTTTTTGGAGCGCAAAATCCAATATCAGGAGGGGTTCAATATCATTTTGAAGGTAAGATCGATGATTTCGCGTTATGGAACCGCTCATTCAGCGCAGCTGAAATTTCAAACCTTAACAATAATACGCTAACTACAGATAAATTAAAGTTAGTAAACAGTTTTAGCGTGTATCCAAACCCTGTAAATAAGGACTTAAATATTCAGTTAGCTGCGGATTCAAGCTTCATAAAATGCGAAGTTTATAATTTACTTGGACAAGTTGTTTTAGAAAGTAAACAAACAAAATTCTCCGTAAAAGACCTACCAGCAGCCACTTATTTTATAAAGGTATTTGCTGAAAATGGCCAAGCGGTAAATCGATTTATTAAAAAATAAATGGGGAAATCTTGTTGTTTTATTTTAACACATAACTCAATTGGATGCTACCATAGCTATGTCCATCGTCAAACCGCAACTCTTTAGATTTATTAGAGTTGTAATTATAAGTGTATCCTAGGTTAAACTGATTTGTAGTGCATTGAAATCCAATAGCGATATCAAAAATAAAGGGAACTAATTCCCTAGTTATTGGGCTGCTTGTATTTAAGAAGCTCCCTTGAAGTGTTGCATCATAAAAAGCGTAGCGTATGCTAGGTTTGATGAAAATAAAAGATTCAATGGCTCTAAAATAGGAAGTGTTTTTGTTATTAATATTGGTTTGGTAAGCAATGGAATTTGCTAATGGTTGCAGAGGTTTAAAACCAATTCTAGCCAAAAAACCAGAAGAGACACTTGTAAAAACAGTCCCAATTTTTGCAGCATTGATCCAAGAAAGATCAAAATGATTTGTTTGGTCTTTTACTAAGAACTTATTAAATTCAGTATTGATATTTACAGCGAGTGCATTTTTAATTTGATATTCCCACCCCTGGGCGCTTTTAAATCCATAGAGGTCATGAATAAGACCCTGTAATTCCTCAGAAAAAGCATAGGACCCGAGTACACCCAGCTGCAAACTTGTTTTAAAGCTGCTGTTGTTATTATAGACTCTGTGAGTTCCAAAGCTCCCAAATAAATAGCCTGCAAAAGGCCTGTCATGTTGGTACCTGTTTTTAATAACAACTTTGTGTGGCGTGAACATTTGGTGGCCAATAGACCATTCAAAGATTACTTTTTCGATGGCTTCTTTTTTTTCTTTCGAAAGGTAGGAAAAGGATAAAAACAACCCACTGGTATAATAGCGGTCATCGAATGTAGAGGTGTACAAATCATTATCTGAAATAAAATGAAACTCTTTTGAAAATTTTTTTTGAGAAAAAACACCTAATGAATAGCAAAGAAATAGAAATAGCAACTTTTTTTTCATAGCTAACAAATATAAAATATCTCACTTAAATTCATGGTTTTTTAACTTTATTTAGAAAAAAAAGTAATATTTTTAAGTTTCGAAAAAAACACATGAGTACACGTAAAACATTTACAGCAGAAGATTTTCAGAATTTACAAACCAATAAAGAGCTGTTAGAACTTATTAAAGAGAAGAGTGATCTATTTAAAAAGGTGAATAAAACACTTTTATATACTGAAGAGTTGCGGCTTTTACAGATAGAGTTGGTAAAGCTACAGCGTTGGATATCAAAAGAGAATAAGCGTGTTGTAGTCATTTTTGAAGGCAGAGATGCTGCAGGAAAAGGAGGGAATATTCGACGGTTTACGGAGCATTTGAATCCCAGGTCTAGTCGATTGGTGGCCTTAAACAAACCAACAGATATGGAAAAAGGACAATGGTATTTTCAGCGGTATATAAAGGAGTTGCCAAACCCAGGAGAAATCGTTTTCTTCGATAGAAGTTGGTACAATAGGGCCGTAGTAGAACCCGTGATGGATTTCTGTACACAGAAACAATACAAAGATTTTTTAGTTCAGGTGCCAGAGTTTGAGCATATGATGTATGAAGATGGTGTGATTATTATTAAGTTTTGGTTGTCAATCACGAAAGACGAACAATTAAAAAGATTTGAAGAACGCAAAGAAAATCCACTAAAGCGCTGGAAGTTTAGTCCAGTCGACAAAAAAGGACAAACTCTTTGGGACAAGTATACACAGTATAAAGCTGAAATGTTTTCTAAAACCCACACGGCATATAGCCCATGGATACTGATAAAAACGAACGATAAAGAGGTGGCGCGGTTAGAGGCGATTCGACATGTGATTTCTCAGTTTGATTATGAAGGGAAGGCGGCAGCAAAAACAATTTTAGCACCAGACCCAAACGTTGTCATGCGGTATTATAGGTCTAATAATAATAGTGATTAGTGGTATGGAAATAAAATTAACAGCACAAGAATTAAAGAAATTAACTACAAAAAAAGGGCTACTAGCGCTTTTGTCAAAAGCGCCCTTGAGTATCGAGAGGAGTTTAAGATATGTAGATTATCAGAAAAAATTAAAAAAGTTACAGGTAGAGCTTATCCGTTTACAAACATGGGGGATTGATAATAATGAACGTATAATTGTTGTTTTTCAAGGAAGGGATGCTGCGGGTAAAGGTGGGGCAATTAGAAGGTTGACAGAGCGTATTAATCCGCGTCACATGCGCATAGTGGCTTTAACAAAACCAACACAAGATGAGCAAACACAATGGTATTTTCAGCGGTATGTAGAGCAGTTTCCAAAAGCAGGTGAAATTGTTTTTTTTGATAGAAGTTGGTACAATCGTGCGGTTGTAGAACCTGTAAACGGTTTTTGTACGCCAAAAGAATATGATGTTTTTATGAATCAGGTAAATGATTTTGAAAATATGATTCTAGAGTCTGGAATTCACTTGGTAAAGATTTATATGTCGATCTCTAAGAAAGAACAAGCAAAGCGTTTTGCAGATATAAAAAGCAATCCTTTAAAACAATGGAAAATGACCAAGGTAGATGAAAGGGCACAGGTTTTATGGGAACAATATACCGAGTATAAAAATGCGATGTTTAAAAAAACCAATACAGACAAGTCTCCCTGGAAAGTGATTCGTGCCAATAGGAAAACCGAGGCGAGAGTAAATGTGATTAACCACGTTCTAAATAGCATTCCGTATGATAAAGATCTGGAAATCTAAGAAAGCATCGTTTTAACTTCTGTAAAAATAAAAAAGATTTCGGCAGCAATTTGTGCACTGGTTTTTTGATAGGCAGCTTCCTGTTCAGGACTGTCATCTGAAGCTTTTGGATCTGCAAAAGGCAAGTGAAATCTTGCAAGCGCATTCGGAATAAAAGGACAGTTTTTGTCTGCATTGTTGCAGGTGGTAATAGCGATATAAGGCTCTATATTTAGTGCATCATCGAATCTTTTCGAGAAGCCAGAAATAGATTTTTCACTCCCTTGAAATGAAATTAGATAGTGCGGATTTTCGTGAGAAAAATCGGTTACTTTAAAATCAAATCCAACTTCCTGTAAGGTCTTTACAGTATTTCTATAAAAAGCAGTTACTTCGGTGCCCCCAGAAAACGCATGTATGTTGAGGTTGAAATATTGTGCTGCATAGTAGGCCCAAACTTGTCCTAATTGACTTCTTCTAGAGTTGTGTGTACAAATGAAGTTTAAATTGGCAACATTTTTTTTAAGATATGTGTTTGCAATGCCCTGAGAGATATCAAGCAGTATTTTTTTTCGAACTTCTGTTAATTCGATGCTTTTTGAAGCCAGTTTAAAGAAGTTTTCAGGAGAAGTAGTAGAAGTTTTGGACATATGCTTATTTTTGCGGTAAATGTAGTAGCTTTTATTTAAATAAGAATCAACACAATGTTAAGAAAGGGTTTAGAAATTGGAAATAAAGTAGCGGTTTTAGATGATGTATTAAAAGGCGAAGTTACGGCTATTTTAAAAGATTTGATTTCTATTAAAACTACCGATGGCATGATTTTTAATTTTAATGAAAAAGAGCTGGTTAAAATAGAAAGAGACCAACACGAGCTCAGTAAATATTCAGATATTAACAATGATTTTTTAAAAGAAAAAATCAGCCAGCCTAAGAAAAAAGGAAACCTCTTTAAAAAGCAAAATCAAGAGGTTGTTATGGAGGTAGATTTGCACATTAATAAATTGGTGAAGTCTACAAGAGGATTGGACAACTATGACATGCTGAACCTTCAGTTAGATACTGCAAAAAGAAAAGTGGAGTTTGCGATTCATAAAAGAATTTCTAAAATTGTGTTTATCCATGGGGTAGGCGAAGGCGTCTTAAAATCTGAATTACAATCACTGTTGAATAAATACCCTGTAAAACACTACGATGCTTCCTACAAGCAGTATGGATTGGGAGCAACAGAGGTATATGTTTTTCAAAACAAACCGGAATAGTGCCTTCTTATAGGCGCTAAATAAGAAGTATTGGTTTTCTGCTAGGGAGGATCTTTAGTCATGCTTAAAAAGGGACTTATATTTTTTGTTAATTTAGGAGTACTCTCTCCAAAAAAAATGTAATTTTATGCATATTTTATTCACATCAATATGTATCATTTTGGGGAATTAAAAATTTATTTTGAACTATGAATGCAATCTATTTAGACAACGCAGCAACCACTCAAATGTACCCCGAGGTGATAGAGGTGATGCAAGTATCAATGGCAGAGAATTTTGGCAATCCCTCATCTACGCATCAATTTGGTAGAAAGGCAAAAGCAACTGTAGAAACTGCTAGGAAAAATATAGCGAAGCATTTTAAAGTATCTGCAGCCGAAATCATCTTTACTTCTAGCGGCACGGAAGCAGATAATTTAATTTTACAGAATGCGGTTTCAAATTTAGGTGTTACACGAATTATTACGACAAAAATAGAACACCATGCCGTTTTGCATACCTGCGAGTTTTTAGAAAAGAGCCATCAAATTGTATTGGAATTTGTAGAGGTAGATGCCCTTGGGAATATAGATTTAGGACATCTGGAGACACTTCTAAAGTCTTCTGGAGCAAAAACACTGGTAAGTTTAATGATGATTAATAATGAAATTGGGAACATATTACCAATCGAGGTGGTAGCCAATTTATGCAAATCAAATAATGCATTGTTTCATTCAGATACGGTCCAAGTTATTGGGCATTACCCCTTAGACTTGCAAAGTATTAAAGTCGATTTTATGGTTGCAAGTGCGCACAAATTTCATGGTCCAAAAGGAGTAGGTTTCGCTTTCTTTAGAAAAGGATTTGGTATTTTGCCAATGCTCCATGGGGGCGATCAAGAAAAAGGAGCAAGATCAAGTACCGAAAGTGTGCATGCAATAGTAGGGATGGAAAAGGCACTAGAAATAGCACAAAATGCTATTGAAAAAGATAAAAAACAGATTTTAGAGTTAAAGGCTTATTTTATTTCTGAGTTGTATAAAATCTCTGACAAAATTGAGTTCAACGGACTTTCTGGAGATTTTGAGGGTGGTAGTTATACGATTTTAAATGTGCGTTTTCCTGTTGAAAATGACATGCTATTGTTTAGTTTAGACATCGCGGGAATTGCAGTCTCTGGAGGAAGTGCATGTCAAAGTGGAAGTAATTCAGGGTCTCACGTACTCTCAGAAATTTTATTTGGTGCGGAAGAAGCGAAAACATCGATTCGTTTTTCATTCTCTAGGTTTACGAAAAAGGAAGACATCGATCTTACGATTTCAAAACTAAAGGAATTATTGTAAGCGATAGGAAAAACGTGTTTGGGAAATTAGCAAGCTTACAATCGCTCAAGACCTTGGCTGTTTTCAAAACTATAAATGCATAAAAAAAGCCAAAACTTTAAAGTTTTGGCTTTTTTTATAGTAGTAAATTATTTTTTCTTTTGTTGTTCTTGCGCTTGTTTCATCGCCATGTCAATTTTTTGTCTAAACTGACTTTTTTTCTTTTCAGGTTTCTTTTTGTTTTCTTCTATTTGCGCATGTAATTTATCTTCATCAATTACATAGTTCTTAATTACTAACATAATTGCAATCGTTAATAAGTTAGAAATAAAATAGTATAAACTCAAACTACTTGCATAATTATTAAAGAAGAACAGCATCATGATCGGAGAGAAATAAATCATATATTTCATCATCTTACCCATGTCCGGCATCCCTTCTTGCGCAGGTGCTTGCATGTTGGCTTGTTGACTTTGATTCATTTTCATGTAAAAGAAAATTGCAACAGAAGCCAGTATTGGAAATAAACTTACGTGGTCTCCATAAAATGGAATTGTAAAGGGCAATTGAAAAATCGTATCGTAAGAAGATAAATCAGGAGCCCATAAAAAACCTTGCTGCCGTAAAGCTAAGTTGGTGGGAAAAAATTTAAATAAGGCAAAGAAAACTGGCATTTGTAATAATGCGGGGATACAACCAGACATCATGCTTACCCCAGCTTTCCGCTGTATGGCCATGGTTTCTTGCTGACGTTTCATAGCATTTTCTTTTCCAGGATATTTATCGTTTACAGCAGTTAATTCGGGTCTAATAACCTTCATTTTCGCACTGGATAAATAAGACTTGTAGACTAAAGGAGACATGATTAAACGCACAATAACTGTCATTAAAATAATGATCAAGCCATAGTTAGATAAGACGCCTTTTAAAAAATTAAATACAGGGTAAAATACAGTTCTGTTAAGGAATCCAAAAATTCCCCAACCTAAATCTGCAGTTTGGTCTAGATCCGTACCCACATATTCGGTAAGTAGGTTATAATCGCTAGGACCATAAAACCATTTCATATTATAATTTAATTCTCCGTTAGACAAAGCTAATGGTGTTTTTAGTTCATACCGTTTCGTGAAAACAGTATCTATTTCTTCATTTAAAACCAAGTCTGTAGAGGTAACTGTAGCCTTGTTAAAAGGGGTGTCGGTGAGTAAACTAGAAGAGAAAAAGTGTTGTTTGTAAGAAACCCAATCTACATCTTCTACCACATCCGAGCTACCCGCACCGAGGTAGTCAACTTCATCTTCTGCTTTGAAATAGTAATAAGAATACATTTTATTCTCTGTTCCTAAACTTTTTTCATGTCTAAAACCATCCAAAGACCAATCTAAATTAATAGGATTCGATCCATTTATGACATTACTTAAACCTTGAGAGCGAATAGAAAAATCAACCATATACTCCTTTGGCTTCATCTCATATCTGTATTCTAAAAATTTTGTTTCAGAAACTTTCAACTTTAGAGACACTACTTGGTTGTTCCCATTCTGTGTGATGGTTGGTTGGAAAATTAAATCTTTTGTATTTAAAATCCTATTGTCTGTAGTTCCGAAATTAATATTAAAAGAGGCATTGTTGTCTTTTACCATATATAAAGGAAGGGAGTCATAGGTCTTATAATTTTTAATTAAAACTTCCTTAATCTGCCCTCCTTTGTTGTTTATGGTTAATCTTATAAGGTCATTTTCTAAAACAGAAACGCCTTCAGAAGCGTTCATTGCACTTTGAGCAAAAGCACCTAATCTGCTGTTAAGGGATGCTTGTTTTATAGAGTCGTTTACAAGTAAGGCGGTATTTCCTCCGTTGCTTCCTGATGTATCTTCCGCCTGCGCTACAATTTCTGTAGTTGTGGTGGCTGGAGTATCAGTTATTTCTGATTTTTGAGTACTCATCCACCAAAAGATGATACCCCCTAATAAAATCATTCCAATAAAAGAATTGAGATCGAATTTTTTTTGTTCCATTGTATTTTTTTAAAATGTCAATTTGCTACTCTTTGATTTCTTATAAGAATCCAAAAGCGACAAATGTAACAAAACTGTACCTATTTTAGTTAACTTTACTTTTGTTATTAGTACACTGCCCAATTTTTAGGACTGCAGCAGTGGGTTCCTTTACTTTTTAGATTGTTTTAAAGCTGCCTTTATAAAATCTACAAACAAAGGGTGGGGCTTCAATACCGTACTTTTATATTCTGGATGGTATTGTACGCCAACAAACCAAGGGTGAGAGGTAATTTCTACCACTTCTACGAGTCCCGTTTTTGGATTTGTACCGGTTGCTTTCATTCCTGCAGCTTCAATTTGAGTTAAATAGTCATTATTAAACTCAAAGCGATGTCGATGGCGTTCGCTAATAAACTCCGATTTATAGGCATTAAATATTTTTGAATCTTCTTTCAATTCACAATCCCAAGCACCAAGACGCATGGTGCCTCCTTTTTCTGTCACTCCCTCTTGGCTTTCCATTAAGTTGATTACAGGGTGTTTGGCGTTCTTGTTCATTTCTGTTGAACTTGCATTTTCCAGCTTTAAAATATTTCTAGAAAACTCGATGACTGCCATCTGCATTCCCAAACAGATTCCAAAGAAAGGAATGTTGTTTTCTCGAGCATATTTAACGGCACTTATTTTGCCTTCAATTCCGCGATCTCCAAAACCAGGAGCCACTAAAATTCCATTTACACCCGCTAATTCTTTTTCAGTATTTTCAGGCGTTAACCCCTCTGAATGCACCCAACGAACTTTTACTTTGGTTTCGTTAGAAGAGCCGGCATGTATAAAAGCTTCGGTAATTGATTTGTAAGAATCATGTAATTCTACATATTTACCAATTAAAGCGATTTCCACTTCAGATTTTGGGTTTTTATGTTTTCTTAAAAATTCGTTCCAAACTTTTAATTCAGGTTCCCCTTTTGAGGATAATTTTAATTTATTTAAAACAACGGTATCTAAACCTTGTTCTAGCATTAGATTGGGCACATCATAAATGGTTTCAGCATCTATAGACTGTATGACATCTTCTTTTTTTACGTTGCAGAATAGGGCAAGTTTTCGTTTGATATCTTCAGAAATTTCATGTTCTGTTCTACACACTAAAATATCTGGACTTACACCACTTTGCATGAGCATTTTTACAGAGTGCTGTGTTGGTTTTGTCTTTAGTTCACCAGCAGCGGCTAAATAGGGGATAAGTGTTAAATGAATAACAATGGCATTTTCTGATCCTTTTTCCCATAACAATTGACGCACAGACTCCACATAGGGCAACGATTCGATATCTCCTACGGTTCCTCCAATTTCTGTAATTACAATATCATAGTCACCAGTTTCTCCTAGAATTTGAACTCTACGCTTTATCTCATCTGTAATGTGCGGAATTACCTGCACTGTTTTTCCTAAAAATTCTCCTTTACGCTCTTTGTTTATGACAGATTGATAAATTCGACCTGTGGTTACATTATTGGCTTGAGAAGTTGGGATATTTAAAAAACGCTCATAGTGACCTAAATCTAAATCGGTTTCTGCACCGTCATCGGTAACATAACATTCGCCGTGTTCGTAGGGATTCAAGGTTCCTGGATCTATGTTGATGTACGGATCTAGTTTTTGGATAGTACAGAAAACCTCGCTCTTGTAATAGTTTTGCTAAAGATGCCGCAATAATTCCTTTTCCAAGGGATGAAGTTACGCCTCCTGTGACAAAAACGTATTTAGTGTTACTCATGGTGTTCTTAGGTTTGCGCAAAAGTACTAACTCTGGGATATATCTCAAATAAAAAAGGGAAAAACATTCTATATATTTGTAGTTTTTAATTAATGCGGTCTTTTTGTAATGACTTTTGAAGAAAATGCCTTCATCTCAACACAAATGAACAGCATGTGTAACTGCTGAAATTTTAAAATAGACGTTCGGAGATAGGCTTTTTAATTTTCGATTAGCAAGAAACGTTGGATGCTTGTTAGAAACTGCTAAACTTGAGCTCAAGAAGTTGTGAAAACCAACTTTTTAAGATACTCGGGATGTATGTGGGATTCAAAAGTTCCAAGAGTATCGTTTTTAGTGCTGAAAGATTCAGTGAAAAAGGCATAGAAAGTCAAAGGGACTTTTTTTTTATTTTTTTTTCCAATAGTGTTTGTCAAAAATAAAAACAATTGTATATTTGCCCACGCTTTAAAAGAGGTAAATTTCTGAAAGCAAAAAAAAGTAATTAAGAAGATATTTAAAAATACACATAATGCCGAAAAGAACTTACCAGCCATCAAAAAGAAAGAGAAGAAACAAACATGGTTTCAGAGAAAGAATGGCTTCAGCTAATGGAAGAAAAGTATTAGCAAGAAGAAGAGCTAAAGGAAGAAAGAAAGTTTCTGTGTCTTCAGAATTTAGACCAAAAAAATAATATAATGATTAACAATTGTTAATAATTAAGGTGTTACTATTTTTAGTAACACCTTTTTTTATACCCAAACACTAATTATTTTTACCAATTAACAAAACACAATTATTTACCATGCCAAAAAGAAAAGATCTCAAATCTGTATTAATTATTGGATCGGGTCCTATTGTGATAGGCCAAGCATGTGAATTTGATTACTCTGGTTCGCAATCTTTACGCTCTTTAAGGGAAGATGGAATTGAAACTATTTTAATCAATTCTAACCCAGCAACAATTATGACAGATCCATCAATGGCGGATCATATCTATTTGTTGCCGTTAACAACAAAATCAATTATACAAATTTTAAAAGAACATCCTCAAATTGATGCTGTTTTGCCAACAATGGGAGGTCAGACAGCTTTAAATCTTTGTATTGAGGCGGACGATAAAGGAATTTGGAAAGATTTTGACGTAAAATTAATTGGAGTAGACATCGATGCGATTAACGTAACGGAAGACAGAGAGCAGTTTCGGGAGCTTATGCTGAAAATTGGAGTGCCAATGGCACCTCAGGCAACAGCAACTTCGTTCTTAAAAGGAAAGGAAATTGCCCAAGAATTTGGTTTTCCGCTGGTAATTAGATCTTCTTACACCTTGGGTGGTGCAGGAGCATCGATCGTGTATAGGGAGGAAGATTTTGACAACTTATTAAGTTACGGTTTGGAGGCATCACCAATTCATGAGGTGATGATTGACAAAGCGATGATGGGTTGGAAAGAATACGAGTTAGAATTGCTGCGGGATAAAAATGATAATGTAGTAATTATCTGTTCCATCGAAAATATGGACCCTATGGGAATTCATACTGGAGACTCTATAACCGTAGCACCTGCAATGACACTCTCTGATAAAACATATCAGAAAATGCGAGATATGGCCATCCATATGATGCGTTCTATCGGTGACTTTGAAGGGGGTTGTAATGTACAGTTTGCAGTTTCACCAGACGAGAAAGAAGATATTATAGCGATTGAAATTAACCCAAGAGTTTCGCGTTCATCCGCCTTGGCGTCAAAAGCTACAGGATACCCTATTGCAAAAGTGGCAACTAAATTAGCCATTGGATATTCTTTGGATGAGTTAGAAAACGGAATTACTAAATCTACTTCTGCGCTGTTTGAGCCTACGTTAGATTATGTAATTGTAAAGATACCACGATGGAATTTTGATAAATTTGAAGGTTCGGATAGAACTTTAGGATTGCAAATGAAGTCTGTTGGTGAGGTGATGGGAATTGGACGTTGTTTCCAAGAGGCATTGCACAAAGCAACACAGTCTTTAGAAATAAAGAGAAATGGTTTGGGTGCGGATGGAAAAGGGTATACAGATTACAATCAAATTATAGAGAAGTTAACCAATGCAAGTTGGGACCGCGTTTTTGCAATCTATGACGCCATTGCAATTGGAATACCACTAAGTCAAATTCACAATATCACAAAAATTGATATGTGGTATTTGAAACAATATGAAGAATTATTTCAACTTCAAAAAGAAATTGCAACCTATACGGTAGATACCATCGAAAGAGATTTATTGTTAGAGGCAAAACAAAAAGGATATGGAGACAGACAGATAGCCCACATGTTAGGTTGTTTAGAAAGCGCTGTATATGCGAAGAGAGAAGAATTAAAAGTACAACGTGTATTTAAATTAGTAGATACCTGTGCGGCAGAATTCAAAGCAAAAACACCTTATTACTACTCCACCTTTGAGAACGAGATTGAAACTGCCTCTGGAGAAATCATTATTGCAAACGAGAGTATTGTAACGGATAAAAAGAAAATTATAGTTTTAGGTTCTGGACCAAACAGGATTGGACAAGGAATTGAGTTTGATTACTGTTGTGTGCATGGTGTATTGGCTGCGGCAGAATGTGGTTATGAAACTATTATGATTAATTGCAACCCTGAAACGGTTTCTACAGATTTTGATACCGCAGATAAATTATATTTTGAGCCTGTTTTCTGGGAGCATATATATGACATTATTCGGCATGAAAAGCCAGAAGGGGTTATTGTGCAATTGGGAGGACAGACGGCTTTAAAATTAGCAGAAAAATTAACCAAATATGGTATTAAGATTATTGGAACTTCTTTTGAAGCACTGGATTTAGCGGAAGACAGAGGGAATTTTTCTACGTTATTAAAAGACAATAATATTCCATACCCAGAATTTGGTATTGCAGAGACTGCAGATGAAGCATTAGTTTTGGCAGATGAACTAGATTTTCCAATTTTAGTGAGACCTTCTTATGTTTTAGGGGGCCAGGGAATGAAAATTGTGATCAATAAAGAAGAACTTGTTGCTCATGTTGTAGATTTACTAGGTAGAATGCCAGGCAATAAGTTATTATTAGATCATTATTTAGACGGTGCTATCGAGGCGGAAGCAGATGCTATTTGCGATGCTGACGGAAACGTTTATATTATTGGTATTATGGAGCATATAGAACCTTGTGGAATTCACTCCGGAGATTCTAATGCGATGTTGCCTGTCTTTAATATTGGTGATTTGGTCATGCAACAAATTATAGATCACACACATACCATTGCAAGAGAGTTAAAGACTGTTGGGTTAATTAATGTGCAGTTTGCCGTTAAAAATGATATTGTATATATTATAGAAGCAAACCCAAGAGCTTCTAGAACCGTGCCTTTTATTGCAAAGGCGTATAAAGAACCCTATGTAAACTATGCAACAAAAGTAATGCTAGGTCACAATAAGGTAACAGATTTTAACTTTAATCCGCAGCTGGATGGCTATGCAATTAAGCAACCGGTCTTTTCTTTTAATAAGTTTCCAAATGTCGATAAGAAGTTAGGACCAGAAATGAAATCTACTGGAGAAAGCATTTTGTTTATAGACAGTTTAAAAGACGATGCTTTTTATGATCTTTATGCAAGGCGTAAAATGTATTTGAATAAGTAAACACCCATACAATTTTAGATTCTAAACATCCAATGCCATCGATCGCATTGGATGTTTTTTTTTAATTGAATACCCTATATTTATTTTGTTTATCAATTTTAACAATACTTTAGACAAAATTAAAGTTTTGCTGTCTGTATATAAAATACCTTTGATTATAATTAATCATAAAAAACACATAATATGAAATTTAAGAATCTATATGTAGCGGCAATAGCCATTGGAATTTTTGCAGTATCATCTTGTAAATCTTCAAAGTCAGAAAATATAAAAGAAGAGACGGCAGCAGTAGTAAGCGTAATGCAGTCTCCTAATATTGTTGGGGTAGCAGCAGGAAATGAGAATTTTTCAACATTAGTTGCGGCAGTGAAGGCGGCAAACTTGGTTGAAACCTTAAGTAGTGCAGGACCTTTTACTGTATTTGCACCTACGAATGCTGCATTTGCAAAGTTGCCAGAAGGTACCGTAGCTAGTTTACTAGAACCAGCGAACAAAGCAACTTTAACAAGCATACTTACCCATCATGTAGTTGCAGGAAAGTTTGACGCAGCGGCAGTAGTTGCAGCAATTAAAGCGAACGAAGGCGCATTTGCAATAACGACGGTTCAAGGTGGAACTTTAGTAGCTTCTTTAAACGGAGCAAACGTTATTCTAACAGATGAAAATGGAAATGTAGCAACAGTGGTTATCGCTGATGTAGCAGCTTCAAACGGTTTGATACACGCAATTGATAGTGTTGTAATGCCTAAATAATTAGAGTAGAGTAAAATTGTTTAAAAAGTCTTCAAGAAATTGAAGGCTTTTTTTTGTCCCGCAAATAAAAGAAGAAGATCCCGTTTGAGCGCTTTATTCTGAGAGTTCAATTTTAGCATTACTTTCTGTTAAAAGTGGCAAGTAGTCTTCAATTACAAAAGTTTCGCTACTAAAACGAGATGTTCTGTGGTTGCCTTCTTTCTGTCGAGTTATCGATCTTGCATAGCGTCTAATCTCATCTTTATTGGTTAATATAATTCCAGGTATGGGGGTGCTTTTACCATGTTCATCTTTTGCAACCATGGTAAAATAGGAAGAATTACAATGTTTAGTTTCCCCAGTTCTAATGTTTTCAGATTCTACGCGCAAACCGACGACCATCGAGGTTCTGCCGGTATAATTTATGGAAGCTTTTAAGGTTAACAGTTCACCAACGTCAATCGGGTTTAAGAAATCTACTTTATTCACGGATGCAGTTACACAATAGTTGCTTGAATGTTTAGAGGCGCAAGCAAATGCAATTTGATCCATTAAATTTAAAATATGACCGCCATGAATTTTTCCCCTAAAATTAGAATGCGATGGCAACATGAGCTCGGTAATGGTTAATTGGGACGCTTCGATACTTTTAAATTTTTTAATCATATATGAGATTTTACGTTGATTATAGTAGGGTTATTTCTTTCTATTTCATTTTAAGAGTGCGCAATAATTGATTTAAAAAATATACGGAATTTTAGTGTACAACGCAGTAAAAAATACACTTCTAATTTTAAAAATAATAAATTATTTCGCAAGCAACCTTTTTTAAACTTTTGTAGTCTTATCTTTAGATAGCGTTATTATACTGAAACGATGCAGTGTTTGCTAAAAATTGTTTATCGTTTTGGCCTAAACATTTAACATTTTGTTTTGTGCAA
>FUWD013429757.1_pt2 | contig 16190 bp, 12 predicted proteins | sample 1063281 | NCBI WGS metagenome assembly FUWD01 (sample SAMEA79048168, study PRJEB19326) | metagenome | biome: marine | reverse complement strand
ACGAGGAGCTTTGCCGAGCAGTGGTAGAGTCGTACCTTTCCAAAGACAAGCCGAGCCTCAAGGAGGTGGGTGCGAAGCATGGGATAACATTTCACTCCGCACGAGCCATAGTCAACACAGCTCTTACAGAGGAGCAGATGAGGGAAGAGAAGGCCCTTCGGTACTCTCGGTCCAAGCTTGGCGCAAGAAACGGAATGTCGGGGAAAACCGGTGGCTTGCACCCCAACTACAAAGGACGGCTGTTCTGCGACCCGTACGGCTACATTCTGGTGCTCAAGCCGAGTTGGTACACGGGGAGACCTTTGTCGAAGCACGTCTACGAGCATCAGGTGGTAATGGCTCAGATGCTTGGCTTGACCGAGGTGCCCGAGGGTATGAATGTTCACCACATCAACGAGAACCGAGAGGACAACTCGCCGCACAACCTCGCATTGGTGACACCGGAGGGGCATCGCTCACTGCACGCTCGGTCACCGTTGAGAAAATTGAGCCTTTGGGAGTTGCACAGGTCTGGGACATCGAGGTCGAAGCCGACCACAGCTATGTCGCCCACGGACTGATCCACCACAACTCTTCTTCAAATCCCAACCTCCAGCAGATTCCAGCGCGAGACCCAGACATCAAGAAGCTGATCCGCGGACTGTTTATACCAGAAGAGGGGGAGAACTGGGGGTCGTTCGACTACGCATCGCAAGAGCCGCGGTTGCTAGTACACTTTGCAGCATCGATGCCGGACCGCATGCGAAGCCCTGTGGTCGACACCATCGTCGAGGAGTACCACAAGGGCGACGTCGACCTGCACCAGATGGTTGCCGAGATCGCAGGCATCTCTCGCAAGCAGGCCAAGGCTGTGAACCTCGGGATCATGTACGGCATGGGGGTGACCAAGCTGGCAGCCCAGCTGGACATCTCGGTCGAAGAGGCCAAGCGTATCATGGCCGAGCACAAAGACAAGGTTCCGTTCGTGAAGCAGCTGGCCGATGTAGCCAGCCGCAGGGCCGAGAGCGAAGGCCAGATCCGCACGGTCCTCGGACGCCTGTGCCGGTTCCATCTGTGGGAACCAACGACCTTTGGGTACAATAAGCCGCTACCTCTGGAGGAGGCTAAGAAGGAGTATGGCAACATCAACAATCTGAAAAGAGCGTTTAGTTACAAGGCCTTGAACAAGCTTATTCAGGGATCGGCTGCAGACCAAACCAAGAAAGCGATGGCTGATTGTTATGCCGAAGGCCTCGTTCCGCTGTTGACCGTGCATGACGAACTGTGCTTTTCTGTGGCTGATAAAGCGCAGGCCGCTCGGATCAAAGAGATCATGGAGACAGGCCTGAAGCTCAACATTCCGTCCCGTGTGGACGACGACGTGCCAGCCTTTCGGGGCTTGCCAAACAACTGGGGAGAAGTCGAATGAGCAAAGCAGAAGAACAACAGGTGCTGGGGTTCAAGGACATGCATCCTGCTCAGGCCGAAGCGCTGCTGATGTTCATCCACATGGCCCTCACGGTTACTCCAGAGGAGTGCTTTGAGGACGTCTTCGATGCCGCGGAGGACTTGGTCGTCCTGCTGGGCGGCAACGGTATAGAGGTGCACTACGACGTGGTGATTTAGTTTGCCAGCTTTTGTGCAATCTCTGCGTTACGCGCTTGAGACACGGGGTCTGACCCCAACAACGCCATTGGAGGTGTACTTCCTGCCAGTGCTTGTGGAGCCTGTTGGGCCGCGGGCGCTGGCGCTTGCAAGGCAACGGGGGCCGGTGTAGCAACCGGCCCCTGAGCTACCGCAGCGGGAACACCTACAGGCGCCACGTCCGAAGCTCCGGGCGTGGCGACCAGCGGAACAGGATCTGTAAAGTTTTGTGGGATCAGCGGCTGCCGGTTTAGCTGTCGCTCGATTGCACGGATTTCTCTGGCGGGCAGACGCGTTGTCACACGGGCCTGTGTCCGGCCTTCCCGCATCACGGACTGGACGCGGTCATCGGATAGGCTGAGTGGATCGAACCGACCGCGCATGATGTTGCGGATCTCGGTGCTACCCAACCGCGCCTCGCCCGTCAGCTGCTGGCGGATCTGCCGGTCGTTCATACCGAGGCGACGGGCTGTCTCAACCAGATCAAACAGCTGTGCCTGCCCCCGCTGGAGCTGAGCGTTAGCCTTTTGGTAGGCCTCGATGACCTGCTCCTCTGTTGAGTCGTTGGCATTGGCCACGCGACTGAAAACGGATGAAGCATCACGGCGAGCTTGGTTGTACTCAAAGCCCTTGTACTTAAAGGTCTGGTCGAGCTGGGCGCGCAACGGACGCAGGCCCGTGATCACGGCAGCGCCCTCTTCGTACCGATCAAACTCTTGCCCGGTGGCGCTAGGAGTGCCGGTGATAGCGCGGCTCACGCGGCCCTGAACAAACTCACCACCCTTTTCTTGGACGAACATTTCTGCTGCACCGGGGATATAGGCCCCAGCCACATGGTTGAAGGCGATCTTCGCTCGTTCCCCCAGAGGGGTGTTTTCAGTGAACAGCGTTGACCCCGTTGGCGTCCGGCCGCCACGCACGGTGACGTTCGCAAGCCGCTCGCCCACAAGGCTCTCGGATGCAAATGGTTCAAAGAGCTTGCCCACACCAGCAAAGATGGCTGCGCGTATCTGCTCTGCTTCGGATGCACCCACACTACCCTTTTCGCTATAGATCTGCATGGCCGCCCGCGCGGGAGCCAGAGCAAAGTCGTACGGCATCATGTAGCTGAGATCGAGATACTCTACGTCGGGATCACCTGCTGCCGAGATCGGGATAAGCTGGTGTCCTTTGGTGTAGTATGCGGCGATCTTGTTCAAGTCCTCGATCGTGGGGTTTCCCTCTTCGCCCCAGCCAAGTGTCCGAGCGGCAGCAGCCTGCACACCAGACGGCACAGCCACAGCAGAGGCTAGGTATCCAGAGATGCGCTGCGCACCAACAGCGCGGATCTGCCGCTCGAGCTTGCGTGCAGCGTCAGGTCCAATTGCCGCAACCAGTTCATCACTGGCCTTGAAGCTCATGTCCCGCAAACCTTGATCCATGATGTTTGTCGTGTTGCGAATAACCTCGGCGGGGAAGGCCACAAAGTTTCCGACCACAGGAATGCGGCGGACCATCTTCACGGCTTCCGGCACACGGCCGTATGTTGGCTGCGTGTTCTTCACGATGTCGCCAGCCAGTGTGTCGAGGTAGCTCGCTGTGCCCGTAAGCTCCGAGGTCCGAGAACCGAGGCCCGACCGAACAAGAATGTCGGACAGGTTGTTCACGGAGTCGGGTGTCAGGCCAGCACTGCGGAATGCGTTGTTGTACTTGGCGCGCTCCGCGCTCCAGTTGACCATCTTCCAGTACGTGTCGGTGTCCGAGTACAGCCGTTCAAGCGTGTTGGCGAAAGGTATTTGGTCCTTGACGGTCTTGACCCCACTGCCCACGCGCCCGGCAACGGAGAGATCAGAGCCCTCCCTCATCAGGTTCCGGAATTCCTCGACGGTGATGTTCTGCTCTCGCAGACCAAGGTTCCCAGTCAGCTCGTACATGCTGCGGAACTCGTCGTCGCTGAGGTTGGCTGCTTTCGCCCCAGTCAAACGGAAGGAGTCGGAGAACGGCATGCCCCGCATTATGTTGCCGTTTGCCATTGTCAGGAAGGCCCCAGACAAGAAGTTCCGCACCTGTGTGATCGGGCTGTACACAGTCTTGGCAGCCTGTGCCGCACCCTTCGCCTGCAGCGACAGTGCGAGGGCTTCGTTTAGGAAACCTTGCGTCATGCTTTGCGGGGTCGTGAGAGAGGCATAGATCTCAGGTGCCACATAGGCGCCGGTCATAGAGCCGTAAGATCCACCGAACACAGTATCCTTGCCCGGCTCACCGAGCCGAACATATCCTTTTGTCCGCGCAAGCTCTTCACCGATCTGCTCAGCGTCAGGGCCATATACTGCCAATGGGATCGCACGACCAGAGCTCTGGTTAATCATCTGTAGCGCTTCGGCTCCTGTCTTTCCAAACTGGGAAAGAGTACTGTCGTACAGAGAGTTGCCTGCGGCAATGCGGGACATGTCTTCTACCGTGCGGAGGAACGCCTGCTTTGGATCCTTGATCTCGCCCAGAAGTTCCCGCAGTGCGGGGGACTTGGTCAGCAGCTTGCTGCGCTCCTCGAGCAAACCCTCTGCGATGTTGTACAGAGGCTTGCCGCCGATCTGCTTCTTGCCGCGGGCGGCCTTTGTGCCGCGCAGCTCAAGTATGGCTTCGTCAGACAGGTTGGTGTTCTTGGCGTCAAGGCCGATCAGGCGGCGAACCTCTTGTTCGGCGTCCGTCCGGACTACGTCGGCTGGGCGGACACCAGCCAACGCACCTTGTCGCACGCGCGCCCGGTCCATTGACTCAAAGGTTTTCTGCACGTCGTCCACGGCGCGCTTAAATGTCGGGGACCGTGTAACGTTCTTGTCGACAACCCAGTTAGGGTCCTCGAACTTTTTGTACAGGCGGCGGATATAGCCACCCATGTTGTTGTTGAAGGTGGCCAGCATCTGCGCTTTGAGCTCGGGAGAAAGGTTACTCTCGGATACTTGGTCGGCAATGATCGTCGACATACGCGTGATCTGATCACGCATCTGCGTAGCCGGGCCAACAATCTCTTCTCCGTAATCCTTGAGCGCGTCGTCCGTGCCTTGCAAGAACCGGAACAACCCATCGTACAGCTGATCGTGGCCCGCGCGGCCTGTGCCGCGAAGCTTCTGCATTGCATTGGGCGCAAACTTTTTGGCCGCTTGCTCGAACGCGGTGAGGCTTTTCTCGGCTTCGCCCCGCTGCGTTCTTGTAAAGGCCTCTGCTGACTCCACATTAAGGAACAGATCCTGCGGCGCCAAACCACGAGAGCTAAGGTACTTCTGGAGCGTGGTTCCATCAAGCTTATTCCCAAGGGCTTCCATGCCGCGGACAAAAGTGCGTGCAGCCAGTGGCACACCCGGCACCATCGAGACGCCTTGGGCCGCCAGTTTTGCAGCGGGAAAAAGCCCTTCAAAAGCGGCCCCGAAAGCGGTGCCCTCAGCCCCAACACGCAGCTTGTTGCGCAGGCGACGGAAGGCTTCATCCCGACCGGTCAGGCCAGTGTTCTCTTCTGTCTCAAGGACATCGGGCAGGGCGTCGAAAGCATCAGACAATGTGCCCATGCCGTCGGGCGAAACAAAGAAGTCGGACACGCCTGCGGCCATGGTGGTCGTGCCTGCAAGGCGGGCCCGCGAACCGACAAACCCTTTGCCTACGCGACTGGCGCCAAAGGCTTCCGCCGAGCGCGCCATGCGCCCACCCTTGCCCAGCACTTCAGCGCCCTTGGCAACCTGCCCAGCCCGGCCCAGCCAACCAGCGATGGGGATGAAGGCCAGACCAAAGTTCGTGATCCCCTCTGCAGCGAGACCCGCAGTGGTTTCAGGATCAAGGCCCAAGTTGTCCTTTGCGCCGACGAAGAAGTCTGTCGTGGGCTGCGAGTAGTTCGTGTCCAGCAATGCGTCCAGACCGGCCGCACCAAGCTCCGCGATCCCCTGACCGAGGCCCACGGCCCCCGCACCCATGCCGCGTGCGATATCACTAGCGACAGTGCGGTCGCTTTCCTCGGCATCGGGGGCATCGGCCGCCGGTCCCCCGACCGCTGTAAACGGTTTGCTTGGGTCAAAAGCTGGGGCAACAGTAGGCTCGGGTGAGCCCACTAGGGTGAAAGGCTTGCTTGGATCAAAGACTGCCATTTACGACCCCAGTGGTTCAAAAGTTCCGTCAGGCTGCTCTTGGTACTGCACACCATCTTGCTCAACAATCCTGCCCGAGATGGGCGAGGCCCCGCCCCGTTGTGTAAGCGATTCGGCCACCGCGCGGGCTTTTACAGGATCCACTGTTTCGCCGTCCGCACCAAACACATCGTAGAAGTCTGGGTTCGCAAGGACCAATCCGAGGTTCTGCTGGTACAGACGCTCCGGTGTATAGGTGCTTGTCCCGCCGCCCGAGCCTCTGAGCCGTGCAATCTCTTTGTCCGTCGCCAGCTTGGCCGCCAGCGCTCGCGTCTCTGCTCTGGTCGCGTCCTTCGCTGCGTCTTCGGAGCGAATGGCTTTCATACCGGCCAGCGCACCTTGGGCAATGTTGGTCAGCGCGTTGGGGCTCTGCCCCGAGGCAATAGCGAGACCGATCATGGCGAGGTTTGCCATGGCCTTCTGACGGCTATCCTTGTCTACCTCGTCGCTGCCCCCGCCGAGACGTGCCATCATCTCTTTGAAGTCCGTGTCGTAGGTCGCCGGGTTGTTGACCTCTTCCTCGGTCAGGATGGGGCCTGCAGCTTCGGTTTCGGCGGTAGCGGCCTCGGCCTGCGGTTGTTCCGCGGGAGCGTCCTGTGCAGGCCGATCAGTGAAAGGGCGTTCCCGAAAAACTTTTCCGCTCAACGCTTCTAGGTTGGGCACGACGTTGCTAAGGCCATAGTTGTCAAAAAAGCCTCCTTCACCCTCACCGCTATCAAATGCCTCCTGTTCCGGAAGCAGCGCCTGCGCCCCTTCTGGAGGCATCGCCAAGGGTGTTCCAGTTGTCTGCCCAAGCGGACGCGTAAACATGCCCGTGAGATCGCTTTGGAAATCTTCCGCTTCGGATGTAGCACCCTGCTGAGCAGGCAGTGCAGGCACAGACATGCCCGGTGCATCTGACAGCGGAGGAAACTGGGAGCTTGTGTCTTCTGCAAACGAGGGGTTCACACCGCCCATGCCGTACTGTGGGGACTCTCCAACGATGTCCGCCATGGTGAGGCTTGGGCTAAGCCGCTGGCGTACTTCGGCCGCAACAACAGCAGAAGCTGGAGCCCCTGTCTGAGCATCCAAAACGCGGCCGTCATCGGTGAGAACAAAAGTCCGGTCACCGACCCGTGTCGCGCGCGCCCGAGCAGCCGACGGCAGAGGAGCATCGGGAGCAGAGGGGGTTGCCAAGCGCTGCGCACCGACGTTGCCCCCAACTTGGAACTTGGCCACCGTCTCGGCCAGCCGTGGAGAGGAGGACATAATCCCACCCATACCGCGCAGCTTCTCACGAGCTTCACGAGGCTGGAAGAGTTTGCGCATAAGTGGATCCATGATCTGCTCCTTGGGTTCAGGCGGCGCTGGTCTTGTAGGCTTGGCTGAGACCATACGCCCCCATGCCAAGACCGGCAACTTGCGAACCAATGCTTGGCCCCGGCTGCGACATTGTAGTGATCTGCCCAGAAGGGGCGCCTGTAATGATGTCCGACGCGAAGGCCAGCTGCTGATACGGCTGCATCGCCTGCTGGTACTCGTTCGCCCGCTGCGCGTCCATCTGTGCCTGCGACAGCTGCTGCTGCATGCCACCCGTCGACAGCAGGTTGTTCATGTCCTGCAGGTTGAATTGCTGCTCCGCCTGACCAAGACCAACGAACTGCTGACCGAGGCCCGCGATCCCCTGACCGATACCAGCGGCCTGCTGCTGTGCACCAAGACCAGCCTGAATACCAGACAGTCCAAGTTGCGAGCTCTGCAGACCGAGGTTACCGGCCGCTTGCGCGCCCTGCATGCCCAGCTCTGCGCCCTGTAGTCCAAGCTGCCCAGCTGTCTGCGCGCCCTGTAGTCCAAGCTGCCCACCCTGTAGTGCGCTTACCTGTGCAAGCTGCTCGGCGCTCAGACCAAGACGGCCGCCTGCTTCTGCGGCACCGGCCGCGGCGCTTGAGCCAATCTGTCCCAGTTGCCCGGTTGCCTGTGCCGCCTGCAGTGCGCGGTTTGCTGCGGACTCAAAACCACCCGCACGCATCTGTGCCGCTGTCCGCGCCTGCTGCTCGAGAATGTTACGCTGCAGCTCTTGCTCTGCGACGGCCTGACGAGACCCGCCAAAAGCTCCGGCCTGAACAGCCTGCCCACGAACGTTCTGCTGTGCAAGCTGGCCCTGCCGAGATATGTCTGCCAGAGCCTGCTGGATTGCGGCATCTTCAAACTGGTTCATGAAGCCAGTTGCGGCACCCGGCGCTAAGCCTGCAATGCCCGCACGAGCGGACTCAAGACCAAATGCTGAGGCCTCTTGTAGTTGGCGCTGCGCGTCTGCCGTGGAGGCACGAGCTCGCTCAGCCGCAATGTCAGCACCGGTGATGCCTCGGCCCGCGGCCGACTCCACACCAGTTGCGGCACGTTGAGCAGCCGACTCACCTCGGCCAGCGGCCGACTCCACACCAGTTGCCGCGCGCGCAAGGGCTGCCTGTCCGGGCGCTATCTGACCCGGGATCTGACCAGCCAAATCACGTGTTGCCCCGAGAGACTGTTGCAAAGCTGCAACACCTTCTTCGGTCAGACCTGTTGCTCGCTCGAGATACGGCTTGTATGACCCCACGCCCTGCTCAGCAAGACCAAAGGCCTGCAACTGCGCAGGGGAGAACCCTGCAACCTGCTGCTCGGGCAGGTCGAGAGGTGCCGCCATTAAGCCTTGCGCAGTCAGCGCAATGCCGGGGACTTTGTCTCCCGCAGTGGGGACCGCGTACTCCCGGCCTCCGATCATCGCCGATCCGGAAAACCTTGGGTCGTCGACCGGAGGTGGCGGTGGCGCCGCTGCTGCCGAGGATGCTGAACTACCGCACATTACACACGCCCTCCGCGTTCAAACTGTCGCATCATCTCGTACATGCGAGCGGCGCCCGCTTCACGGTCCCCGTTTCCTGCGCCTCTGACAGCGTTCTCGGTCATGACGAACTCGCCGTCCGACAACTTAGCCTGCTGCACGGGCTGCCCGTTCTGCATGATCACACTGTCGATCGAATCGCTGGTCCCAGTTCCAGGGCCCTCGACGTATCCGCCGACGTTGAACTGCGTCTGCAGCGGCGGTGCACCAGCAATGCTGCCGTACTGCATCTGCGGGCTGCGCATGGCCATGGCCATCGTTGCAGCAACCATGGGATCAGAAAGGTTTGGCATCTGTCCGTTCATTAGGGGCATCTGTCCTTGGTTCAAGGACGCAAGACCTTGCTGCGGGGCAACCATTCCGCCCATGGCGTAGAGACCGCCGTCGACAACACCCTGACCACCATAGCCTGCGTTTGCTTTAGATGCGGCACTCGGACCTGTGTCCCTGCCAATGGCATTGTTGAACCTGCGCTGGTTGTCTATGGCGCGGTTCTGTTCCTCGGGAGTACGGTTTGTCACAGCGTTGCCGCCCATGACCGTGGAGCTCTGGTCACGGTCATTACCGCCACCGCCACCGCCACCGCCACCGCCACCGCCACCGTCACCGCCACCGAGGCTGCCGAGATTACCAAAACCGCCGCCGGGGATCCGGCCGCCGTACAGCAAAGCCTGCAGCGTGGGGTCCAGCTTGGTTTCTTGCGTTACCGTTTGGGTTTTGGGTGCACCGCACATTATCCGAACCTCATACCTTGGCTATTGAGATAGCCTCTGACCATGTCTTGCTGCGCGGGGGCAAACCCCGCCAGCATTGTGTTGTCACTCATTCTCTGCCCACCCACGGGCAGAGATCCGATACCCATAGAGGCAGGCATCATTGTATTGCTGCCGCCAACAGAAGGGATATTGGTTGACGCCATCTGGGCCACGGCCGATTGGGGCTGCGCTCCAGCGGTGAGCATCGGGTTTGCAGAGGCCTGTGTCCCCGTGTTCCGCTGCACAGCGGGGGCCGCAGGCATAGCAGAAGGCTGCTCACCACCACCCAAACTTTGTAGCGCTTTTGAAATGTTCCCGAGGTCCAGCTGCGGAGAGGCGGCAGCTGGGGCCGCGGCACCTGCACCCGTTGTTCCAGCAGCAGAAGTGGCGGCACCAGCAGCGCCGGGCGCTCCGCCCATCATTGCTCCGAGGGCCGTGCTCCCCGCACCAAAACCAACTGCGTTCAGTGCCGCGTCACCAAGATCGCCGCCTGCAAGAAGCGTGCCAAGTCCTGCACCCAGCGCTTTTGGGGCGGCCGCAGCAAGAAGCCCGGCCCCCGCACCGCTGAGCCCAAGAGCACCTGCTATACCCGTTCCAAATGTGGCGGGCAAAAGAGATGCCGCCATACTGCCGAGTAGGGGTGCAAGAAATGGAACCATTATGCTTCTCCGCGCACCACGTCTGGTGCTGTCATAGTTTTCAAGGCGCTGCGCCGAAGAGGCGTGTCTGCCACAGGGCAGGGTATGTTCTCAGGAACCATATCAGATGTTCTAATACGGTGCAACGAAAGGCTCCACCCTATGGAGTCACGACGGTAACGCCGCCCACACTGCCGGTGGCCGACACGCCTCTTACATGTGGCGTGTCCGTCAGCACCACCTTCAGAAACCCACTCTGCTGGAACACCGCGCCTTCGGGCAGGCCGACATCGTCAGTCTGTAGCGCGGTCAGCGTCAAAGCCGTCGCCCGTAGCGGGCCTGGTACTTGGCTCTGCTGGGCGAACACAGCGAAGTTCCGAATCAGCTGCGAGAAGTACGACTGATTGTACTCTTGTGGCGGGCTCGGAAAGAATGGGATCGGTACGCCACGGCTCATCAGCGTCTCCCGTCGGGCCGCAGATCATACCGCATGCTACCAAGGCGCCAGCCCACACCAGAGCCGTCCGACGCGATGCGTACGCTGAACTGTCTGCCGCGCAGTCTCAAGTGGATTTGCTCGGTGTTCTCGTCAACGGTGCTTGTCGTGGTCCGCAGGTAGTTGCCGTTGGTAAAATTCCGCACGCGCGTGGTCACGTCGATCGACGGATCTGCGGTCGAGGAGTTGCGGAAGTCCACGTCGGGGATCATCCGGCGCATGAAAATGAACTGCTCTCCGTCGCCCATATCAAGCGGGCTGGACTGCACAAAGGCGTCTATTGGTGACGCGGGGACCGTGCTGCCGTCGTCGAACCCTGTCTCATGGTTGTACAAGCGATGGTCAGTACTGGCCGCCACCGGCAGCTGCTCGATGCCGCGGTCAAGCCACGCCGTGCGCGCCAGCGAGCGTAGACCACAGGTTCTCGAGGTAGTGACGCAACGTAGCGGTCGTTTCAGTGCTGTCGCCGACGGGTAGAACCACCAGATCTCGCTGTTCGCGTGTTGGCGGCCGCAAAGATCTTCTCCACCTGATCGAAGTTCATGTCGTTGAACACAAGGTCCCGCACAGAGCAAGGCAGCCGGTTGACCGTCCCCTCGTAGACGTAGAACTCGTTCCGTCCCATCCAGAAGATCCTGTCGTCCACGGCTACAACCGCGTTCGGGCTCTGGATCGTGATGTTCTCAGAAACCTTTGACAGGCCGAACGTGAACGGGGGGCCAATGAACTGCATGGCGTACAAAGAGACGTCGGTGAAGATGATCGTCTGCTGTCGGGTCTCGACGGCACGGATGATCTTGGACCCAGAGCCGAGGCGCAAGTCGCCCGCTGTGTTGGTCGCGGTCGGCAGCCAGTCCACCACGGACTCCTGATCCGAGAACCGAATGAGCAGGGGGTCTTGCACGCCGACGTCGGTGAAAGGATCGCACCCGAAGGCGATGACGTGCCGGTCGATGTCTGACACCATGATCTGCGTTGCCACGGTAGGGGCAGAGATTGCTCCAGATAGATCGCTGATCGCCACCGCTCGGTTGTTGCTCAGCCCCGCAGAGGAATCCCAAAGGTAGATGCCGCCGTTCACGATGTTGAGCAGCAGGTCTTCGCCAAAGTTGTCGTGGTTCCACAGCCGCAAAGTGTCTTTAATGAGATCAATCGTGGCGGCACTGCCCCACGCGCCGCGGCTCCACGGGCCTGCGCCCCAGCCGGTGCCGAACACAGAGGTGTCGAGACCGATGTTGATTTGATACGCGCCGATCACGCCCGCCCCGCCGTCGCCGGTGTCGGAAGCATTGGCCGCCACAAGCGTGGGGGTGTAGACCCCGTTGATCGTGATCTGCGATAGCGAGGCCACGGCCCGCGCCAGAATAGTGTAGGTCGACGAGTCGACGACCGAGGCGATCTGATACTCTTGGTTCAGGATGTCAGCGGTGATAGCGCCGCCAAGGCTGGCCGCATCAGTGTACGTCACGAAGTCCCCGGCCACCGCGCCGTGCGTCGGGTCCGACACAGTCAGCACAGAAGAGCCGTTGACCGCAGCAAACGTAACGGCTCCGGCCGAAGTCGTGCGGCGGATGGGGGTGACGTCGTAGTACCCCTGACCGTACTCGATGTAGTACTTCAGGTGCGTGCCAACGCCGAGGTAGGTCTCAAGGCCCAAGGTCCGCCAGATATGAAGCGCGCGGCACGATCCGAGGAACGTGCTGTTCCCAAGGCGGGCCCAGCCGCCGATCTTCTCAGGGTATCCAAACCGGAAGCGAATCTTGTCGCCGTCGAACCATCCACCCTCGTTGCTATACGAAGTGATCTCTCGGTTAATACCGGGGCGGAACTGGAGTTTTGTCAGTGGCATGTTATTCCCCTTACGCGGGTTCAACGGGCCAATCATCCTCGCCCAGATAAGGGAAGTTAGCATGATCCGTGATGTCCCGAAGTGCCTGACGATAAGCAGACCAACCAGCGGTCAGTGTGTTGTCGCTCAGAGCCATCCAGTCAGTGCCAGCAATTAGCTTGTCACGCTGTGAACGAACGCCGTCAGCAGCGGTCTCGTCTAGTCGTGCCTGATATGCAGCCTCTTGCTCTGCTTTCGTGTGCAGGACGCCATCTTCGTCGGTGTAGTCCGAGAACATATCCCGCACTGCCCAACCCCAGACCCAGTTACCGTTGGCGTCCTTTTCGACACCGTTACGGACTGCGTTCTGATACTGACCAGCATCGGGCTTAGGTGTCTCGAAAACAGGCTCCAGCTTCAAGCCTTCCAGAGTGGCTGCTGTCCAAGTGCGAGGCAGGGATGTGTTCTTGTAGTGGTTACGCCACTGGCCTTGGGTCTTAGTTTCGCCAGTTTCGATGTGTCGATAGTCGCCCATGAGATTGATCCTTTCAGATGGGGTTGATGTCAGCTAACCGCGTAGAAGATGTAGCTTGCAGACGATACGTTGATGTTGGTGGCCGCTACCTGATTGACGATGAAGCCACTGCTTGCTGGGTCAATGCTGTCGTCAGAGGTAACTTCAGCAGCCGTTGTGTTCAGCGACAGGTGAGGATCATTGCCAGTGACGATACCTCTTGCCGTATCCCAGACATACCAATCGCCTGTGCTGTCGGTACGCTTAATGAGGATGAACCGTGCGCCTGACGTAAAGCCGCAGTTGATCGTTTGGTTGGAGCCGTTGCCTGTGTAGGAACCGACCTTTGATACGCCTGCTAGTGTGGCGAAGAGGTAGGCGATGTAGGTGTTTCCGGATGCGTTATTTGCCGTCCCAGCACCCTGCACATTCCATGTTGTGTCCGTCCAATAGGACTTATTAGAAAAGAACGCACTAAAAGTGTCATAGGCGTTTGTGTCGTTTAGCCTAAGATACCCTGTTCCGATTGGAGGGCTTACAACCCAATAAGCGTTCGCAACCCCAGATGACCTGTTTTTTATAATCACTAACTCTGGAACAACACCCAAGTTGTGCCCTAGCGTTTGTGTATAAAAACCGTCTATAATATACCCAGTGTTACCCGTCCCAGTATAAGCCACCACATCGAAGAAGTTGGGTGCGCGGCGGAAAGCATGGGAAATAAAGGTTCCGGCGTTGCTGTTAAGGCCACCAGAGCCACCAAGAATAAAGCCAGTGTTGCTGTCAAGGCCATCTACATAGAAGTTATTAGACATTGTAGATTCGGCAGCAGTTGACTGCGTGACAAGCCTTTTCTTTGCCCCCCGCATCCTGTCAAATACGTTCCCATCATTATTCAAAAGAGAGCGACTGGTAGCAAACAGGTAATCTACAGGAAAGCCAGTTGTAATCAACCGATCATCTACGGCGTTACCAGTGTAAGCAACAGGGCTAAACACCTCCGTCCCGCTCTCTGGCACACGCATCGGGCCACGGCGGATGGCGATGTAGATCATAGTGTTCCCGTTGCCGTTCCACTCCCCACTAGCCCCAGCAAGTTTGAAGCCGTTAGGTTGGGGAGAGATGGCAGTTGTTGCCGCTGATTCTGCATTAGACAGATTGGGCCTTAAATATTTATCACCAGTCCCAACCACCAAGCCTCTCATAGTGTCGAAAATTACCCAGTTCTCTGTAGACAAGGACGCATTTTTGATAAGCAACCACTGAGGCTCCCACCCAAGATCAATCTCAGGGCCACTGCTTGAGCCATTACCAGTATAACTCCCACACGCAATCAACCCATCCGAGCCATCACCAGACGGGCCGAGGGGATCGTGGGCGTAGAGGTAGGCGACGTAGGTGCCGCCAGAGGCGTTTACCGCAGCATTGGTACCTACAGTAAACACACTGTCAGTTGGTGCAGTATCATTCCAGAAGGTTGCATCATCTGCTGTAGCACTGGTCAGGTTCAACGACAGATAGTCAGTCTCAGGCGAAGCAGTATTGCCACGGTGATACACAGCCCAATTGGACGTTGTGTCTGTGCGTTTGATGATGATGCTGCCGACAGTGGTCCCAAGATCATGGCTCACAGTTCTGTTTGCACCCGTCCCCGTATAAGTCACCACATCGAAGAAGCGGGGGGCTTTGCGGAAGGTCCATGAGGCGTAGGTTGCAGCACTAACATTAATGCCAGCGGCACTACCAAGGGAAAACCCGTCAGAGTTAAAAGCAGTTACACTGTTGGCTAAGGTTGCCGCTGCATCTGTAGTGTTGCTGTTGATTTCACTGTTTACACCCCGAAGGGTATCAAACAGAAAGTGGTTTGTAGCTGCACTGCGAGACTTAATCCATGTCAGCCCACCCTCACCAGCAAGGTCAATGTCGTTGGTGATCGTCTGCGTGGAGCCGTTGCCAGTGTAGAGGTAGGTGCTGAACACGTCCTCAATAGCAGTAAACCCACCACCACCAGCGGCAGTCGTTCCCATCAGCTTCTTGCTTGCACCGCTCATCTGATTAACCCAATGCCTGACCGGCGACAAAGCCGTAGAATGTGGTTCCGCCATCGTGCGTGTAGAACACGAACACATCGACCGCAGATGCCGTGGCTGTCAGCGTAGGAGCCGTCGCAGCAGGCCAGTCAACCGAGGCAGGCCATGTGACCGTGTAGCCAGATGCACCGGCGTCCTGCACCAGCTTCAGCGTGAAGCCAAAGGCGCGCCCAGAGGCAGGCGGGTTGCTGAATGTGTAGGTCACGTTCTCAGTCAGCACATGCGTGAACACGTTGCCATCGCGGCAGTTGATCGTCGCTGCGTTGCTGGTTGAGGTGATTGCAGTTTCGTCTTCGACCACACCGGCGTCGAAGATCACGACGCCGTTTGCATCAGCCGTGACGACCTTGCTGGCCTCGGACGTGCCGAGCAGCGTGATGTCAAGGTAGTTGACTTCCGCGGTTGTGGCAGTGACGCCGTCAAGGATGTTCAGCTCGGCAGCGGTGGCAGTGACGCCAAGATTCACAAGCGCGGTGGCCGCACTCGCAAGATCGGACAGGTTGTTTGACGCGGACAAAAAGCCCGACAAGTCCGCACCCAAACTGGCCACATTCGCGCCTGCACCGCCGCCATCTGCGTAGACGATGTCCGTCGCGCCGGTGGCGACCGTAACCGTGGTCCCCGAACCTTGGGTCAGGATGATGCTCTCGCCGGAGTTGTTGACGATGAAGTACAGCTTCTCCTGATCGTTGGGCGAGATCGTCACCGTGTTGGTGCCGCTAGGCGTGCCGCCAAATACCAGAACCTTGTACTGGCCGTCAGACAGCGCGCCGTCCGAAGTGGTCAGCGTGTGCGTCGTGCCGGTAATCGTGATGTCACCAACGCCATTCGTCAGGCGGTCGATGATCTCAAGATTCGTGTTGGTGGTATCACCCCACGTCCCCGACTGCTCACCATTGGTGATGAGCTCGATGCCGGTATTTACGGTATATGTACTAGCCATAGGTCGCCCTTATATCCGGGTCACGGTTGAATCTCAGTATAGACTGTTGTGGGAGTTGGCGCAATAGGAGTCCAGTCCGTGTCAGGATCAGGCACAATGCGGCCCCAGACCAGAACGCCCCACGGACTGATGAGCCCTCGCGCGGAAACCCCTGTGACCAGAACGTCGATCCCCGTGCCGCCCGTCACGGCCACAGAACCAACAGCCCCCGTCACCGCAAAACCATTGACCGGAATGCGCTGGTTGACCTGCGTCGTGACCTCGCCGACCTGACCAACGGCCTCGAGCG
>FUWD013429896.1_pt4 | contig 16211 bp, 19 predicted proteins | sample 1063281 | NCBI WGS metagenome assembly FUWD01 (sample SAMEA79048168, study PRJEB19326) | metagenome | biome: marine | reverse complement strand
CTACACCGACTCAGCTTTTCGAACCTGGTACGGAGACGGGAAGCAGGGGTGGCGCATCAAGTATTACAAGGGTCTCGGTACATCTACATCTGCAGAGGCTCGCGAGTATTTCCAAAAAATACAAGATCTCACGGTAAAGTTTGACGTGGATGTCATGACAGATAAATCAATCATACTCGCATTCGATAAGAAGAGGGCAGATGATAGAAAGGTGTGGCTACTCGAAAGTACAGCAAAGGATGCACGCGAGCTTGAAGTACCGTACGGTCATGTCAAACGTCTGTCTATTACGGACTTCGTACACAAGGATCTTGTCAATTTCAGTCTCGCAGATTTGAAACGATCCATCGCACACGTAGCAGACGGTCTCAAACCTTCACAGCGTAAGGTGATGTATTCATGCTTCCAAAAGAATTTACGCGATGAGATGAAGGTTGCACAGTTGGCTGCGTACGTGGCAGAAAAGAGTTCGTATCATCACGGTGAAGTATCTCTCGCTGAAACTATTGTCAAACTGGCAAACGATTACACCGGGTCAAATAATATCAACCTTCTCGAACCGTGTGGTCAGTTTGGAACTAGGCTTATGGGTGGTAAAGATGCATCTCAAACAAGGTATATCTTCACACGGTTGACAAGTGCTGCTCGAAAGATTTTCGATCCCAAAGATGACCCTATACTCAATTATTTGGATGATGATGGTCGTTCAATTGAACCTGAATTCTACATGCCTGCATTACCAATGGTTCTCGTGAACGGCACGGAAGGTATCGGCACAGGGTTTAGCTGTTACGTACCCCCATTTAACCCCAAAGATATCTCAGCTAATATACTTAATTTCATCACTGGTAAGGGAATTCAGAGAATGAAACCATGGTTTAGAGGATTTAAAGGTCGTGTGTTTTATGAAAATGAAACATGGGTCACGGAAGGGGTGTGGAACGTGATCGGTCAGACTATCAAGGTGACAGAGCTACCACCCGGGCGATGGACACAAGATTATAAGGAGCATCTCGACACGCTTACCGAAAAGAAGATTATTGGCTCGTATACAAACAACAGTACAACGGAAGATGTTGATTTCGTCATACAGAACTATTGTGGTAAAGATATCATCAGGGATCTAAAGCTACACAAAACAGTTCGAACGTCGAACATGCACTTGTTCCATCCAACGAAGGGAATTCATAAATACGAGAGTGCTGAAATGATCCTAATGGATTTCATCAAACTTCGCCACGAGTACTATATCAAGCGTAAGGCTCACCTGATTAATGTTCTTCAGATAAAGGTTGACACGTATAACCACCGGGCGAAATTCGTCACGATGGTTATCAGTGGAGCGTTAATAGTGTTCAAACGTAAGAAACGAGATCTTGAAGTAGAATTGTCGCACACGTTTCCAACAGTTGAGGGAAGTTACGACTATTTGTTAAACACCAAGACAGTAGAATATACAGAAGAACGCGTAGCAGCGTTACTCAAGGAAGTGAAACAGTTAAGAGATGAACTTCAATTGACAACATCTACAGCACCTCTTTCAATGTGGGAAAATGATATTAAAAATATATAGACAATAGATAAGTATGGGATTACAAGGTCCGGATCAAGGTGCAGTATTGTCCCTGAATGCGATAGGTCAACAGGATACGTACCTATTGAAAACCGACCTCGAACATTCCCTCTTTAAATATGAAGCGAAGCAGCATTCAAACTTTACAAAATTTCATAAAAGCGTTACCATCTCTAAACCATCCTCTAGCTCCGCTACGTGGCCTTTAGGTGAAACTATCAAGGTTACATTAAACCCCCAAAATATGGGAGATTTGTTATCGAATATGTACATACACATGACAATGCCAGCCGTCGAATCCAACTCTAATGTAGCTGATCAAGTTGGTCGTCATGTTATTGAAAGTGTCTCTATGCGTGTAGATGAGATTGAGGTAGACAAATACTACGACGATTGGGGTATAATTTACGATGAAATGTATCTCGACGCATCGGAAAAGCGCACCAAACGGTATATGTTGAACAGAAATCAATCAGATAACGTCTCACACGTAAATGATAGCGAGATATCCAGGTTTAAATCAACATTGATGGTTCCCATTCCATTATTCTTTTCTCGCAAATACGAAGGCGACGAATATGATTCAAATTCCCCAAATAGACCATACTTTCCAACGTGTGCAATGCACAAACAGAAGATAGAATTTGAAATTAAATTTAGACCGAAAACGTTTTTTACAAATTCATCATACGATTTAACACTCGATACGTTTGATATTGTCACTGAAGAAATCACATTAAGTCCTCAAGAGCGTACATATTTAATGACAAATAAACAAACGTTTATCACTGATATGGTTAAGAAACACCCCACAGAAGAAACAAAACTATCTGAAAATTCAATCAAATTACAACTCATCCCGGATATACCAGTCAAGACGATGTTTTGGTTTCTGCGAAAACAAATATATGAAGATGCAGGTATACACGGAAGTCCCAGTCGCCCTGATACAGATATAACAACGCGTCAAATGTCAAATAGGTTTAACTTTTCATCCGCTACATCCTATTTAATTGGAAATTCATTTTCGTCGGCGGTTTTAGACTCAGCTAAACTCTATATAAATGGTCAAGACTTACCTAATATACCCATCGCTGATCATAATTATTTTAAATATATCGTACCCTATAACACACGATTATCTAGACCTAATAGAAATATTTACACGTATGCATTCTCGATGAATCCGATTAATGTGGAACCATCGGGAAGCTTGGACTTTAGTAAATTAAATTCAGATCGTACCTTGTTAGAAATACAGTTAAAACCCGGCTTATCGGATGTTTATAATTTACATTTATATTATGTTGGGTATCAAACGTTTGAATTTAATAACGGATTTATGTCACTTGCTTACTAAAGAGTGTATCATGATGTACACGAATGTAATCGACAATCTTATTCCTAATACACCATCGGATGAAATTCAGCTGTGCAACAGTCGTATGAATTTCATCTGGTGTCTCAGGTACCTTATACACGATTTTATCCGCGCGACAGAATGGATCGAACAGTTTTTTACTGTACCCATCTAGACTTGATTTATAAGCACAATGCACACTGAAAATTCGACCGTCGTTCGTTTCGTATGAAAGGTTATGTTTTTTAGAATAATTCGTAATAAACCATTCCAGATTGCGTAGAGATATACCCCCACTTTTGTTTAAAAGTTCGATTAGCGTAGCTCTATTTTCTGGTATGGTGTAAAAATTATTAATAGATGTTAATAGAATATCCGACTTATTCATATTAAATAATAGAAGGCAAATCTCTAAATTCATTTGCAACCACTTTTTTTTCACATGCCGGACACCCCGCAACAAGTCCAGATGGAAATGGGTGTGTGTGCCGCAATAGACCCCGTGGCATGAGTATAGGAGTACATGGTCGTGGATCACCGACATGTACACAGCAATATCCATCACGAATTGCTTTATTTGTACATAGTTTGCCATTTTTCCGTATCCCTAAACAACGCTTATCCGCATCCGGTGCAAGATCGCGTCGAACGGTTTTAATTGGAATTGCATACAGGGCTGACACCTTTTCTACAACTTTACTCACGTAATCGTGATTTTCTTTTTCTAATTTCGTGATGTTAGATTTATGTTCCACTTTTAATGCATTTATTTGCTCTTTGTATTTATCTACAATATCTCGAGTGGTACGACTATGATGTTCCTTATGACCATGTACAGCCTCCTTTAATCGCTCGTTAAAATGCTCCTTTTGCTCACGTGTATGTTCATTCGTATGAGCTTTGAGTTCTTTCTCACGTTCGGTAACCTGACGCCGAGCTTCCTTCTGAATCAAAATTTCAATCTGTTCAGTTACACTACCTAGCATATATTATCATGGGGTCTTTTTTTTAAATATATCGCTCAGTAGCATTTGATTCTTATCAGGCGTCGATGCAGTCGCTTTCGTTTTTTTAGGTGGTTTAGCTCTTAAAAGTAGCTCACCGAAAATGTCACCTTTAACATCATCAAACAATGGCTCGAGTAAGTCACACACTGGGTTCAGGAATTTATTCAGAAAGTAATAGGGGTAATCGATCGCAAGATTGTGTTCTTTCGCATATACAGGATCCTCAGATTTTTCAAAGGCACGTGCTTTAGGGTCGTCAGTTTTGACTAATATATACGGCACTCTATCACCCGACTGTGGCTCAGATCCCGGCTGACGCTCGCGCATTTTTCTCACTACTTGCACGTGTGCTTGATTGATATCAGTGATATACGCACTTAATACAGAAACACTCTCACCCTTTACCTTATACGAATCCGAAAGCCCTTGACTCAAAATCAGTTTTTCGTTTGGGACGTCACCCTCGAGTAGTTCAATCGCTCGTTTTCGGGCCAGTGCCCGTGGAGCCACGGTATCGCTACTATCTAACACGACATCGAGGAGTTCTTTACACACCTCTCTCATGAAAGGTGTGTTATCACGTCTGACAAGCTGCAACCCTTTTACATCAATATAATCCATATTCATATTCCCATCTTTACCCTTTGTCCAAAGTTTAGCAGCGTACCGCTTCTTTGAATAGAGGAAATAAGGACAATACACCTTTTCAAGTTCTAAATTATTCGGAGCCTTGAACAATTTTGTGCATTCATCAGCCGCCTTTTCACCCAGTTCCCAACTATACTCGATAGCTTCTTTACCCGTACGCCCTCCAACATCAAATTCAATCATAACACTATCCGTGTCACCGTATCGCACCTTAGATCCCGGATAATGCTTTTCAACATATGTCTTGGTATCGTCAATCATATTACGCCCTTTCATGGTCGTCGTAGATGCGATAGCTACACATGGTAAAATACCCTTCGACGCACCCGTAAAACCGTATACGGAATTCATGGAAATTTTATACGCGAGTTGTTTACCGTTGTACATCTGTTTCGTCGCACCTGTTGACTGCGCCATATCCTTCTTAGCTTGTTTGCGAAACTGTTTCAATTCTGCGAGAATACTCGGTAAAATACTCGGTACATTTTGGGCAAATGTATGCTCACCAAAACGTTCATACTCGATACCAGGTAGGTTGTCATATTTCTTGTCCCGTACAAGACTAGAATAACAGAGATTATGTGCCATCATGATAGATGGATATAGACCCTCAAAATCTAGTGCTGTAATTGGTGTATAATATGCACCAGATTGCGCCTCGAGAACAGTTGCCCCAACATAACCAGTGTTATCAACGTGGCCGTATTCGTACGCGGGTACCTTGAACCCCATTTCACGCGCCTTTTTAGTCAATTGACTGAAGACCTTGATTTGTTGCCCCCTCTCAACTAAATAACTCAACGGAACCCACGTCGCCTTGGCCATTTCCAGTAAATTCATCAGTGTTGATAATTTTGCTATCAGTTTATGAGGAAGTAACGTATCCTTGATACAATATTCGGCAACTTCACGTAACTCGACTGGATCTTCTCGAACAAAACGAGCAAACATTTCTTTTGGAGGCATGTCAATTTTTTGATCTCCTAAATAAATTTGAGAAACGTTGTTAAGTTTATACGAATCTAACTTATATTCACGTTTAACCTCGTGGAAAAGATCGAATATAAATCGACCAGGCATCGGTACGAGTTTCAGTTCATTATCTCCGAGTGCGCTAGATGATAACTTTTTACGCGTGAGTGTACATGTATAATCCCTAAGTTTACTCATTCTATAAAATGCAAGAGGGCAATTATTAACCATACCACGCTCCATAATATACTCTAAATCAAATCCGAAAATATTCCATCCGGTTATAATATCTATATCATGGTTATTGAGATATTCACTAAAACCCATCAGAAGATCGCGCTCGGACTTGTAACTCACGATGGAGCACCCTTCGATGTTCTTATCAGTCTCCTTATAACATAAACATGTCTTGTCGTACGGTTCATCTTCACCGAAACGTAAGAGTGAGATAGCTATTTGAAAACACGCGTCACCGTGCACAGAGGGACTAGGGAACTTCCCAGTGGAGCTATAACACTCGATATCAAGCGACGCTATGACAAAGGGTGCAATATCCGTCGTATCAAATGGTTTCAATTGTCGCCAATCGTTACACTGTAAATCGATTTCAGCTTTTGTATGATACGCACGGTCACATGTATTAGTCGTATCAACCCATCCAGTAGACTGAATACCCGTGCGGTGCATGAGACGCAGTACAGGATCGAGATTAGCCTCAAATATTTTTAATTTATTAGATAGTCCAGTCACGTGTTTGCGTAAACGGTTACTTATATGACGCCTTGACGTGAGATTTTGACAGTGAATTTGTAAAAAGAAACTCATCGCCCCATTTTGAAATCCTTCCATATCCTTTGCTTCCACTACATCCATGCTAACAATGTCTGGACACGTTCGTTTAACGTATTGAATGACAGAGTTTGGTGTCATAGTCCCTGGAACTTTCACAAAAAATAAGGTATAAATTTAGTTGTTACACAGACGGATTCACCTTTAATCGTCTTACCGAAAATACGAATATTATGATCTTCACCTTCATCGCGAGCGTCCCAGGTGAGAACCTGAAATTGTACCATCCTACTTACTAAGTTATAGAGCTAAAATTTTAATATCGTTTATTAATAAATGTCTGCTGCGTTGATCGATCTCGTATCGAAGGGCGCTCAGGATGTATTCATCACCGGCGACCCCCAAGTATCCTTTTTCCACCAGAACTATAAACGTCATACCAATTTTTCCATCAAACCCGAACGTCTCGATTACGTGGGTACATTCGGATCGGGTAATGATGTCGTCATCCCGCTACGCACAAAGGGTGACCTGCTCAGTTACATCTGGATAGAAGCCACCGGTATCGGAGCTACTGACGATGTTAACACCGGTTTCTTCAAAACGACTGATACGAGTGTGACCGAATTTTCCCTTTGGATCGGTGGTCAGGAAGTCACCAAGCTTGACTCTCTTTTCATCCAGGGTGTGCACAATGTTTTGTACAAACAGGATCAGGCTAAGGCTACGTGTGCCGTGACACTCGACGAAGTTCCCGAAAACGCGGTAGGTGTATCGACCCACGCGGATCATTACATGATCCCTTTCTTCTTCAGCGAAGATTGGACAAAATCTCTCCCTCTTACAGCCCTCCAGTTCCATCAGGTGGAGTTACGTATTAAATGCCGATCGGGGACGTTTTCGCCGGGTACCACACCCAAGGTGTTTGGTACGTACGTATACCTGGATACGGAAGAGAGGGAGATGGTCGTGAACCATGAACACGAACTTCTCATCACACAGACCCAGTACCAGCCAATGTCAGCGTCTGACACGGATGTGGATCTCACGTACTTCAACCACCCCGTCAAGGCACTTCACGTTGTTTCGTCTATAGCTGACGGTTCCACGTGGTCTACAAACTGGTCGTTTGACGACTCGACACTGTATATCAACGGCACACCGTTATTTGAAAATACATCTGCGACGTATCACCATAATGTCGTCCCTGAAATGCATTGCTCGGTGCTCGCCCCTAACGTGTTGAACACTACATCTACGTTCACGTGGCCATTCTGTCTGACAATGAACAAGTCGCAACCTACGGGTTCGCTCAACTTCTCGCGCATAGACAATGCCAAGTTGGTTCTCAATGGAACCACCAACAGGCTCGGTGCCATTGTTAGAACGTACGCTGTCAACTATAACATCCTGAGAATTAAGGATGGTATGGGTGGTGTAGCGTTTGCAAATTAAATTTATCCAGAAGAACCAAAACCGCGCGTACCACGCTCGGTATCTTCAATAGTCGTGACCTCTTCAATAGGAGGCGTTTCACATTTTTCTAAAATAAGCTGGGCAATTCGGTCTCCTTGTTTAATCTCGAACTTTTCTCCTCCTTGATTAAATAATATAACCTTCAGTTCACCTGTATAATCAGGGTCGATAACACCGGCTCCGGTTTGAATTCCGTGCTTTACAGCAAGCCCTGACCGAGGTGCGATACGACCGTATACGCCGATTGGGATAGTAGCAGCGATACCTGTGTTCACAATACCACGTTCCATTGGTGGGATATACATATCAATTGTACTGTAAAGGTCATACCCGACCGAGCCGGGGGATGCGCGTGTAGGGATGATCGCATTGTTAGAGAGGCGTTTGATGAGAAGCTTCATATATACTTGATACGATGGAACTCTTTATATCGTTTACGAAAGACGTGGTGTGTCATCATCCCTAGCGCAATATACAACCAGTATCCCATTAATAAACATGGACAGTATCAATAATAGCTTCACACCGAACTGATGTCTCAAGTCTGCCCGGAACATTTCCAATTCGAGTTCATAATCTTCGTTAACCTCTCTGACATCTTCTCGAAGATTATGCAAATCAGCAATAACTTTATCGAAATTGGTATCCATTATATAATGCATGCACGAAACACTTAAGTAACTGTATCGTGGGTGTATAATTATCATGATTTGGTATTATTGCCGATCGTGTAAAATTACGTATGATGGGTTTGCGCAGTGCTGTCCCGATCTTGATCACGTGCAATTTGAAGTTGCAAGTGGTGAAGAAATGCCCGATATGGATCAGATAACTCGTAAATAGACGTGGTCGCGACACGTATACTTGTCGTACGCACCCATCTTTCGATTTGTGAATATGGTTTTCCCTTCTATTTCAAGTGTAACAAGTACATGTCGACTTTGTAATGTTTCAACCATAAAATCAATTGATTCATCTGTCATAGGGGCTAAAGGGACTTCCTGAATTTCATCGTCCTTATTTTTCTCAAAACTACCCTCTATCCCAACCCCCGACGGACCACCTATCTTTATCATCTTCATGAAACAATAACACGGAACTGGTTTTATGATAAACTTTACATGGTATTTTGATTTGTTGACTAACACCAATTCTCGGCCCATACCACACATCTTACTGATACGGGGTCCTGGTCTATATGTCGGATGTTGTTTTCGTTCATCCATACTTTTTTTTTCGAGTATCGTACTCTCGTGTAGATTTTTCATAACACTCGTCGATGTTTTCATATACATGTTAATAATATAATAATCTCAATAGTGAAATAATTTATTTTTCTATATATACTCCGTCGTATGATTCTTGAGTCAGAGTCAAACTTTTTACTAGAGTGACTCGAGTCACTTTTGATTCGAGTCACTGTCGATTCTTATTTTTAAAATAGTTTTTTTTAATGATTTACTTACATACGAGGTTGTGAAGAAGTTGAACTTCCTATAGGGTTTATACCTAATATACGTGTACCCATGTTTCTAAAAAGCGGTATACCCTTCCAGTTCTTCCTATGGTGGAGACACATCTTCCTCTTCCTCTTCTTCCTCTGGTTCGGGGGGTGTACCCAATGCTTCCCACGTCTCCTTCGACATGGGAGGGAATTTATAGTTTTTATTACTCTCACGGGATTTTGAAACCCTAGCAATTATAAACGCTACACAGATCGAAACGATTGCAGATATGAAAATAATCCTGGTAATTGTTGGCTTGCGGAGATTCATGTCTATAATAGATACACAGAAATAAATATTTACTATTTATATATGAAAGTAATCATCAAGGAAAGTCCCAATCTGAAAAAAAAGTATAGAGTTACATTCGAAAATAACAGTCATGTCGATTTCGGGGGTAAGGGGTATTCAGACTATACATTACACAAGGATCCATCGCGCATGAAACGGTATCTTGCACGTCATGGACGTATGGGTGAAACATGGACTAAAAAGGGAATTAAAACGGCTGGGTTTTGGTCTAGGTGGCTTCTGTGGAGTAAACCTTCGATGCAGGAATCTAAAAAACTTATCTCAAGGCGATATGGTATCATATTTGTTTAAAAGAACTGATCGGTCCTGTAGAGTTTGGCCGCGTAAGTAGCAGCCTTGCCGAGTACGTTCACATCCTCGTTACCGTATAACTCTTTACAGCCCAAATCATCCATACAGTCACGACCGTCGTGTGTTATAGGTATCGAGTAAATCTGCTGTCCGGGTGTGGACGTGTAGTAGTGGTACTGATCCCGTCGCCCGCGCACTTCCTTCCCATACAAGGGGAGTGTCTCGTTGTTCTCACCCAACAATACACCCATTTGCTGAACATGTCCAGGTTTATAGTCCTTTATAGGTGGGTCTCTAAATTCTGGTTGTCGTCTGCGTACTGGTTCTATTTGACGCATAGGCTGACGAAAGGGCGTTTGCACGGGAACTCGTACAACTTCGCGAGGTCGTGATACGAGATACGTAATCACACCCAAAAGAGCAATAATAATAACAAATCCAGTCACGTTCGCGTTCTTACGTTTCATTTATATATCTTAGGAAAATATTTTGGGTCGTGGAATAATTCCAAGTTTGAACTGTACCAATAACCATAACGAAAACAGGATCGATTTTACCATCTGGTCAGATGTTTGATTGTCAATCTTATAAATAGGACTCATCAATCGCCCAAAGAACGTATCCTTTTGCTCTTTACCCGTCAAACTTGATTCTAAAAGTGTCAATGCACACGTATCGTCATTGATCGCCCAGTGAAAAAATACGAAAGGTATTATCACCGAATACATCTTTAACCATTCAACCCTACGTGTAAATGGAACCACGAGAGATGTAACAAAAATTATTGTATGAATAATAAAAATAATATTCATATCTTAATATGGACAGAGAAAAGAAGTCGCGTTCAAAAAATAAATTCGTGTGGTCTCCTCAACAGGAACAGATACTGAAAACATGGGGTGAAGCGTCCGCGTGTTATAGGTACATGCACAATCACGCGTTTTTAATTTTTAAAAAACAAAACATGCATTTTTCCCTCCCTGTAATTATCCTCTCTACAGTGACAGGGACTGCAAACTTCGCACAAAGTTCACTACCTGCAAGTATAAGAGGTGCAGCACCCGCGATGATTGGTGGGTTGAATTTGATTGCGGGTATAATCGCCACAGTGATGCAATTCCTAAAAATAAGTGAGATGATGGAAGGAAACAGAGTTGCGTCACTTCAATATGGTAAACTTTCGAGAACGATCCGCCTGGAATTATCACTCCCGATCGAAGAACGGTCATGTGATGGTTCTACTATGATAGACACGTGTCGTGCTGAATATGACAAACTCATCGAACAATCTCCACCGATTCCATACTTTGTCATTCGGGCGTTCGAAAAACAATTCCCAGATGATAACGGAATTTTCAAACCAGAAATAATGCATATTCAACCGATCGACATGTTCATAAGTGAAGATGAAATGGGTAACGAATTGAAAAGGGACCTGAATGCAATTCGAAATGAAAGTGGTGGTTCTGAATTAAGTGACGTTGTTATAAAATCTTAGAAAGACGACGTGTGAGATATGCAACCATTATGAATAACATCACATTAAAGATACCAATGCATATCAAATAAGGAAGAACCCTTCTCTTAACGGGTTCGAGTATCCTTGTTTGAATTATATCACTTTCCAAAAAAATATCTAAAGCTTGATCAGTAAGTTCATCGGTCATGGACTCCTTCATTAAAATAATACCACAAAAAAAACCACGCCCACAAACGCTTCACCAAAATGAAATTGATTTACTGGAAAAATATATCAACGAGGGTCATAACGTTTTCATATGCGGTCAAATAGGGTGCGGTAAAACTTTTATCGCTGAAACCATTTTAAATTCGTGTAATACGATTGAACTACACTCTGAACTGTTTCAAAAAAAGAGTTCATTCATGGACCTGATAGGTTGCACATCAGCTCACATCTTCATTGATGGATATGATGCATCTATACACGGTCATAAACAGATTATAGACCGCGTTTCGGATAATGAGAGCCGATTGACGCGTGGTTCTGTAGTGGTCACGTCTACATCCATACACATGATACCCAATTTCAAACTCATAATTGTACCACGACGAACACCTGATGCGATATGTTCACTAGCGTGTGAAAATCCAAGCGCCGGGCAGGCTGCATCAGAATGTAAGGGAAATATCAGGAACTTCTTTGATTATTTGGATTTTTCGCATGTAAAAGACATTTTCAAAACGTCCAAGGATATTATAATAGATGTTCTATCCCATAAAGGAAACTTCGACCCATCTCAGACGATACACGAACACGGTCACGTGTGTGATGTTATACACGGTAATTACCTACTCTCTAAAAACTGTAACATATGTAATATCATAAGCTCCCTTTCGGAGTCTGATATATACGACACACAAATGTATAAAGGTGATTGGAACTGTATGCCGTATTATGTAACAGCGGGGATGGCTATCCCCAAATTGAACATGGGTGAACCGATAGACGCGGATAATATACAACCCGGTAGTTTATGGACCAAATATGGCAATTTCAAAATGCGTCAAAATAAACTCCGTGCCATCCAATCTCGACACGCTACAAAAATAGGTATCGATGAATTGAGTTTAATTCGTCGATACGCAATAGCGGGAAATTTGTCTCCTTTAATAGAGTATAAACTTGAACCATTAGATTTCGACGTGATGAATCATTTAGCAGTTGGTAATAAATTGAAACCAACCGACGTGACCAAAGTTAAAAAGAAGTTGCGTATACTATTAAATGAGTGACAGTTCAGACGAAGTTGAAGTTGAAGAACACGATGTCGTCCGTGTGAATGGATGTGACATATATTACTACGGTGATGTCGATACCGAAAATACTCTGGAATTCCTTGACGAGTTTAAAAAGCTTGAGGTGGACTTACTAAAAAAATCCATAGAACTACCCGGATACAAACCCACAATCCGCGTGCATATACACAGCGATGGTGGAGATGTGTTTTCAGGGTTGAGTATAATGGATACACTGAAATCGTCACGTGTGAATATCGTCACGATCGCAGAGGGTACGTGTTGTAGTGCTGCGACTTTCATTTTATTGGGTGGAGGGGAACGACTCATGGGGAAGCATTCCTTCATTCTCATCCACCAACTATCTTCCGGTTTCTTTGGAAAATACACGGAGTTGAGAGATGAAATGAAAACATGTAAAAAAATCATGAAAACAATCAAAAAATTATACATGGAGGAAACAACCATCCCGAAAGAAAAGATGTCACAGTATATGAAACGTGATATATATCTCGACTACGAAGAGTGTCTCACTTACGGGATCGTTCATGGGCATTCTTAACTATGACATATCGCCTGTATAAAACCAATATACCTATTATAATAAACCCAATACTAATTGTATTGAGATTCATCTGAATGTTCGTTATCGGAGGAGGCTTAAGTCGCTCCATCCTCTCATAATTTACAACAGGTATCATTCTACTAGTATGGATAGAATTTTTACGACCAATAAAAACGGTAAAACGCGCTACATCGACATCCGCGTGGAGGAGCGGGGTGAATGTTGGTGTATCATCAAAGCATCTGGACAGGTTGGGGGGAAGGAATCCATTTCCATAACCGAAGTACCACTTGGTTATGAAAGTGCCGTGAAACGTGCTAAGACTGTATGGAAAAACCTGAATACGAAGGCTACTACAGTTCTTCCCATGCTCGCAAACAAATGGGGAGACAGGGAGAATTACATTTCAGAGCCGTTCTATGTACAACCAAAGATTGACGGTATTCGCCTATTGGTATCCAAAGACGGTGGTATTTCAAGAACGGGTAAACTCGTTCCTGGAACTGAAAGCCTTGGTAAAGGGTTGAAAGAAGGACAATATTACGATGGGGAGTGTTACGATCATACTCTTACATTTGAGGAAATCACAAGTCTCTTCAAAACCGACCCCATGAAACTGGATTTCTGCGTGTTTGACTATTTCGATATGAACAAGCTTGATATGCCATTCGAGGAACGTATGCAATTTGTGACGGTTGAGACGAAACTCATCCAAAAGAAGAGACAACTCATCCCTGTACACAAGAAGTTTGTGAAACAGGGGTACGAGGGAACCATGATCCGCGAGCGTACAAGTGTATACGAAGTTGGTCAAAGAAGCAACTATCTTCTCAAACACAAAGATTTTCAGACCGAAGAATATGAGATCGTTGGGGCAACAACAGGTCACGGAAGAGATGCGAACGCTGTCGTGTGGAAGTGTAAAACATGTGACGGTACCGCTTTCAACGCCCGCCCGGAGGGAACAATTGAAAGTCGTGAAGATAAATACAGAAGAAGAGATGCGTTCATGGGAAAAATGTTAACGGTTAGGTTTCAGAACTTAACGAGTTCTGGGGTACCTAGGTTTCCAGTCGGATTAGCTGTCAGAGATTATGAATAGAATTACACCTAAGTGAAGATTAGAAATTATAATATCATATCATTATAACATGTCACTCATTCCCATTAAATTGATTAAAAATGTTTCGACGAGAGATAAACTTCTCAAGATCAAAGGTGAAACCCCTGAGATTGATAAGAATGATTATATCGAATCTCGAATTCTTACAAACAAGAAAGCCAGTAATCTATTGGCTATAGAGGATGCCTCCGAAGTTGCCAAATATTACCTCCATAAAAAAGGTGTATTCGAACGAATTGCTAAAGATATTCAAAAGGAATCGGGTAAAAACTTCCGTTTTCTGTTCCGTAAGACTAGTTCTATGAAAAAAAGACCGTTAGCCGCTAAAGGTCGTACTGGTACAGACTATATTCTCATGGAACATTCGTTCGCAGATGGATCGGGTCATTATGGCATGTCCCGAGTTAATCATGCTAATAAGACTGCGTTGATTTATGACTCGATGAAAAATGAGGATTCCGATTTTGAGAGCCCACTCAAAACACTTTTGGGTAAGGGGTATAAGGTATCAAGTGGGACAATTCATGGATGTTACCCCCGTTTGAGGAACGCTTCCAGCACTGACTTAAATCCCCAACCCACGGGTGGATTTGTATCACAGTCATTTAACGATTTCAAGAATAAGAACTATGCCGGTGGTCGTGGAGGTGTTCCTAAGAAAAGTATGGAAGAAGCTTTTGTTGTTTCCCAATACGACGAACTTTCTCAACATCATTTCTGTTACATGGAATCGTTTCTCGCGTTGATGGTGACTCTTGGAATGGTAAAACCTGGACCACAAGATCCCCGTGAACGACTCGAGTACGTGAAGAAGTTCATATGGGGTGTGATTTATAAATATGTTCCTAATTCGAGCCGTGACACGGTTCACTGGAAGTATTTCGAAAAACAATTCCCATATTTCCTAGAGACGATGGGTTCGGATGGCAAACGTCTACCAATGAGACGTGGTTATATTCAAGTTCCTCCCTTGAAGGGTACAGTTCAGTACAAATTGAAGAAAATGCGTACACGCACTGATATTGACCAATCATGGAGCCTTAAGAAAATTGTCGACTGGTCGAGAGGTGTTCGTAAATGGATTGTACCTAAGTAGAGGTAGAAAATTGTAATTATCATCTTAAAAATCTGACAACATGGAAGACCTCCGAAGCCTCATGGCTTGTCTTGACGACATCTCCAGTAAGATCCCAGATGGTATCTATCTGGAGATGGCCGATAAAATGAAACGCGTTCATGACCACATGAACGGCGATAAACCGTTCCACGAAGACACGTTCTACTACAGCGATGACGATTCAGAACTTGAAAGTGAGGATGATGATGATGCCAGTGACAGTGACTTTGAGGTTCCCACCGTTGAAAATCGACGGCTTCGAGAGCGAGAATACCAGAAGCTCAGAGATGAGATTTTTGGATTAGTGAAGCAGATGCACGCGGAGTACAATGTTCTCAAGAAGTGGGACAAAGAGACGAGACGTAATTACACCCCCATCAAGCGTATGACTACGTGGCGAAAGGGGCAGGCTGTCATGACCTGGTGTGATAAGACCAATAAGTTCTGGACTCCCACCCGTGATAGTAGGGAACTTGTTTGTGGTTGCACCGATCAATTTGCCTTCTGGACCTGGAATAATCTAGTGGAATACGGTCTGAAGATGATCGTGTTTGAAATTGGAACCGAGGCTGAGAAGGCCTCCGCGGTACGTGGGTTCATCTGCCAGGACGATCTCTCCCTCAAAACACTCCAGAAACTTCCCGCGTTTGAAAAAAAGATTTACGAGAGTACAGGGAAGTGTGTCACAGCAAATGGAACTCGGAAGTGTACAGTGC
>FUWD012816051.1_pt1 | contig 16227 bp, 15 predicted proteins | sample 1063281 | NCBI WGS metagenome assembly FUWD01 (sample SAMEA79048168, study PRJEB19326) | metagenome | biome: marine | reverse complement strand
AATAATCGAGCCGGCGATAGGGAGCTACGAAAAGAATGGGCATCGAGAACCCATATCCAGTCAATTACCCTCAAATATTTCCATAGGCAACAGTCACATCATATTGACCATTGTAGGTCCCTGAGAGCTGTCCAGCAGCCAAATTAAGAGTACCCCCAACACTGAAGGTATCTGTACCATCCGTACCAAGAACTGGCTGAGTAGCTACTTTAGAGGATGTCCAGGTATCCACCGTCATGGTGTTAGAGCCAATTGTGGTATGAGTAAGCGTAATAGATGCCGCAGGTAGCGTTATTACATAATTTGTGCTTTTATCTCCCGTTACCGAAAAATGACCAGGGCTGCAAGCGGAATAATTAGCCATTGAGACCCCAGTGCCGGTGACAGTGGGATTGGCACCAACCGCTGAGCCGGCCGCCACAACAACAGTTCCTGCCGCGGACCCAGGAATGATGACGCCGAAATTCAAAGGCGTGTCAACAGTCGTAATAGAGATATCATTCCTGATTAGTGCAGTAGCATTAGCTGTAACTGCATGCGCATCACTAAAGCCAAATGCCGACATCGAGAGCAGTGCTGCAACTGCCAAGAGTTTCTTCTGTTTCATCTTTCAATCTCCATATGAGGGTTTAATGAACGAGATGTTCAATGAATCGACTCTAAGTGAGTCATTCACTCATAAGTTTACGGGCATGAAATCCAGAATAAAAGAAACGAATACTCACTTTTTCTGACATGATATCACCGGGATATCATGTGTTGAGGACAAGAAGATGGGAGGAGAAACTGTACCCGGAACCACTGGCTGTCTTGATGGGTGTTTCAAGGGTTGGTGAAATCTTCTTACGAAGGCGGTAGACGAGGGACTCAAGAGCGCGGTGCGAAGACTCCTGTTTGGCATAACCAAGCGATTGAAGAATTCGGTCGCGCGATACCAAACCGGAGTGCCTGCCTGCCAGAAGAATCAGGAACTCCAGCTCCTTGCCGGTAAGCTGCACCGTAGCACCATCAGGCAACACAAGCTCCCAGCTGTTCCTGTGAAGTACCCATGTATCCGCCTCCAGTTCGGAAGGAGGTGTCTCAACTGTCAGTTCACCCTGGTGCGAATCATTGAAACGAGTAAGCAGGTTTTGGACTGATACCAGAAGTTCACGAAAATCGACAGGTTTTGAAAGATAGAGGTCTGCGCCGGACTCATAACCAAGCAGGCGGTCTTCAAGAGCAACTCTGGCTGTGAGCATGATGATGCGCATACGGGTATTTGCGCGAAGATACCTGGCAAGAACCAATCCATCCTGATCGGGCAGCGAAATATCAAGAATCGCCAGACCGTAAGATCCTTTTTTGACTTCATTGTAAAAGTCAATGGCCGTACCCACACCAATCACTTCAACTTCATGATGCTGGAGGTACATAATGATGCTTTCCCGGAGGTCGCAATCATCTTCCACGACCAATACTTTCTTGAGAACGAATGGAGGCTGACACATACGATAATGTGGAACAGGTGAATGACGTCATTAAGAGAGTAATCAAATAGAGCGACACTCTCACCTGATTTTATCTGATAAAACCTAGCCGGCAGCATCAATGGTGAAGCTCGGGATAGTCATAGAGACCGTCACTTTTTCCCCCTTTACCCAGTACATCCTCACGGTACCACCATGCTGCTCGACAATCTTACGTACAAGCCATAGCCCAATACCTGCTCCTGAGGTATTATTGGTTTTTCTGCCCCGGGTGTATTTCTCAAAGAGCTCGTCAATCTCGCCTTCATTCAGCATATCGGATTCATTGCATACGCTGATAAGAACACCTTCATCGATCTGCCTGCAATAGACTTCAATCATAGTGCCGGGAATGGAATATTTCCGGGCATTATCCAACAGGTTGAAAAGTGCCGTATTCAACAGGGGCAGATCTCCCGACATTGCCAATGCCAGCATCGGTGCTGCAACAAAAAAGGATTGAGCGGGGTACATCCATTTGATAGCGTCAACCTGCTGACGCACAAAATCTCTAAGAATAATGGTTTTAAATACGGTGGGGACCTTGGTATCAAGAATACGGCTTCGTTCTAATGAGACATCCATAATCTCAACAAGGCGCATAACGGCTCGCCGCATCTTCATAAGCGCAGAGGACTCATCCGATGTCAGATACTCTCGTGAATGCATTTCAAGAATATCAAGATTCCCCTGAATGACAGCCAGCGGTGTTCGATATTCATGGGAAAGCATGGACAGGAAGCTATTCTGCATCTCAGCCGATACCTGCTCGGCAGCAAGAGCTACCTCCAGACGTTCCTTGTTGTCCCGCAGCTCGCTCGTCATGTCGTCAGCAATCTCCTTGGCCCGCTTCTCTGCCTCCCGTGAGGCTTCGCCGAGTTGCCGTTCCGTGATGCGGAACCGTTCGGAAAGAGCGATTGAAATGAGGACCATATGAACCAGTGTGGCCGGTTCGATCATGTTGATGTCCCACCCTGGTTCGAGGGGGAATACGCCGATAAGGCGGAATATCTGGTAAAAATAGCCTAAAGTACTGATGCCGAAGGCTATGGTTATGAAAATGCCGCTCTGCGGCATGCTGACCAGAAGCTTTTTGCTGGTCAGTAGCAGCATGGCGATAAGGATGACGGTACCGACGAGGGCGAACGGAACAACTGATGCATAGAGCCCGAACGGCACCGACACAATAGTGAGGACTCCAGTTGCCGACATAAGGCGCATATAACGAAGAGTCCAGGGACCGGCTGAATCACGGAAAAGGTTGTGACAGAATTCAGAAAAGACAAGCAGCTGGGCGCCGATGCCCATATACACCATATAATCAGACAGAACGTGAGCATACGCGGGCAGAATGAGGGCCTGCATGCCGGCCACACCGAAATTGTTGATGAGCACCGTCAGGACATAGAGGGCGAAATACAGGAACAGCCGGTCACGGATCGAGATGAAAAAGATCAGGTTCATGACGCAGAGGACTGCGGCTATGCCGAGATAGCCAAACTGAAGCATGATGCTGTTGTAAGTGCTGTTCCTGATGCTTTCAGGGGTGGCGAGCACCCCCGTCAGGCTGATTGAGCCTTTGGAGTATACCCTCACGAACACGTCAACAGGTTCATCTGCTGGGAGTTCAAGCGGGACGATAAAATTCGGGTTCAGTACCGGTCGCTGGGCGACGGGGACGTCACTGCCGAGCATAACAGGACGGAAGGAGGAAGGAAGGAGTGGAGATTGGCCATGACACTGCACGTAAACCTTGACGCTGTTCGTGTAACTTGGCGAAAGGCTGAGCATCGCTTTCTCGGGAAAGCCCTTCTGCCTAATCATGCTGAAATGAATCCAATATGCCGCACGGCCATATCCGGCGTTGAGGTTTCCATCCATCGGTTGGAAATCTCCGCGCTCGAACGCTGCCAGAGCGTCCCTGAACTCCAGGTTCTCTGACGGATCCTTCAGCACCTCCATATGGCCTGCAATGTAATAGGAATCACCGGAACCAAGAACAAGTGGTTCCGTAGCGGCAGCGCTGGACGCTGGTGCCGGAAAAACTCCGGCAAGACCCAGCACCAGGCAGAAAAGCCATCGGATGGATTTAGGGGGGGAGATCATGCGTAAATATACGCAAAAAAAAGCCGGGCAGGAAAAAGATCCTGTCCGGCCTGGAAGCTTTTGCTATTCAGCAGGGATCAGTAACGATCGCGGCGGGGAGCTCTTTCTTCGCGGGGCTTAGCCTCGTTGACCATGATGGAACGGCCCTTGAAGTCCTTGTTGTGCATGGACTCAATGGCTTCGCGTGCTGCATCATCATCAGGCATCTCAACAAATCCGAAGCCCTTGGAGCGGCCGGAGAATTTGTCAGTGATGATGTTTGCGCTTGCTACTTCTCCAAACTCGGAGAAAGCGTCACGAAGGTCATCTTCGGAAATGGTGTAAGGCAGATTGCCAACATAAATGTTCATTATCAGTCTCAGTATACGCGTGCATTGATAAAAAGAGAGCAGGCAAGTAACCAAAGCACCAATTACTTGATAGCGCGATCAGCCAACCATTGGCTGATTTATGTATGGAGTTTACCTTTATTAACGGTAGTTTACAAGAACAAAATTTCCTCAGCGGATTATTTCTTCAGTAAAAGAACTCCTGCCGGAACCACAGTCGCCCTCCGGACGATAGTTTGACTTCTTGCTGCTTCAAGCACGGCAAGGTCTGTGGCAATGACGGCAGCTTCATTCAGGACCACATCGGCCATCTTCGGTGTTTTCTTGGCGGCCGGCTCCTGCTCCCCGTCCGTGGACCAGAGTTTTTCGATCTGCTTGATCTTCTCCGTTTCCAGCCTGAACGAGGACTCCTTCAAGGAGACCGACTTTTTCTTGCGGATGCGGTTCAGGGCAGCAAGGTCGGTGAGATAGCTCTGATAACGCCTGTTAGCGAGAGCCCGGGACTGGAACTTCTGGCGGAGCAGGAGTATGTCCGGAGCCATCACGTCGTCGATAGGACGGTAGAGGGTGCGTGTAACCGTGCTCCAGGGAAGGCTGCTGGTGTAGGTGTCCTCACCGATGGCCGTGGCATCAATCAGGGAGGGGATGGTGATGTCCGGCACAACGCCCTTGTGCTGGGTGCTCTCGCCCGAAATCCTGTAGAACTTCGCGATCGTCAGTTTCATCTGGCCGAGGTTCGGCTGACGAGGGAAAAGCGAGTACGGCCGCTGGAGGTTGATGATGCTCTGGACGGTACCTTTTCCAAACGTCCGTTCCCCGACGACGACTCCCCTGCCATAGTCCTGGATGGCTGCGGCAAAGATCTCCGAAGCCGAGGCGCTGTAACGGTTCACGAGCACGACAAGCGGCCCGGGATAGGTCATCTGGCGGTCCTCGTCGCGCAGGACCATCTTTCCTCCAGTTGAATTGCTGATCTGGACGACAGGCCCCGTGGTGATGAACAGCCCGGTCACATTGACGGCTTCCTCCAGAGAGCCGCCTCCGTTGTCGCGAAGATCGATCACCACGCCGTCGACCGCGGCAGCCGAAAGTTCTCCAAGTATGCGGGCGACGTCACGGCTCGTGCTGTTGTAGGATCCGTCATTCTTCTTCTGCGCTTCAAAATCAAGGTAGAACGAGGGTATGGTGATGACACCGATCTTCTTTCCATTCTGCTGGATGATGGTCTTGTGTGCTGCCTGCTCCTCCAGATCAACCTTGTCACGTGTCAGCATAATGACCTTGGCCGGTCCCCTTCCGGCCTGGCTTGCAGGAAGGATCTTGATGCGGACAACCGTTCCCTTCTTGCCCCTTATGAGCTTGACGACGTCATTGATGCGCCAGCCGACAACATCGACGATTTCCGTAATGCGACCCTGCCCGACGCCGATGATCTTGTCACCTTTCTTGAGCAGGTTGCTCCTGTAGGCGGGCCCACCGGGAATGACCTCATTCACAATGGTGTATTCGCTTTCTGTCTGCAGCTTTGCTCCTATCCCCTCCAGCGAGCGGCTCATATCAATCTGGAAGTTCTCGTACTCATCCGGTGAGAAGTAGTCCGTATGCGGGTCGAACGATGTTGTCAATGCATAGGTATAGGCATGGAACGCATCTTCCGGCTTCTGTCTGCGAAGAAGGTTCATCCTGCTGGTGAAGCTTTTTGCAAGAGTCGTGCGGATGGTCTTTGGGCTTTCCCCGGAGTATTTCAGGTTGAGCCACTGGTATTTCAGCTCTTTGCGCCAGAGTGAAGTGAGTTCACCGCGGGTGCGGGGCCACGGATCGTCCTTGCGCTGTACGGCGAGGGTTTCAGGTGCGGCAAAATTGAACTTGACGGTATCGGCCGCAGCCCTCATATAGCGCATCTTTTCGTATGCCCGTTTCAGAAAACGGTTGTAGATCGCAAATCCCGATGTCGGCCTGCCCGAAAGAAAATCATCGTCTATACGGTTGCCGTAAGCATTGCGGAGATACTCGACCTCTCCGGCAAGAAAATAGCTCCGGTTGCCATCAAGATTGTCCATGTATCTTGAAAAAACCTCCTGGGAAAGCGAATCGCCGACCGCCACCTTGCGGTAATGGTTTTCCAGCAGGTACTGGCTGATATACCTCGCGGCCTCCTCCTGGGCGGGAGTGGCCCGAAGCACGGCCGGTGCCGGTGCTTTCTTTACAGGAGTTTTCACATTGTTTGCAATGAGAGGCCAGGCCCCCGTAAAAACTGCAACAATGAGGATCAGGAGGGTTTTTCGGGACATCGTCGGGTATGAAATGATCTTAAGTGTTAAGCTGCTCTTGCAGCAGTGAATCGGTAATGAAAGACAAATTATTATATTGCGTCAGCCTGAAAAAACCTCAGGTACGATTCAGGCAGGAGAATACCGGTATTTACGCACATAATAATACAAAAGGGAGCGCATTCAATGCAAAAGCAAGCAGTTAGTTATAAATCATTGGGCCTCTGCAACAGCAGGGAGCTTTTCCAGAAGGCGGTCTCCGGCGGCTACGCCATTCCGGCCTACAATTTCAACAATCTCGAGCAGCTGCAGGCCATCATCATGGCATGTGCCGAGACAAAGTCCCCCGTCATCCTCCAGGTCTCCAAAGGTGCCAGGAGCTATGCCAACGAAACCCTCCTGCGCTTTCTTGCCCAGGGTGCGGTAGCGTATGCCGAAGAGCTTGGAAGCCCCATCCCCATCGTGCTTCACCTTGACCACGGCGACAGCTTCGAACTCTGCAAGGACTGCATCGAGTCGGGCTTTTCCTCAGTCATGATCGATGGTTCACACCTCCCGTATGAAGAGAACGTCGCACTGACGAAAAAAGTTGTCGAATACGCACACCAGTTTGATGTGACGGTTGAAGGCGAGCTCGGCGTCCTGGCCGGCATTGAGGACGAAGTCTCACACGCCGCCCATACCTACACCCAGCCTGAAGAGGTTGAGGACTTCGTTGCCAAGACCGGCGTAGACAGCCTCGCCATCTCGATTGGAACCTCGCACGGCGCATTCAAGTTCAAACCCGGCGAAGATCCCAAGATCCGCCTCGATATCCTTGAAGAGATCGAAAAGCGCATCCCCGGCTTCCCCATCGTTCTGCACGGCGCCTCATCGGTTCCCCAGGAACTGGTGAAAACCATCAACGAGCATGGCGGACGGCTCAAGGATGCCATCGGCATCGGTGAGGACCAGCTTCGCCTTGCCGCAAAATCGGCAGTCTGCAAGATCAACATCGATTCGGACGGCCGCCTGGCAATGACCGCAGCAGTCCGCAAGGTGTTTGACGAAAAGCCCGAGGAGTTCGATCCCCGCAAATACCTCGGTCCTGCCCGCGACTCCCTGAAACAGCTCTACATGCACAAGATCATCAACGTGCTGGGATCCAACGGTAAGGCCTGAGGCGAAGCTCTCAAGAGACCATAAAGAAAAAGGCGCTCCATATTCAGGGCGCCTTTTTCTTTTTGCAGCTCAGCGGCAGGTCCTCTTCCCCGTCTCAGTCCTTTTCCCCGGCAAAGTAGTCCATGAAGCGGATTGCCGAGTAGGCCAGAAGCCCTGCTCCTGTGGACAGGGCGTTTTCGTCAGGGTCGAAAGTCGGAGAGTGCAGCATGTTGGATCGGTCCTGTTCCGGAAGGCCTGTACCGATCTGCCAGAACGTACCGGGCTTCTCCTGCAGGTAGTATGCGAAATCCTCCGCCGTCATAAGCGGCTCGCTGTCGATGACGTTCTCCCTTCCAAGATATTCCGAACAGGCGATCGCCGCATGGCGGGTGATTTCCGGATCATTGTACAGCACCGGATAGCCCTGCCGTATTTCGACTTCCGCCTCTACACCCAGCCCTTCACCGACATGGCGGACGGTCTCGTGGAGTTTTTGATGCAGAAGCCTGCGCAGCTCTTCGTTCATCGTCCTCATGGTGCCGCTCATCACGACCTTCGAGGGGATGACGTTCGGAGCATGTCCGCCCTGGATTGATGAGATGGAAACAACAGCCGGCTCATGCGGAGGCGCTACCCTGCTGACCAGATGCTGGGCGGCGGTGATGATATGGGCGGCGGCAAGCACCGGGTCCGATGCCTTGTGCGGTGCAGACGCATGGCCGCCCTGCCCCGATACCGTAAAATAAAGCTCATCGGCGGCAGCCATGAAGCTGCCCCTGCAGAGGGCGACCTTCCCGGACGGAACATTCGGGAAGCAGTGCTGGCCGATGACGGCTGAAGGGCTGAATCGCTTGAAGAGACCGGCCTCAATCAGTGGCCTGGCGCCGCCCGGCGCTTTTTCCTCTGCAGGCTGGAAAATGAAGAGTACGCTGCCTGCAAGCTCGTCACGCATGCCGGCGAGAATGGATGCTGCGCCAAGCAGCATGGCGGTGTGCATGTCGTGGCCGCAGGCATGCATGGTGCCCGGATGCCGGGAGCTGTACGCGCAGGCATTTTCTTCCGAAAGCGGCAGGGCGTCAATATCGGCGCGAAGCGCAATCTGCGGCCCATCCGCTCTTCCCTTCAAGAGCGCAACGACACCTGTTTCCAGAAACTGCGGTTCAGGCTCTATATCAAGCCCCTTTAAATAGTCGTGGATGATGGCGCTGGTGCGGAACTCCTCATAGGAGAGTTCCGGATGAGCGTGGATATCACGGCGGATGGCCTGGATGACGGGAAAAACAGCTTCGGCCTGTTCCCGGATCCTCCTGGAAAGGTCGGACGTACGATCTGGTGTCATAACGGGTTATTTCTGTTGAATCGGCACGGCAGCGTGTGAGGGAGCCCGCGCATCAGTGATAAAAGGTACGAATAACACGCATAATGCAAAAACCGCAGCGAAAGGGAAGATGAAAAGAAAATATTCGGAAATAATGGAATTATTCATGATTTTATGGATATAGAGAAATCCGGAACCGGTGTGGATCCACTAGAAACAGGAGGCGATATGCAGCAGCCATCAACTCTCGGAGAGAGAATACGGGCCGTCCGGCTACACTGCAGAGAGACGCAGGAAGAGTTCGGCCGGAAAATCGGGATATCTGGAAACAGGGTATCGGAACTTGAAAACGGAAAAGGCGGAACCGGCGCCGGCGTTGTCCAGGCGCTCTGCTCCGCATTTTCCGTGAGCCATCAGTGGCTCCTTTCAGGCATGGGAGAGATGCTGGAAGAGGCCGAAAAGCCCGGAGATGAAAACAACCTCTCCCGCCGCCTGCTTATGCTCGAAGAGAAAGTCGGCCGGATCATCGGCACCGTCGATGATGAGGGTATAAAGAATGAAGCGGTTGTGCAGGTACCGCTCTACGCAAGCGCGGTTCCGGCAGGAATACCTGCAGCGGCAGCAGATGAAGTGGAGTCATGGCTGGATTTTCCCCGGTCATGGACCAGAGGCAAAAAAAACATCTACGCTCTTACGGTTAGCGGAGACAGCATGATGGACATCGGCATCATGCCAGGCGACACGCTGCTTGTCGAAGCAAGAGAAACCGCAAGGGACGGACAGGTGGTGATTGCAAGCCTGAATTCGGAAGTAACGGTGAAAACGCTCTGCATCAGTGAGGGAGGAGCCGTTGCACTTGCGCCGGAAAACAGGAAGTACCACCCCATTCCGGTTCCGCCGGACAGCGATTTCAGGATCATGGGGGTTGTGCTTGCAGCCGTAAGGCAGTACCGGTAAGCCGCTAAAGGTCCATGAAGCGGATGAACTCGAGGGCCTTTTCTTTCAGGTCCTCGTCGGTGACGGCAGAAAGCGGTGCGGCATAGCGGATCACGTAGCCATACTTTTCGAGGTTCTTGACCAGACGGAACGGGTCCTGGGCAGCAAGGCGGAGGATGATCACCATCTCTTCCCCTTCAGTCGAGGGGATATAGGAGCCGAAGCTCTGGACTGTAGCATCGTTTTTCTCAATGGCCTCGATCACTTCGGAAATCTTCATGCCCGATACCGGCACTTCGAGTTCAAGCGTCATGCCGTCCTCTCCGAGATGGAAGATCTCTGCGATTCTTCCAAGAAGCTTGTCCTTACGGACCACGCCCTCGAACACTCCACCCTCGCCCACTACCGGGATGACCGGCCCGGAAATGCTCCCCAAACGGGAAAAGAATACGAACAGGTCATCACCGGATGCAACGGCTTCGCCTTTTTTAAGGCCAAGCCTGCGCATCGTCAACCCCTCAAGGGTACCTTTTTTCTCCAGAATCCTGTCAAAATCGGCATAGGAGACAAGCGCCACGAACATTCCGTCGCGAAGGACCGGAACAGCTTCGAGTCCTTCACGACGAAGTACGCCAAGGACTACGGCGGCTGACGCCGAGTCCTCGAAGGCGGGATAGTGCCTCTCAAGGCAATGAACCATGCAGTCGCTCAGGCGCATGGATCTATTTTATCCACCCTGCGCTGGTGCCGCCCGCCTTCAAAATCAGCGGAAAACCAGTTGTCGAGGCTTTCATGAATGCTTGCAAGATCAGTGAACCGGGCCGAAAAGCAGAGAATGTTGGCATCGTTATGCTGGCGTGCAAGGGTTGCAAACTCAGGGCGGCAGCAGAGTGCGGCACGGATGCCGGGAATTTTGTTGGCCGAAATCGATACACCGATACCGGTACCGCAGAGCAGGATCCCCTGGTCGTACTCTCCTGCAGCAACAGCTTTCGCTACTTTGTGGGCATAGTCGGGGTAATCGACTGAATCCTCCGTGTACGGCCCCATGTCGGTGCATGCATGGCCATGGCTCTCAAGCCAGGCTACGATATCTTTCTTGAATTCAACGCCGGCATGGTCACTTGCTACTGCAATGTTCATGATGATGCTACTTGAGGTTAAAAAGCGGCTTCTTCCTCGTTGAGCGATGCAGAAACGCTGCCTGGCTGTTGACCTCTTCACCATCTCCCGAAAAAGGAGTATAGGTGCCGTCCGGCTGCATAAGCCAGGACTTCAGGTTGTCGGCAAGGATCAGATCCAGATCAGCCTTCACATCTGCAACGATGGAAGAATCCAGTACGGGAAAGAGCGTTTCGACCCGGTGGTCGAGATTTCTCGGCATAAGGTCGGCACTTCCAAGATACACCTCTGGAACGCCACCGCACTCAAAATAATACGCGCGGCTGTGTTCAAGAAATCTTCCGATAACACTTTTCACACAAATGTTCTCGCTGACACCCGGAATTCCGGGCTTGAGGCAGCATATTCCGCGGATGATGAGATCGATCTTCACTCCTGCTCCCGATGCCCTGTAAAGCGATCGTATGATGCGTCCATCGACAAGAGCGTTCATTTTCATGATTATGCGCCCGCCGCCCTTCATCGCATTCAGCTCCACTTCACGCTCAATCATCTCAATGATGCGCCTGCGGGTGCTGATTGGTGATACAATCAGCTTCCGGTACTCCGTGTTTCTTGAATAACCGGTAAGGGAGTTGAAGAGTTCAGCGACATCGTCAGCAATCTCATCGTTCGAGGTGAAGAGGCTGTAGTCGGTATAGATCTTGCCTGTCGCCGGGTTGTAGTTGCCGGTCCCGAGATGAAGGTATCGCTGCAGTTGGTGGTACTCGCGACGAACGACCAGGGTCAGCTTGGCGTGTGTTTTTAAACCCGGCAGCCCATAGATGACATGCGCTCCGACATCTTCAAGCGCTCTGGCCCAGACGATGTTGTTCTCCTCGTCAAAACGTGCCTTCAGCTCCACGAGAACGGCAACCTGCTTGCCGGATTCTGCGGCTTTCATGAGGGCCTTGACGATCGGAGAATTGCTGCCGACGCGGTAAAGGGTCTGTTTGATGGAGAGTACATCGGGATCGGCTGCCGCCTGAGCGATGAAATCGACAACAGGCTGGAATGAGTCATAAGGATGATAGAGCAGCTGGTCGCGGGTCCGGATTGCCGCAAAAATGTTTCGCCCGTACTGGTCTTCGATGGGATTGGCCGGAACGAAGGGTTCATCCTTGAGGTCGGGGCGCTCTATGCGGAGCAGGTCAATCAGGCAGCCGAGGCCAAGTATGCCCTCGATGGCATAGACGTTGCGCTCCGATACCTGGAGATTCTTCATGAGGAGCTTGCGCACCGAATCCGGCATTTCAGGACTGATGTCGAGCCGGACAACCTTGCCATACCGTCGTGAACGGATTCCCTGCTCGATCGTCTCAAGCAGATCGCCTGCCTCATCCTCCTCGATTTCAATATCAGCGTTGCGGACAAGGCGGAAAAGATGTGACTTGATGATCCGCATCTTCGGGAAAAGCATGTCGAGGTTGTTCCTGATAAGATCCTCAAGCCAGATGAACCTGGTGATGCCGTCATCGAAACAAAGACCCTCGATACTGCTGAAAGGAAGCATCCTCGGAAGGATGCTCGGCACCTTCACCCTTGCAAACCGCTTCATGCCGGATTCAGCGTCTTCAAGCTCTATGGCGAGATTCAGGGAAAGGTTCGACATGAAAGGAAACGGATGGCCGGTATCGAAAGCCAGCGGCGTCAGAACCGGATAGATCTCCTGCCGGAAATACCGTCTCAGCGCCTCTTTGCGGGATGCGTCAAGATCATTGAAGCATACGAAACTGATTCCCTCCTTCTGCATTGCGGGAAGCAGATCGTTGTAGAAGCAGTTGTTGCGCTGGATGATCTGCCGGGTGACCATCTCGCGGATGCTGTCAAGCTGCTCAATGGGGGTGAACCCGTCGATGGTCCGGTCCTGAATGCCGGCCTCATACTGGTCTTCTATGCCCGCCACGCGGATCATGAAGTATTCGTCGAGGTTGGAACTGAAGATGGAAATGAACTTGACCCTCTCAAGAAGCGGATGCGCTCCTCCGTTCACTGCCTCTTCGAGGACGCGCTGATTGAAATATATCCAGCTGAGCTCGCGGTTTACAAAGAGAGTCTCGTCTTTGAAATCAGCTTGGGGATCCTGGCTTTTGGGAAGCTTCGCATCTCGTGTTTCTTCACTCATGACATGCATTTATCTTAATATGAATTAAATCTCATTACAGCATTTTCATCTACAAACAGGTCGAGCGGCTCATCCCATGGGTCACGCGGCAGGCTGGCATGAAGCTGCATGCTGAACCCGAACCCGATTCGGCATGGACGCATGCCCCGCCGGGAAAGATGAGCAAAAAAACGGTCATAAAACCCTTTGCCATACCCGAGACGGTACCCGCTCCGGTCCACCGAGACAACAGGTACGACAACCGCATCAATCTGATATTCATCACCCAAAGAGCGCTCCAGGGGCTCAGGGCTGCCGAAACGGGAACGCACAAGCGGCATGCCGGGGCGATACACTACTGAAACCAGTCCCCCCCCCTTCTTCTCATCCTCATCTTCATCATCATCTTCAATGACAGGGACCATGAGGGGAATTCCCATAGCCAGGAGACCGCCGGCCAGTGAAGACGTATCCATCTCCCCCGCCGCTTGCATCGGCAGGTAGATGTGCACCGCGCGGGCTCCAGCCAGCTCTTCAACAGCCAAAGCAAGCTTCGCCGCAGCCCGGCTCATGGCCAGGGCCTCGGGGGCGGGTATCGATTTCCGCGCCCTGATGGACGAAGCACGTATCCCCGCCTTGTGTCGATGCGGCATCAGGCTCACTTGCACCAAAAAATCAGGAGAAATAAACTGTTGGAATCATACATCCGTTATCATACAATAAGATAATAAAACGGAAGGCTTTCCCGCCGCTGCGGGGCGCTCCGGACACCCGAAACCGGACTGCCGGGAGCCCAATTAACACAATCGCAACACAGCCGACATGGATGCCATGAGAAAGTCCCCCATCCTCATATCCCGACACCGGCTTTCGCCGCATTCAATCTTCTGTGTCGGAAAGAACTACCGCCTGCACGCCCTGGAGATGCTCATGATGGAAGGCGCTGCCCCGCAAGCAGCGGCGTCCCCCGACCCGGAGCCGATCATCTTCATGAAGCCGGCCACCGCACTTGCCCCTGACGCGATAATCAGGATGCCGCACTTCGAAGGCCGCCCCCTCTCCCGCTTGATGCACTTCGAGGCTGAAATAGTGCTCCTGGTCGGGCGCGACACCGACGGATGCCCTGAAGAAGGTGCAATGGAATACATCTCGGCCATCGGCGCAGGTCTCGACATGACGCTTCGCGACGTACAGCTTGAAGCAAAGAAAGCCGGGAACCCCTGGCTGAAAAGCAAGGGGTTCCGCAGCAGCGCACTCGTTTCCGACCTTGTCCGGCTCGATGGGTCCATTCCCGGAGACGACTGGTCGATTTCGCTCCACTGCAACGGCGTTTTACTCCAGCATGCGACGCTTGGTGAAATGATCCATACTCCCTCAGCGCTTGTCCACTATTTGTCGTATCTTTACGGGCTGCGTCAGGGTGACCTGATATTTACCGGCACTCCGGCAGGAGTCGGACCCGTCTCTCCCGGAGACTCGCTCCGGGCTTCGCTTTCCATGCCTGATGCCTCCGGCGCACCTCTAGAGCTGGCAGTCCTTGAAGCCACTGTGGAGAAAGAGCACAACCCATAACCATGCACCCCATATCCATGAGCATAGTTTTTCAGCAGGCGCATATCATCAGCCCCCCGGACGGCCTTGATACAAAAGGCTCCATCAGGGTATCCGACAACGGCATCATCGAAACCCTCTCGATCGGAGACACCCCGCTCGAGCCTCGGAGAGGAGAAAAAGTCGTTGCTATGGAGGGGAAGCTGCTCTCTCCGGGTCTCTTCGATATGCACTGTCATTTCCGCGAACCCGGCCAGGAATACAAGGAAACGCTCGAAAGCGGCGCCGCTGCCGCTGCTGCCGGTGGATTCACCGGAGTGGCGCTGATGCCGAACACTACCCCCGTCATCGACAGCCCGCAGGGCGTCACCTTCATCCGTTACCATGCCGCAAGCCTTCCTGTCGACCTTGAAGTGATTGCCGCCATGACCGAGGGAAGCCGCGGTGAGAAGCTCACGGCGTTCGGCAGCCTGAAAACCTACGGCGTCACGGCTGTATCAGATGACGGCACGGCCATCCAGGCAAGCCAGTCGATGCGCCTTGCGTTTGAATACGCATCAAACTTCGACATGCTCATCATCCAGCACTGTGAAGACCGCTCCCTGACGACGGGAGGAGTCATGAATGAGGGAATGTGGTCGTCGAAACTCGGACTCAAGGGAATCCCCGACATCTCAGAGGCCATGATGCTTGCCCGTGACCTCATGCTGCTCCGCTGGCTCGAAGAACACAAGCTGCACGCCCCGCTCTCCCGCCCCCGATACCACGCAGCCCACCTCAGCACGGCAGCATCGCTCCAGCTGATCCGGGAAGCCAAGCGGGAGGGACTGCAGGTGAGCTGCGAGGTCACCCCGCACCACTTCACCCTGACCGACCAGGACCTCTACCAGGCAGAAAAGAAAGGCAACTTCATCATGAAGCCACCGCTTACATCCCCGAAGAACAGGGACGCGGTGCTGGAAGCCCTTGCCGACGGAACTGCGGACGCCATCGCCACCGACCATGCGCCGCATGCCCTCCACGAAAAGGAGTGCCCCCCCGGCGAAGCATCGTTCGGCATCATCGGGCTGGAAACCTCGCTGGGCCTGACCATGACGGAACTGGTGATGAAAGGAGTCATCACAATGCAGCGGGCGGTTGAACTGCTTTCGGTCAATCCGAGAAAAATCCTGCAGCTCCCCCCGATACGCATTCGTGAAGGGGAAAAAGCCAACCTCACCCTCATCGATCCCGAAGCCGTCTGGAGGGTGGATGCCGGCCATATCCGTTCCAAATCCTCGAATACGCCCTTCATCGGCCGCCAGCTGACAGGACGCCCGCTCGGAATCTATCACAAGGGCATTTTTACTGAAGCGCCCGGTGCATGAAATGGGCGGCCATAGAACGGTGAAGTCCGATCTTGGTTATGGCATTAATTTTTATTACTTTCGTTTTCTTTTTAGACAACAAATAGAACCACCTCACCAACCATGGCAAAGAAACAGTCGTTCGGCGATAAAAACAAGAAAAGCGGAACCAGCGATTTCAAGGTAGCAAAGCTCGTGTTTTCCGTTAAATCCGAAAAGCGCAATGCATGGAAGTTCGTTGAAAAGAATGTCCGCATCCCCAACGGTGAAAACGACCAGGCAATCCTCACCAAGGCAATCAGCGACTCCGTAAAGTAAACGGTTCCCCGTCTCATGGCAGGGCGCCTTCAGGGTCCCTGCCGACGCCCGTCCCCCCTACACGTCCCGAAACCCTTCCTGACTTCGCCACATTGACCTCATTTGCGAGTGATTGAAAAATAAGTCGTTATTTTTCAGTC
>FUWD013232449.1_pt1 | contig 16230 bp, 15 predicted proteins | sample 1063281 | NCBI WGS metagenome assembly FUWD01 (sample SAMEA79048168, study PRJEB19326) | metagenome | biome: marine | reverse complement strand
AGACCAAGCTTATGATAAAGACGATCTATCTGAAGAAAGTATACTCAACTAGTAAAAAATGATGATTTTGCTAACCAATTAAGAATTGATTATTATAATTATTTAAAAAGATTTAATGCATCTGAGCCTTTTATAACTGATAAAGCCCCTTTAAATTTTAGATGGATTGGCTTTATTAAAATACTTTTTCCTAATGCAAAAATTATTCATTGTTCAAGAAGCCCAAAAGATAACTGCCTATCTATTTTAAAATTTCTTTGAGGGTGGAATGGATTTTAGTCACAATCAAAAAGAGCTTGGCACTTATTACAATCTATATCTAGATCTCATGAATTTTTGGAATGAAAAATTTCCAAACAGTATTTATGATGCAAAATATGAAAAAATTATTGAAGATCCAGAAAATGAAATTAAAAATATGATAAAATTTTGTAATCTAGATTGGGAGGAAAATTGCTTAAAATTCTACAATAACAAAACTCCAATTAAAACCCTGAGCACCGCTCAAGCAAGAAAGCCAATATATAAAAACTCAAAGAATTCTTTTGAAAAGTTTGCGCCGTATCTCTCTGATTTAAATAAACTGATTTAAATTTTAGATAAAAAAAAGCCCCAATTTATTGGGGCTTTTTCTATAATTTTTAAACTGTATTAGAACGCGAATGAAACAGCAATTTCTGTCATTGAATCTTGTCCGTCAACTCCAGCAGTTCCTGCTATGCCAGTTCCTTCGTTTCTGTTTCCAGTAATTTTCATTGAACCCATAGTGTATGAAACAGCAATACCATCTATATCTTCAGTAACGTGTACATCGCTTGGTTTAGCATACTCAGTTTCAGCTTCACCATAAGAAATTGCAAGGTTTTCGTTTACGTTAAATGCAACACCCCATCTTTTTGAGTATTGATTTGTTCCACCAGCTCCACCAGCATCTTCTGCTGATTCTTGGTAACCAATTGAAACAGGTCCAACAGTGTAATTAACAAAAGCTGTAATGTCAGTAGTATCACCTTCATCGCCAGAAGTTACTGCTTGTTGTCCAGCTTCTTGTTCACCATAACCAACACCCCATGCTACTCCTTCAAGACCAAGCATATCTGCTGATCCAGTAAGTGCGAAATCCATAAATGAACTTTCACCACTACCTGATGAAGATCCATCACCGTTTACTGTGCCAGAACCTTTTCTCATAGCAGCATTTAAGTTAAAACCACCAAAAGAATTAACGTAATTAAGTACGCCATCATTTCCATATCCAACTAAACCACCTGCAGTTGCACCAGTTGTACCTAAACCATCCCAGACTTCTTCGGCTGCACTAGGTGTCTTATCATCGATTGTTGCTAATCCTGATCCATAACCGTAGTCCCATGCAAATGTTCCGATATCACCCATATCAATAGATACTCTAGCTGAAGTTTGCCCAGTTAATGAATCATTTGTAGTGCTCAAGAAAGATACTGTGTTTCCGTTAACATCACCTGAAGCAGTAAATGATACTCTAGTTCTCGCCCCAATTGGGTTACCAGTTGTTTCTGTACTATCTTCACTTGTGTAAGTTAACTTAGTACTACCACTTACTGACAATTCTGAAGCGTTAGCTGAGATTACAGCAAGAGAACCTGCTAAAGCTGTTAACCCTATTTTTTTAAAGTTATTCATGTTTTTTCCTTTTGTTATTGTTTTTATATATGAATGGTTAATAAATATACTTATTTTCAAAATTTAGTTAATATTTTAAGCTTTTTGTCATTTTTATTATAATTTGTTGCATAAATATCACATATATTTTGATATTTACCGTGATTTTTACATCATTTTTTTAAAAAAATGATAATAGAATAAAAACCAAATTAATATCAATGATTAGAATTTTCAAATTTAACAATATAGCTTTAATTGCTATTTTTCTTACTTTTTTGCTCATGCTAAATTCTTGCGGAATTTACAGAAAAACTGATGCTAGGAAATTCCAACAAATGCCAATGATAGAATTAAAAAAAATATGGAAGAAGGGAGGGGTTTTAAAATTGGAAATATTGGGAAGGGTGGTTCTGGTGATTTTCAATTTGCTTCATCAAACCCATTATGGCGGGCTTCATTGGAAAAATTAGATTTTGCTCCTTTAAATAATGTTGATTATGCTGGTGGAATAATTGTAACTGATTGGTTTAGTAATGAAAATTCAAATGAAGAAATTAAAATTACCATTAGATTTTTAACTAACGAAATAAGATCTGACGCTATTAATGTTATTATTCACAAAAAAATCTGTACCACTCAAAATAATTGTAAAATTACTAAAATTGATAATGACTTAAACAGTGAAATAAAATTTGAAATTTTAAAAAAAGCAGCACAAATTAAGAATGAAGATGTTGCAACAACTAAAAAAGAAACTGGGGAATATAAAATACCTGGAAAAAACTTTTAAGTAATTTAAATTAATTTATTCTTTAATAAATTAAATCATTTTGTATATGGATCTTGAAAGATATAATTTTAAAGTTGTAGAAGAAAAATGGCAAAATTATTGGCTTAAAAATAAAACATTCAAAGCTGAAATAATTGAGGGTAAAAAAAAATTTTACTGCTTGGAAATGTTTCCCTATCCTTCTGGGAAAATTCATATGGGCCATGTAAGAAATTATACTATTGGTGATGTTCTTGCGCGATATAAATCTCTTCAGGGTTATAATGTCCTCCATCCGATGGGCTGGGATTCTTTTGGCATGCCCGCTGAAAATGCAGCCCGTCAAAACAATTTAGATCCTAAAGAATGGACTGAAAAAAATATTTTAACAATGAAAGATCAGCTTAAGAAATTAGGTCTTTCAATTGATTGGGATAGAGAAATATCTACCTGTTCCCCAGATTATTATAAACATCAACAACGATTTTTCTTAGATCTCTATGATAAAGGTCTGGTTTACAGAAAAGAAAACTATGTTAATTGGGATCCAGTTGACCAAACAGTGCTTGCAAATGAACAAGTAATAGATGGAAAGGGCTGGAGATCGGGTGCCCCCGTTGAAAGGAAAAAGCTTAGTCAGTGGTTTTTTAATATATCTAAATTTTCAGATGATCTTCTTCAGGGTCTTGATCAACTTAATGAATGGCCCAATAAAGTCAAGGTTATGCAAAAGAATTGGATTGGTAAATCTTTTGGCTGTGAAATAGATTTTAAAGTTGAAGGAAATCCAGAGGTTAAAAATATTAGTTGTTTTACAACTAGGCCCGACACCTTATTTGGGTTTTCATTTTTGGCTGTATCGGTTGATCATCCAATATCAAAACTATATGAAAACAACGAAGAGTTTATTAAATTTAAAGACAAATGTTCAAAAACAGGAACAACTGAGGAATCTATTGCGCAAGCCGAAAAAATTGGATTTAAAACTAATTTAACTGCAATAAACCCGCTTGATGAAACTAAAAAAGTACCCGTTTATTTTGCAAACTTTGTTTTAATGGACTACGGTTTTGGGGCCGTATTTGGTTGTCCCGCACACGACCAGAGAGATTTAGATTTTGCCTTAAAATATAACTTAAATATCATTTCTGTAGTTAAACCTTCCGATAAAGGAAATGATTTTAAAGTTTCAACAGAGGCCTATACAGGACCTGGAGTTATTTTTAACTCTAAATTTTTAGATGGGTTAAAGGTTCCTGAACAATCAATTTTAGAAACTATTAAAATATTGGAAGAAAAAAAAATAGGAAAAAAGAAAATCAATTTTAGATTAAAAGATTGGGGAGTTTCTAGACAGAGATATTGGGGATGTCCCATCCCAATTGCCTATAAAAAAAATAATGAAATTCTTAAAGTTCCTTTAGAAAAACTTCCAATAAAGCTTCCGGAAAAGATAAACCTTAACACCAATGGTAATCCGTTAGATCACCAAGAAAATTGGAAAAAAATTATTATTGATGGTGAGGAATGCACATTGGAGACAGACACACTTGACACATTTGTTGATTCTTCTTGGTATTTTTTAAGATTTTGCTCACCTCAAAATGAAGATGTGGGTTTTGACATAAATGAGGTTAATTATTGGATGCCTGTTGATCAGTATATAGGCGGGGTTGAGCATGCTATATTACATCTTTTATATTCAAGATTTTTTACAAGAGCACTAGATTATAAAATTGATAAAATTAAAACTAAAGAACCATTTAAGGGTTTATTTACTCAGGGGATGGTTTGTCATGAAACCTATAAAGATCAAAATAATAAATGGTTAAGCCCTGAAGAAGTTTTTTCTGAAAACGGAAAAGATTTTTTTAATAAAATAAATACATCAGAAAAAATTAAAGTTGGTCCTTCAGAATCGATGTCTAAATCAAAAAAAAATACCATTGATCCTGAACAAATGATAAAAAATTATGGTGCAGATGCAGTTAGATTGTTTATTCTGTCTGATAGTCCGCCAGAAAAAGATGTGCAATGGTCTGACCAGGGAATGATTGCGTCTTACAAGTTCATACAAAAATTTTGGATATTGCATAAAAAAATAGCTCTTAGGTCTCAACAGCAAAAAAATGAACCTCAAATTTTTAGTGGGTCTATAGAAGAGTTTACTAACCAAATAATCAATAAAATTAACATTAGCCTAAATAAATTTAGCTATAATGTTATCATAGCAAACTTGCATGAAATCTATACTTTTTTTAACAAAACGTTAGAAGAGAAAACTCTTCACGAAAACCTAATAAGTAACTATATAAAAATTCTAACTATAATGCTCCCTATTACCCCTCATCTAGCCAATGAATGTTTGGAAGAAATAACCGCTAATAAGAATTATTTTTGGCCAGAAATTAACGATAAATATCTCCAAAGTAATCAGTGCAAAATAATTATACAGATTAATGGCAAAAAAAGAGGTTTAATTTTAATGGAAAAAAACATTAAGGAATCAGATTTAATTGAAGAAGTTAAAAAAACAAAAGAATTACAAAAATTTATAGAGGAAAAAATTATTATTAAAACTATCTTTATAAAAGATAAGTTAATAAACTTAATCTTAAAATAATGCTAAAAAAAATTACTTTATTATTATTGATTTGTTCTTTTTGGAGTTGTGGCTATACACCCCTATACCTAAAAAAAAATGATTTAAATCAACCAATAAAAATTGCTACACTTAATGGAGATCCTAAAGTAAACAAAATGATCTTGTCTTTTTTAGGAATAAAAGAGAACAAAAACATAGAATCGGGATACACATTAATATTAAATAGTACCAAAAAAATAGACATTGTCTCAAAAGATAAAAGTGGAAATCCATCTGTCTATAGATCATCCATTATAGTAAATTTTTCCCTTAGTAACGAGGAGGTGATCATTAAACAAAAAGAATTTAATTCAAGTTTTACTTATAATAACTCTCAAAATAAATTTGATCTTTCTCAATACCAAAAAAATATTGAGGTAAATTTAATTAATGAGATATCAGAAAAGATTTTTATTTTTTTAAAGTCATAAAAAATGATTTTAAAATTAGTTGAACTAAACAAATTAAAATTAGAAAATTACACTTTCTATCTTTTTTATGGAGATAACGAAGGTTTAAAAGAAGAAACGATTAGAAATTTTTTTGAAAAAAAATATCAAAATAAAATTCATAGATATGAAGAGAAAGAAATATTAGACAATATAAATGATTTTTATAATACTGTATTAACAAAATCATTCTTTGATAATGAAAAACTTATAATTATAAGTAGAGTTTCGGATAAAGTTAGGGCAATTATTGAAGAGTTAATAGAAAAAAAACCAGATAATATACAGTTTATTTTAAATTCAAAAAATCTTGAAAAAAAATCGAATTTGAGAAAACTTTTTGAAAAAGAAAAATCAATTATATGTATTCCATTTTATGAGGATAATAATCGAACACTAAATTCTATAGTTAGCGAATTTTTTAGAAATAAAAAAATTCCAATTTCACAACAATTAATCAATATTTTGATAGAAAGATGTAGGGGAGATAGAAAAAATTTAAATAATGAATTACAAAAAATTGAAGGTTTTTCTTTAAGCAAAAAAAGTATAACTTCTCAAGAAATAATTAAACTAACCAATCTTGCAGATAATTATAGCGCATCGGAGCTCATTGATCATTCACTTGCCAAAAATACCAGAAAAACTGTCACTATTTTAAATGAAAATAACTACTCTGATGAAGATAACATAATAATAATTAGAACATTACTAACTAAACTCAAAAGGTTAATTAAAATTCATGAATTAGTTGATGAAAAAAATAATATTGATCAAGCAGTAGCTTCATTTAAGCCCCCAATTTTTTGGAAGGATAAACCACTCGTAACACAACAAATGCTGTCCTGGAAAAAGAACCAATTAGAAAATTTAATTTATGAAAGTAATGAAATTGAATTATTAATTAAAAAAAATTCTAGTGTAGCAAAGAATATTTTGTCAGATTTTATAATTAATAATTCAAAAAAAGTTAATAATTAGATTTAATAATTTCAATTATTTTATTTAATTGATCAAGGTCTTTATATTCCAACACTAAAGAACCAGTATTATTTTTTTTATTTTTAATTAAAACATTAAGTCCAATCTTTTCTCGAATTGAATTTTCCAACGATTGTAAATTAATATCCTTAGGTTTTTTAAGAAAAAATTTTCTAGTCTTAAAAATTTTTACAAGGTTTTCAGCTTGTCTTACTGAAAGTTTTTTTTCAATAATTTTTTTTGCTACAAATACAGCATTTTCTAAACCTACTAATATTTTAGCATGACCAACTGTTAACTCATTATTTTTAATAAGGTTTAAAACTTCTCTAGGTAAGCTTAAAAGTCTTAAAAAATTAGCTATGTGACTTCTACTTTTTCCAATAAACTTTGACACTTTTTCCTGATCATATGAAAAATCATCAATCAATTTTTTGTAACTTTCGGCCTCTTCAATGGGATTGAGGTCTTTTCTTTGTACATTTTCAACAATGGCAAATTCTAATGATTTTAAATCATCTGCCTCTGTAATCACAACTGGCACTTCGTGTAGCCCGGCTTTTTGGGCTGCTAACCACCTTCTCTCACCTGCAATTATTTCATATTTGGAGTTATCATCAGATGACTTTCTAACAATTATTGGCTGGATAATGCCTCTTTCTTTTATAGAGTTTGTTAGATCTAGCAGATTATCTTCATCAAAAAATTTTCTAGGTTGAAACTTATTACTCACCAAATCACTTATGGATAATTTATTAATATTTATTTCGGTCTTTGTTTCACCTATCAATGATGACAATCCTCTACCTAGCCCCTTCTTAATTTTATTTGTGTCCATTATGCAGTGCTTCCTATTATTTGTTCTTGATTAATAAATTCATCTGTAAAACTAAAATATGATTTACTACCAGGGCAAGATTTGTCATAAATTAAAACTGGCATCCCATGTGAAGGTGCTTCCGACAATCTTACGTTCCTTGGTATTACGGTTATATAAACCTTATCGTTAAAAAAATCTCTAGCTTCTTTTTCCACTTGAGTAGATAATTTATTTCTCTTGTCATACATGGTTAGAAGTATTCCTCTAATTTTTAATTCAGGATTTAAACTTACTTTTATTCTCTCTATTGTCTTCATTAGCTGAGATAGACCCTCTAGCGCAAAAAATTCTGTCTGCAGGGGAACCACAAGTGAGTGAGAAGAGACTAAAGCCATCACTGTAAGTAAACTTAAGGATGGTGGACAGTCTATTAGTATATAATCATACTGTCCTCTAGAATCATTTAAATAAGAGGTTAATTCGCCTTTTAAAATAAAGGCCCTTCTACTATCTCCGGCCGTTTCAACTTCTAGGCCTGATAAATCAACGTTGGAAGTTACTATGTCTAAATTTTTAAAGTTTGTTTTTTTAATCACTTCTGAAATTGACTTAGATCCATTGAGAACGCCATAAATTGTTTCACCTGAATTCTGTAAATTAGATAACCCCAGTCCTGTTGTGGCATTACCCTGTGGATCAAGATCAATTATTAAAATTTTTTTTTCTTTTTGTGCTAGTCCTGCTGCAAGATTTATTACAGTTGTTGTTTTTCCAACCCCACCCTTTTGATTTATTACAGAAATAATTTGCATTTAATTTTTTAATTTTTTTTTTTATATTTTTTATATTTAACAGAAATGAATTTTCGCTTGTAATGCTTTTTTTCTTTTCAAAATCAAAATCCCAATCTTTTAAACTTTCTTCTAAAATTTTTTCCCCGTTTTTCCCCATAAATAAAATTACATTTTTGTAACTATCAAAATTTTTATAAACTAGTTCTAAAATTATAGGTAAAGGCTTAAATGCTCTTGCCATTATTGTACCGGAGCTTAAATTTTTTACCTCAAAAATGTTTTTTTGAATAACCTCTGTATCTAATTTTAAATCCCTTGATACTTTTCTCAAAAAAGAGCTCTTATGATGACTTTTTTCATACAAATGTACTTTGGTATCTTTTTTTAAATTTTTTATTAAAATTGATATAATTATCCCAGGTAAACCACCGCCTGATCCCAAATCTGTTACAATATTACTTTTTAAATCAATAAAATCAATTATTTGTGCAGAATCAATTATATGTCTTTCTCTAATTATATTATTCTTTGCCGTTTCTTTACTTATTAGGTTAATTTCTTCATTTCTTTTTGTTAATTCTAAAATAAATTTTTCAAAGTCCACAAATGTTTCACGTGAAACATTTTGACTTTTTAAGAGTGTATATTTTTTTAAAATTTCTTCCATTAAGCTATAAGCTTAATAGACCTTCTTTTAACGTGTGACAACAAAATATATACAGCCGCTGGGGTGATTCCATCAATTCTTAGCGCTTGACCCATAGTTTTAGGTTTAATTTGCTTGAATTTAGCTTTGACCTCATTTGAAAGGCCAGAAAGATTATCATAATTAATTTCATCTGGAATAATTAAATTTTCATCTCTTTTAAATGCTAAAATATCAGCTTTTTGTTTTTTTAAGTATCCTCTATAATGAGCATTTATTTCAACTTGCTCATCAATTTTTTTATCAAAAAAAGGTATTTCTGGCCAAATTTCTCTTATTTTTTTCATATCAACTCCTTTTTGGGTCAATATTTCATTAGATTTTCTAAAAATTCCATCTTTTGCTATATTTATTCCAAAATCTTTTATTTTTGTAGGAGAAATTAAAGATACTGACATTTTCTTTATTATTATATCTAATTTAACAGCCTTATCTTCAAATATATTTTTTCTTTCTTCATTTATTAGTCCAATAGATATTCCTTTATTTGTTAACCTTTGGTCTGCATTATCAGCTCTTAAACTTAGCCTATATTCAGCTCTAGAAGTAAACATTCTATATGGTTCCGCTACACCTTTAGTTACTAGGTCATCTATCATAACCCCAATATATGCATCCGATCTATCTAAAATAAATGGTTCTTCTTTTTTAAAAGATAAAGCAGCATTAATTCCTGCAATTAACCCTTGTGCTGCTGCTTCTTCGTATCCAGTTGTGCCATTTATCTGTCCAGCAAGATATAAATTATGAATTTTTTTAGTTTCAAGTGTTAAAAATAGCTCCCTTGGGTCTATATAGTCATATTCTATTGCATAACCAGGTCTAATTATTTTAACATTTTCTAAACCTTTGATATTATTACATATTTCTTGTTGTACCTCCTGTGGGAGTGAAGTAGATATACCATTTGGGTATATTGTATGGTCGTTTAGTCCCTCAGGCTCTAAATATATCTGATGACGGTCTTTATCTGCAAACTTTACTATCTTATCTTCTATTGATGGGCAATATCTTGGTCCCACTCCCTGTATGCTCCCAGAGTACATGGCACTTCTTTTTAGATTTTTTTTAATAATCTGATGAACTTTTTCATTAGTGTAGGTCATCCTACATGAAACTTGTTTGTTCAGATTTTTTTCTGTTAAGAAAGAAAAGAAATAGGGATCATCATCTGCAAACTGTTCTTCCAAGTTGTCATAGTTAATTGTTCTTGCATCTAACCTGGGTGGGGTTCCAGTCTTAAGTCTTCCAATTTTAAAATCATATTTCTCTAATTGTTCACTTAATCCTGTTGATGGCTTTTCATTAAACCTTCCTGCTGGGGTTCTTTCATCGCCAATATGAATCAAGCCATTCAAAAATGTACCTGTTGTTAAAATCAATTTATTACACAAAATTTTTTTTCCTGACTTTGTTTCAAATCCACTTATAGTATTTTTATCAAAAATAAACTTTATTACTGGATCTGCAAAAATGCTTAAATTACAATAGTTTAGTAACTTTTCCTGCATAAATTTTCGATATAATGATCTGTCTGATTGTGTTCTTGGCCCTTGAACTGCGGGTCCTCTACTTCTGTTTAATAATCTAAATTGTATACCCGATTTATCTGCAACCTCTCCCATTACTCCATCTAAAGCATCTATCTCTCTAACAAGGTGACCTTTACCAAGACCACCTATCGCTGGGTTACAAGACATCTCACCTATGGTCTCAATTTTATGAGTGAATAAGGCAGTGTTAACTCCAAGACGCGCAGAGGCTGCTGCTGCTTCACATCCAGCATGACCACCTCCAATTACAACCACATCAAATGACAAATCATTTTTCATAATTTAAATTTATAGCTCATCAAAATTTTTACAAGACGAGAGTATAAAATAATTGAATAGTTTTGAGACTTCCATTTAAGTAAAAAAAATAGCAAAAATTAATATAAATATTATTAATAACTGTTATTTATCAAGCATAAGTGTTCAAAATAGGCCTAAAAAGCCTGCAAAAGTGTGTTTCTAACGAAAAATAAAATTCATTGATAATTTTATCTTATTTAAGCAAAAGCAGTCTTAATAATTATTTTATTTATTTTCCAATGCAAAAATCATTAAAAATGCTACCTAAAATTTCTTCGACATCTACTTTGCCAACTATCATTCCAAGGTGTCTGGTGGCTAATCGAAGGTCTTCAGCGGCTTTATCAAAATCTTCTGCTTTATTTTTTTCTTCAAAATTTTTTAGGTAACCTAAACTTTGCTCAAGGTGTTGTCTGTGTCTTTCACGAGTAATTAAAGTATCTTCACTAGTAATAAATTTATTTTTTAATTTATTTTTTATTTTTAAAATCAAACCATCAATGTTGAGGTTATTTTTTACTGAAATCAAAATGTGATTAAGATTCTTAATTTCTGAATTTAAATCTTTGTTTAAAAGGTCTGATTTATTTATAACAAGAATAGCACTTTCATCCATTAAATCCTTCAAAACTCCTTTAAAATCAAGAGTTTTACCGTCTATTACAATAAGTTTTAAGTCTGCGTCTTCTGCTTTTCTAAGTGCTAACTTTATTCCTTTTTTTTCAATTTCATCTTTAGACTCTCTAATTCCAGCTGTATCAGAAATAATTACTGGGTAACCATCAATATTTAAATGCGTTTCTATTACGTCTCTGGTTGTGCCGGCAATCTCAGATACAATTGCAACATCTCGATTTGAAAGATGATTTAACAGGCTAGACTTTCCAGCATTAGTTGGTCCTACGATTGCAATTTTAAAACCTTCTCTAATTCTTTCTCCAACTTTCTGATCATTTAAAATCTTTTTAATATTTAAAATTACTTCATTAGAAATTTTTTTAATATTTTTTAAAATATCTTGAGGTAGGTCTTCGTCTGGAAAATCTATTTTTGCTTCAACGTGGGATAAAATTTTTAAAAGTTTTTCTCGCAAGTCATTAAATTTATCAGCTGACTTTCCGTTCATAATTTTTATTGCTTGTTGTCTTTGAATTTCAGTTTCTGCTGAAATTAAATCTGCAATACTTTCGGCCTTGAGTAAATTTATTTTTCCATGTTGAAATGCAAGTTTTGTAAACTCGCCTGGTTCAGCTAGACGGCAATTTTCAATTTTTGAAATAGAGTGGTGTAGGGCATCAATTACTGCTTTGCTACCATGTATGTGAAATTCTGCCATATCCTCACCTGTGTAGCTCTCAGGGCCAGGAAACCACAATATTATACCTTCATCAATAAGCTCTGAAGTGTTGATTTTGTTGATTTTTCTTAATGTTGCTATTCTAGGTTCTGGAATTTTACCGTTTGTTAATAATTTTATTACTCTCTTAGTATCATTGCCTGATACCCTGATTATTGCCACACCTGAAACTCCTGGGCCTGTAGATAAAGCATAAATTGTCATATTGGATATTTAATATTATGATATTTGTTTAAAAATTAATAGCTAATAACCTTCAATATTAAAATATGAAATGATTATTTGGTTAGCTTCATATCCAAAAAGTGGAAACACACTAATAAGAGCAATATTAACTTCATTAATTTTTAGTGAAGATGGAATTGTTGATTTTAAAAATCTTCATCGCATAAGCAATTTTTCAAATGGATTTTTTTTTAAAAAATTTACCTCCAGCTATAAAAATATTTTGGAGACATCAAAATATTGGATTAAAGCACAAGAAGAATTAAATAAAAATAAAAAATTAAAATTTTTTAAAACACATAATGCATTGTGCACCATTAATGGAAATGCTTTTACAAATGAAATTAATACTGCTGGGTGTATTTATGTTGTAAGAGATCCAAGAGATGTGATTGTTTCTGCATCAAAATATTATGGTCTAAGTCATGAAGAAACAAAAAATAATATGTTTAATGAAAATATGGATTTAGTTAATGATGTGAAGGGGGATCCATTTAACACTTTTTTAGGATCTTGGTCTAATCACTACAATTCATGGACAAAAAATAGTAAAAATATTTTGTTAATCAAATATGAAAATTTAATACAAAATAAAGAAGCTGAAATTAGAAGAATTCTTAACTTTTTAAATAAGTTTGTTAAAATATCGTTTGATGAAAAAAAAATTAAAAAATGTATAGAAAGTTCTTCATTTCAAAACATGAAAATTATGGAGCAAAATGGACTTTTCCAGGAAAACTCTAAAGATTTTAAAGGTAATAAAATTCCCTTTTTTGCCACAGGCAAGAAGGGTAATTGGCAGGGAGTTTTGGGGGAGGAGATTGTTAGCCAAGTAGAAAAAAAATTTCAAAAAGAAATGTTGGAACTTAATTATATTGATCAACACGCAGACAAGTATAACTCGATAAAAATTGAATATTTAAAATGATTATTTGGATTGCTTCATACCCTAAAAGTGGCAACACATGGTTACGTTCTCTAATAAGTTCATATTATTTTTCTAAGGATAGGTTTAATTTGTCAGACTTAAAAAAAATACCTAATTTTTCTGTAAGTGATTTTATCAATGATAGTTTGTTACTCCAAAACGGCGTTGACGTGGCTAAACAATGGTTAAATGTGCAAAGGGAGATAAATAAATATTATAAAAAAACTCTTTTTTTTAAAACTCATAATGCTTGTGTTGCTGTAAATAAAAATTTATTTACTGATTCAGATAATACTGCTGGGTGTATTTATGTTGTAAGAGATCCAAGAAATATAATAACTTCTTATAAAAACTTTGAAAAAAAAACATATGAAGAAATTTTAAATCATATGAAAAATAAAGAAGCTTTTTTATTTTCAGAAAAAAAAACTGGGTTTAAAAGTTTTGAGTTTATTGGATCTTGGGCAGATAATTACAATTCTTGGTTTCATAATATATTAGGCATCCCTATTTGCCTCATAAAATATGAAGATTTAGTTAAAGATACTCTTGGTGAACTTAGAAAGATAATCGATTTTATAGCCAATGTTCAGAATATAAAAAATTATTCATTTAATAGTGAAAAAGCTGAAAAGGGAGTCAGTGATTCTAGTTTTGAAAATTTATCAAAGATGGAACAGGATAGAGGTTTTAATGAGGCTAGGGGCGACCAAAAGTTTTTTAATATGGGGGAGAAAAATAACTGGCAAAAACTTCTACCTGTATCTATTAAGGAAAATATTGAACAAAGTTTTTATAGTGAAATGAAAGAGTTAAACTATCTTAACTAAAATTAATTAGGCTGGTTTATTCATCGAATTAAAGAAATCTGCATTATTTTTTGTTTCTTTAAGTTTTGAATTAATAAATTCAATTGCATCCATGGTTCCCATTGGGGCAATAATTCTTCTTAGGACATTCATTTTTGAAAGATCATCTTTGTTGAAAAGCAATTCTTCTCTTCTTGTTCCAGATTTGGTTATATCGATTGCCGGATAAATTCTTTTCTCGGCAATTTTTCTATCAAGAACTGTTTCACTATTTCCTGTTCCTTTAAATTCTTCAAAAATTACTTCATCCATTCTCGATCCTGTATCAATTAAAGCAGTTGAAATAATTGTTAAAGATCCACCTTCTTCAATATTTCTTGCGGCACCAAAAAATCTTTTTGGTCTTTGCAATGCATTTGCATCAACACCACCCGTTAAAACTTTTCCAGAACTTGGTATCACAGCATTGTAAGCTCTACCCAATCTCGTGATCGAGTCTAATAAAATCACCACATCTTTTTTATGTTCGGTTAATCTTTTTGCTTTTTCAATTACCATTTCAGCAACAGCAACATGTCTTGAAGCTGGTTCATCAAATGTAGAACTAATAACTTCACCCTTAACTGTTCTTTGCATGTCAGTTACTTCTTCTGGTCTTTCGTCTATTAATAAAACCATTAAGTAACTTTCTGGATAATTTGTGGCGATTGAGTTTGCAATGCTTTGTAAGATCATTGTTTTACCAGCCTTAGGGGGTGAAATGATTATTGACCTTTGACCTTTTCCAATTGGGCTCACAAGATCAATTAGTCTTGCTGTTAAATCTGGTTTTTTTTCAATTTTAGTTGTTTCAATTTCCATGATCATTTGCTTGTCTGGATAAAGAGGAGTTAAGTTATCAAATGCAATTTTGTGACGAGCTTTTTCTGGCTCTTCAAAATTTATTTTACTTACTTGCAATAATGCAAAATATCTTTCACCTTCTTTTGGTGCTCTTACGGGTCCCTCGACTGTATCTCCCGTTCTTAAACCAAATTTTCTAATTTGACTTGGGCTGACATAAATATCATCTGGTCCAGCTAAGTAATTTGATTCCATGGCTCTTAAGAAACCAAAGCCATCTTGTAATAATTGTAAAACTCCAGCACCAGTTATTTCTTCTTTTTCAGCAACTTTTTTTAATATCGCAAATAATATTTCTTGTTTTCTAAGCGTGCTCGCATTCTCGATGCCAAGCTCTTCCGCTTGTGTAATTAATTGTTCGGACGATTTTAATTTAAGCTCTTGAATATTCATGTTGTGAGATTGTGTTTAAGATTTGTAAGACGGATTGAATATATATACTCTTTGAACTAATTCAAGTCTAGATGGGTTTAAATATTACAATAAACACTATCAAAATTAACAATATTGTGGGCACTTCATTTATTATTCTAAAAAACTTGGATGATTTGGTATTTTGATCCAAATTAAAATCACTAAGAAGTTTGGATAAATAAAAATGATATAGAGTTAATAAAACAACAAGCAATAATTTTAACTTAATCCAAAGTGTAAAAAAAATATCAAACCCTATAATAGAAATTAAAATTAATCCAAAAATCCAGCTCAAAATCATAGCTGGGGTCATAATGTAAAAAAATAGTTTTCTTTCCATTGTTTTAAATATTGAAGAGGAGTTCTCATCTTTTAAGTTTTCAACGTGATAAACAAAAATTCTTGGTAAATACAAAAGCCCTGCCATCCAAGAAATTACGGCTATTAAATGTAAACTTTTAAATAATAAATAACTATTCATAGTTTAGACATGGACATTTTTTAAAGTTGGATGGGCATTGAATTTTGGGGGGATAAAGACCTTCGTTAATTTTATATTCGTCTTTTTTTATTATTAACTCTGACATCGCTTTAATAAAATTTTCGTTTGTTCCAAGTGCAGGGACTCTTGTATAATTTTTACACCCATTAGCATCTGCAAGTTCTTTATATTCTATATCTAATTCAACTAACGTTTCGGAGTGTTCGGAAACAAATGCAATTGGAACTAAAACAATATGTTTGCCGATTTTAGAGTTTTCAATAATTATATTATCTGTGGAGGGACCAATCCATTTAAGGGGACCCACTCTACTTTGATAGCTTAATATCCAATCTAAGTTTTCAATATTTAAATTTTCTACTATTTTTTTAACGGATTGCTCTACTTGCCATTGATATGGGTCACCTTTTTTAATATTTTTTCCGGTAAACC
>FUWD013022862.1_pt1 | contig 16254 bp, 15 predicted proteins | sample 1063281 | NCBI WGS metagenome assembly FUWD01 (sample SAMEA79048168, study PRJEB19326) | metagenome | biome: marine | reverse complement strand
GGAAATAATAATAATACATGATCTAAAAAAGATTTAGTTTTTTAACTCTATGCTCTCTCCATACCCATACTTGAGGAGCAACAAAATGAATAGTTTTAATACTTGAATTGATTTTTTTAACTTTTTCAGCAACTCTTAAAGTAAAATCTGGACTATCTACACTGAATAAAATATCAGGGTTAAATTCTATAATTTTATTTACTGTTTCATCGAATTTTTTTTTAATTTTAAATATATTAAATAAAACTTTAGTAAACCCTAGATAGGTAACTTCTTTTAAATCATATAAAGATTTGATTCCTAAAGATTTTAAGATGTTCACCACCAACGGATAAATATTCTATATTTTGGTTAGAATTTTTTATTTTTAAATATTACTTTTGAAGCCAATTTATCGCCAGAAGGTTCTCCTGTTAAAATAAAGATTTTTTTCATATAACTGTTAAATACATCTTGTTTTTATTAACAAATTGAATGCATTTATTTTTTTCTAGAAAAACATTTTTTTTTGCTTTTAAAACTATACCTTTGAGACCTATTAATTTAGATTGTTTTAAAGTCTTTAAACCCACTGTAGGTAAATCAATTCTTAAATCTTGTTTTTTTTTGGAAATTTAACTAAAACTCCTTTGTTTTTAAATTTTTTGTTTCTACATTTTTTAAGCATTTTTTCTGTACCACCCTTACCTTCTATTGCTACAACTTTGTTATTTCTGACAACTGTGCCCTGACTGAAAGTATATTTACCTAATTTACTTAGTGTTGAAATTGCTTTTTTAATATCTTTTTTATCTTCTTTGTCAGGTTTTACTTTTGAATAGATTCCTTTTTTTAAAGTTAGTTCAGGATTAAATGTTAAAGAGTTGATTGTTCTGATCTTCTCTTTTTTTAGTATATTAATTATTTCTTTTAATATTGCGGCATCTCCTTTTTTAGATTTTTTTATAATTCTAGAGATATAATAAATTCCTTTTAAATCTAATTTAAGCTTAGAAAAATTAGGTTTATCAACTTTTCCTGCAAATAATACTTTATTACATTTATTTACTTTGAGAATTTTTATAATTTTGCCAAATTGACCAATTGATACATTGTGTGAATTCATTTCATTTTTAAATTTATTTGATTTTGATAAATCGATTATCAAGTGCTTGAGTTTTCTAATTTTTATTTTTTTAAGAATTTCTATTGGGAAATTAGTTTCTCCAAATATTAAACCTATCATTTTATTCTTTTGAAAATGGTGTACAAATAGATCTTTTTTATCTTTTATAATAAATTCAATTACATCTTTAACTAAAGGGTTTTCTTTAAACGTGCCATTTAATTTATTTATATTATCTGTAAGATTTTTTGTTGTAAAAATTTCTTTATATGCTTCATTTAACCCAAGAATATCTCTATTATTAAAATTAGCTCTTCTTAGACCAATTAAATTTAGTCCTTGCAAATAATTTCTATTACCAATTGATAGACCATAAGGAATAACATCGTGTAAAACTCCTGTCATTCCACCAATCATTGCTAATTTTCCAATTCTAGTAAATTGTTGAACTGCAGAATTTCCTCCTATAACTACGTTATCTTCAATTATAACATGACCTCCTAAAGGCACATTGTTTGCTATAATTACATTATTACCTACAACACAGTCATGAGCTATATGAGATGAAATCATAAACAAACAGTTATTTCCAATTTTAGTTAATCCTCCACCATTTTCTGTTCCTGGATTAATTGTAACATATTCCCTTATTTTATTATTTTTTCCTATTTCCAGTTTTGTTTTTTCTCCTTTATATTTTAAGTCTTGAGGTGCGTTACCAATGCTGGCAAAAGGAAAAATTATTGTTCCATCGTCAACTACTGTATGTCCAGATATATTTACATGTGAGTGAATTTTTACGTTTTTTCTAATTTCTACATTCGGACCAATAACGGCATAAGGACCTATTTCAGCAGTTTCAGAAATTATTGCATCTTTATGAATTACAGAATTATTATCAATCATTAATATTATTTATTATCAAAATTGAATTTAATTACTTATCAAGAAATATTGCTAATTATTTCTTATCAACAATAGTTGCAGACCATTGGGCATCTGCCATTTTTTTTCCTTCGACTATTGCTTCCCCCTTATATTTCCAGACTCTGCCATGAGATCTGATGGCTTCTATATTAAGTTCTAATTTGCAATTTGGCACAACTGGATTTCTAAATCTTGCTTTTTCAATACTCATCAAAAAAACAAGTTTATTTTCGTAAGTAGATTTATCGATACTATAAGCAGTTAATGCTGCTGCTGCTTGTCCAAAAGCTTCAACAATAAATACTCCTGGCATAACTGGTTGCCCTGGAAAATGGCCTTGAACAAAAAAAACTATCTTTCTTTACATGTAATATAGCAGTAGCAGATTTTAATTTATTTATATTTATAAGTTCATCAATTAACAACATAGGATATCTATGGGGTAAAAGGTTTTCTATTTCTTTACGGTTAATTGAATTAGTCACTATTATTTTTTATTTTTCTTAAAAATTTTTTTATTTCTATTGCTGGATAACCCATAACTTTAGTATTGTCAGGTATATTTTTTATTACACCGCTACCCCCACCTATTCGGACATTATTACCTATCATTAAGTGTCCAGATATACCTGCTTGACCACCTATCATAACATTATTACCTATAATTGAACTGCCGGCTATACCAACCTGGCCAGCAATTATGCAATTGTCACCTATTTTTACATTGTGGGCTATATGTATCTGGTTATCAAAAAAAGTATTTTTTCCAATTATAGTATCCGAAAAAGAACCTCTATCAATGGTACATCCAGATCCAATCTCGGAATTTTCATTAATAACTACACATCCAATGTGTGGATATTTAAAATTTTCAAAATTATATGGAAAAAAACCAAAACCTTTTTTGCCAATAATACAACCATCAAGTATATGAATATTTTTCTTTAATATAGTATTTCTTAAAATTACATTTGAACCTATAGAACAATTTGATCCAATAATTACATTATCTTCGATAATTGTATTATGACCAATTGAAGATTTATTTCCAATTAAAACATTTTTTCCTACAAGAACATTATATCCAACACAAAGATTATTTTTTTTAATAAATGATTTTTTAATTTTTTTTAAATTTAATTTAAAATCGTCAGTAGTTGAATTTGGATAAAAAAGTTTTGCTACTTTTGCTAATGATAATAAAACATTTTCTACCACTATTGGTTTGCAGGAATTTGGTAATAGTTTAAAAAGATTATTTGTAGTAATACAAAACTTTGCTTTAGTAAGTTTTGCTTGATCTTTATATTTTATAGAATGAAAAAATGTAATATCTTTATTAGTGCTTGCTTCTAAGTTTTTAACATCGTGTAATTTAATTTTTATATCATTTGTATTTGAAGCAAAATTACATATATCAAAAATAAGTTTTAGAGAAACTGGTCCCTTATTTTTAAAGAAAGAATTTTTAAACATTAATTTAGGTTAATTTTTTTATCTTTAAATTCATTAATTCTATAATTTTATTAGTTATATCCAAATCAGATTTTGCTATAATAATAGTTTTTTTTCGCAAAATAATAGAAATATTTTTTTTTTTTGAATAATCTGCAAGTATTGGGTTTAATATTTCAAAAAATTTAGTAGTAGCTTCAGCTTTTTTCTTTGAGACGAAATCAATTTTTATTTTTCTGTTTTTTTATAATCATTTATCTTTTTTTTAGTGAATTAATTTTTTTAGAAAATTCTTCTTCTGATAAGATGTTTTTTTGTGACATTATTGACGATTCTTCTGATTTTATTGATTCTTCAATTTTTTTAAATTCATTAATATTAGATATATGAATTTTATTTACATGTTCTATTAAAGATTTTCCTGCAATAGATTTTTTCATAACTATATCCATATCGATGTAAACTACAGATGTGGATTCATTAGCTTTTACTACGGTAAAGCAAAATGTTATTAATATAATAACAAAAAACCTTACATGATATTTCATTAAAAAGTTGTGCCTAAATTAAATCTAAAAGATTCAGTTTTGTCGGTGGATGCTTTTGTTATAGCGTTAGCAAATGAGAAGCTTAATGGTCCAACTGCTGTGTGCCAATCGAGCGAAACACCAGCTGCACTTCTAATTTTGTTTGAGTCGTCAACTGATGAACTGTAGTCAACACCCCAAACATTTCCTGCATCAAAAAAGACCGAAAAATCAGCAGTTTGCCAATTTGGCATTACGTTAGGTAATGTTGCTGCCAAATTAAGAGAGGAAACATAATTTCCACCAACATAGTCATTGCTATCTACTGGTCCAACTTTTCCACTTTGAAAACCTTTCAATTTCCTACTTGGCATATAAAGTCTTTCGGAAATTCTTACATCTCCACCTGTTATTGAGTTAACAGATTTAGCATAAAAAGTAAGTGTACCGATCATCTCATCCATTATCTCCTCGTAATAATTAAATTCATAACCGTTAATTAAACCGTAAGAATCGCTAACAATTGGAATCGATTGACTAAATCTACTTCTAAAACCATTGGTAGTTTGAAATTTTTGATTACGTTTATCATAATCAAATAAATAGTTAATATCGGAGTCAAAATAAGATCCTTTTTGTTTTTGTATGATACTAGAAGCAGAACCATCTGTTTTCAAAGATTCATAATAAGTTGAAATAGAAGGTGATAAAAAAACGTCTTCGAAATACTCAAATCTCGAACCTAGTGAAAATCCAGTTTTAGTGGTTTTATAACCATAGGTATTTAGTCTGTCTACTTCACTACTTTGAATGTTCGCAAATATAGATTGATCAGATCCTCTAAAATTTGGATTAGAAACTGAAAATTTTCCACGGATACTTTCATCTGTTAATTCAAGAGTAGTGGCAAATTGTATACCTCTACCAATAAAGTTATTTTCTTTAACGGAAAATCCTATCATTGTGCCACTCGTACCAGTACCAGCTCCTGCAGAAATTTCACCTGTTGGTTTTTCTTCAACTTCTATATTAATAATTTTATTATTCTTGTCAGATCCATTTTTTATTTCAGTTGAAACGGATTTAAAGAAACCTAAAGCTTTTAAATTATTTATAGATTTTTTATGTAGAATTTTATTAAATGTATCACCTTCATCCAATATTAAATTATTTCTAATAACATCTTCTCGCGTTATATTATTTCCAACTATGTTTATTCTTTCAACAAAAAGTTTTTGTATTTCGTCAATAAGAACTATGAAGTCTAATTTATTTTTTCCTATTATATTTTCTTCAATCAATGCATTAATGGAATCATATTCATCTTGTAAAGCAATATATTCAACTTCTTCTAAGATCTTTTCTATTGCGTTATAGGAATAAGGTTTGTTTTTAAGATTTTCAAACAAAGAATCAATTTTAGAAAAATTATTTCTATTATAATCAGTTGGTATTTTTAGTTTTAAATTATTAAAGAAAAACTTTTCTCCAGCATTAATATTGTACGTAAGATTAAACATTCCATCATCTAAAAATTCAGCAAAGGAACTTTCAACCTTAACATTATAAAAACCTTTGTTTTTGTAATAATTTTCTAAAAGTCTTACATCTAACTGAATTCTATTCTGATCTAAAAGTTTTTTTCTTGAAACAAATTTCCAAAATTTGTCTTCTTCAGAAGCAATTATTCTAAATAATTTTCTATTTTTATATTTCTTATCACCAATAAATTTTATTTTTTTTATTTTTGCTCTTTTGCCTAAATCAATATTATAAATTAGTGACACTGTATTATTCTGGTTTTCTATTTTATCTAATTTTACATTTGCAAAATAAAAACCATTAGATTTAAGTATATTTAATACTAAATCTTTGTCTTTCTTAGCTAAATACTCATTAAAGGAATTATTTTTTTTTAATTTTAATTCTTCAAAAATTGGATCTTTTAATTTATTTGCCTTTATGCCTAAAATTTTAACACTTTGTATTATTGGACTTTCTGCAACAAAAATATTTAAAATATTATTTTTAAAATCAATTTTTATATCATCAAAAAAGTTTGTGTTATATAAATTTTTTAAAATTACATTAATCTTTTCACTATTAAGATCTTCCTCTAAATTAATTTCACTGAATATTATGATGGTGTCATTGGAAATTCTTTCATTGCCACTAATATTAATTTTATCAATTTTTTCTGCACTAGCTGATTTTAATAGCAATAATAAAATAAATTGGACTAGGAAAAATTTTTTAAACATTCAGATATCATATACATAATAGTTTTGTTTTCAATCTAACATAATTGCTTAGTTTGATTATTTCATTGTAATTTTTAGGTGATCTATTTTTATATTTCAAAAAAATCTTTCTTCTTAAAATTTTATTTAAGAAAAATGTAATCTTTTGAAAACTAATTTTATTATTTAAAAATAAGTCAACCAGTTGATCATTTGCGCTAACTAATATTGTTTCGTAAAGTGAGATTCTGTTAGGTATAATTTTCAGAATATTTACTGATGGAAATTTTTTTAAATTTACATTAGAAAAATTTAAATTATTTAGAATATTAAAATCAAGCTCAGAGCTTTTAAGATTAGTATTATTTTTATAATATATTGAATTAAATATTGGAATTTTCATATCAGTATCATGTACTAAAATTTTTGTTAAACCATTACTAAATTTGATAATAGCGTGAACATATGATTTTGGATGAATTAAAATATTAAATTTATTTAAATCTATTTTAAAAATTCTTTGAGCTTCAATAACTTCAAAAACTTTATTCATAAGAGTAGCGGAGTCTACAGATATTTTATTGCCCATTTTCCAGTTGGGGTGTTTAATAGCATTCTTTGGTTTAATTTTTTTAAATTTTAAAATTGGAAGATTCAAAAATGGACCTCCGGATGCTGTAATAATTATTTTTTCTATATCATTTTTTTTATTGTCATTTAATAATGACCAAATTGAAAAATGCTCCGAATCAACAGGAATAAATTCAGTTTTATATTTTCTTAAATTTTTTTGAATTAAATTCCATGCGCAAATTATAGATTCTTTATTAGCTATAGCAATAGTTTTAGTAAATTTAATTATATCTATTGTTGGTTTTAAACCTTCTAAACCAGAAATTGCAGACATCGTAAAATCAATTTTATTTTTAAATTTTTTTTTGAAAGATTCAAAATTATTGAATACTTTTATATTTTTTTTTTAAATTTTTTTTAATTTTTAAGTAATGTTTATAGTTGTTAATAATTAAATTACGGACTTTAAACTCCTTCGATTGCTTTAATAGTTCTTTGTAATTGTTGTTTGTTGTCAATAGTACTATATCGAAATTTCTTTTATCTTTTTTCAATATATCTATTGTAGATTTACCTATTGAACCTGTTGACCCAAGTATTGCAATTTTTTTTTTCATTATTCAGAAAAATAATATTAATAATAATAATCCGAAAGGTATTCCAAAGATTATTCCATCAATTCTATCAAGAAATCCTCCATGTCCAGGCAATATTGATCCTGTATCTTTAACTTTAGCCATTCTTTTAAAATATGAGATTAATAAATCACCTAACTGACAAAATAGTGAAATTGATAGACTAAACAATAAAACTTCAATTAATGGTTTATCTATATTAAATAGGTTATTACTTGTGTAATTATCAATAATGAAAAAAACACTAATTGGAATTAGTGAAAACAAAAACGAACCTATAGTGCCTGATATAGTTTTATTTGGACTGATTTTTGTTAGTTTTTTTCCTCCGATTGTTTTTCCAACAACATATCCGCCAATATCAGAAAAAATACATATTAATAAAATAATAATAGTATCTTTGACACCAATTTCATAAATAAAATAAGCTGAATAAGTAAATAATAAAAAATAAAAAAAGAAATTATATTAATAAAGTATTTAGAAAATTCTTTCTTTTTCCATATCTTATTTATTAAATTATTAAATTCTACAAAACTAATAACAGAAGCTATTATTACTAAAATTAACCATGAATATTTATTTAAAAAAGACATATCAGTAAAATAATTGATAAGGCAATAGAAGTTGATATTCTTTTTAATAAGTTTTTAGTCATTAAATATTACCAAAGTTTCTTTTAGTTTTTTTAAATTTTAATAAGATTTTATTATAATCATTTACTGTGAAATCTGGCCATAACTTTTTTACAAAAAAAATTTCCGAATATGCTGTTTGCCATAAAAGAAAGTTGCTCAATCTATTGGTATTTCCAGTTCTTATTAATAAGTCCGGATCAGGTGAATCTTTTGTATATAAATTTTTTTTAAATTTGATTCAGTAAGTAAAATTTTTTTCTTAATAATTAGATTCATCGCATTAATTAATTCAAATTTTGATCCATAGTTTAAAGCTAAATTTAACTGTAAAATTTTATTTTTCTTTGTTAAATTTTCTGAATTTAATAAAATTTTGAAAATTTTTTTCGAAAAAGGTTTTTTATCACCAATAACTTTTATTCTAATTCCTTGTCCATGTAGATTGTTTATTTTTTTTTAAAAAACTCTTCTAACAAATTAAACAAAAAAATTATTTCTTTTTTTGGTCTTCTCCAATTTTCTGTAGAAAAAGCAAAAAGTGTAAGATATTTAATTTTTTTTTTATTGTTTGTTTAATTATTTTTTCTACTGTAAATAATCCAGCTCTGTGACCTAGATTTCTTGATTTTTTATTGTTGATACCCCAGCGACCGTTTCCATCCATAATAATGGCAACATGTTTAATAGGATTCATATTGTCATTATTTCTTTTTCTTTTGAAACTACTTTATTATCAATTTCTTTAATATGATCGTCTGTAAATTTTTGTACTACTTTTTCAAATTTTTTTTCATCATCCTCGCTTATTTCCTTAGATTTTAACATTGTTTTTAATTGATCATTTGCTTCACGTCTTATGTTTCTAACAGATACCTTGCATTTTTCCCCCATAGTCTTAATTATTTTTTTTATTTCGTTTCTTCTTTCTTCGCTAAGATCTGGTATTGGTAGTCTAATATGTTGACCATCGATTTGGGGATTTAACCCTAAATCAGATTTTTTAATTGCCGAATCTATTAATGTAACATTATTAAAATCCCATACCTGTATTGATATTGTTCTTGCTTCAGGTATTGTTATAGTTCCAAGTTGATTTATTGGCATCTTTTGTCCATACACATCAACTCTAATTAGATCAAGCATGCTTGAATTTGCTCTTCCTGTTCTTAATGAAGCTAACTCTTTAGTAAAAACCTCGTAAGTTTTATCCATTTTTTGACTGTACGTCTTATCAATAAACATTTATTCACCAATTTTTAGTCTATAAAAGTCATTAATTTTTAAATCACCAATATTTAGTTTTTTTATTATATCATGAACTTTCTTTTTTGGCTCCATAACCCATGGTTGAGATAGTAAAGAATTATCGTCTTTAAATTTATTAATCTTTCCTAGGCATATTTTATTGACTATATCATCAGATTTTCCTGTATTTTTTAACTCCTCAGAAATTAATCTAATTTCTTTATCTAAAGTTTCTTTATCAATATTACTACATTCTATAGCCAACGGATTTGATGCCGCAATATGCATGCATAATTGTTTGCCAAAAGTTTTTAGTTTTTCTGAATCATTTTTTGTTTCTAAAGAAACAAGCACTGCAAGTTTAGATAAATTATCTTTAACAACGGTATGTAAATAATTAAAATTTTTTGATCCTATCTGATTAAAAGTTTTTGCTCTTCCTAAAGTAATTTTTTCACCTATTTTTGAAATAAGTAAAACTAAATTTTCATTAACAGATTTAGAATTTTTCATTTTAGAATTTTTTAATTTTTCTAAATTAGAATTCATTGAATAATTAATATCACTAACTTCTTTTACAAAATTAATAAAATCATCATTTTTTGCAACAAAGTCTGTCTCACAATTAATTTCTATTATTGATTTTTTCTTTTCATTTCCAGTTATAGCAATAACGCCTTCTTTTGCAATGCGTGACATTTTTTTAGAAGCTTTTGAAATGCCTTTAACTCTTAAAATTTCAGCTGCTTTATCTAGATCACCTTTAGCTTTCTCTATAGCTATTCCACAATCTTTGAAACCTGCACCTGTCGATTGTCTAAGTTGCTTAATTTTACCTAAATCGATCATGCTAATTTAAATCAGATTTTTTTATTTCTTTATTTTCTTTTTCTGATTTTTAAGAAGGTTTTTTTTTTCTTCTACGATTGGAGTTTTGGGTGCCTCGTTTTTTTGCACTTAGTATAGTTTCTTTTATTAAATTACAATATAGATCAATGGATCTTCTAGCGTCATCATTTCCTGGTATTGGAAAATCAATCCCCACAGGATCAGAATTGGTATCTAGAATTGCAATTATAGGAATTCCTAGTTTAATAGATTCTTTTATGGCTAAAGATTCATAGTTAGTATCGATAACAAATACTAAGTCTGGAATTTTTTTCATTTCTGATATCCCTCCCAGAGATCTTTGCAATTTATCTCTTTGAACTGTCATTTTTAGTAATTCTTTTTTTGTAAAACCTCTATTTTCAACAACTAAGTCAGAATTAAGCTTTTCAAGTTTTTTTATTGATTTAGATATTGTTCCCCAGTTAGTTAACATACCACCTAACCATCTGTAATTTACATAATATTGGCCAGTGTCTTTAGCTAAAGCAGATATACATTCGGAAGCTTGTTTTTTTGTTGATATAAAAAGAATTTTACCATTGTTAATAATGGTATCGTAAACTTTCTCTAATGCTACATTGGTTAACTCAAGTGTTTGGGTAAGATCTATAATGTGTATAGAGTCTCTTTTTCCAAAAATATATTTCTTCATTTTTGGGTTCCATCTCAATGTTTTATGACCAAGATGAACACCAGCTTCTAATAGTTGTTGAATCGTAATAGTAGGTATCTTCATATTCTTTCCCGGTTATACCACCACAATTATTTCCATTTAAGGACCGGAGGTATAAAACCAAAAATTGTGTGCGTGTTAATTTAGACGATTATTTACAAATTAATTCTTCTTAAAACAAGTTAATTTTAATTAATTATGGCTGAAATATCATTGTTTTTTATCAAATTTATTGATTTTCTATCGATTTGACGCTTGTTTTTAAGCTTAAATATTAGTTTTTCTTCAAGATTATTAATTTCAATCTCAACTACTGATTTTCCATCTTTATTTGCTAATTTTTTAGAAAGTTCTTCCAATTTTTCAACGTTACCTAATCTAAACTTAACATGATTTATTGGGCTATTTAGTAAATTTTTCATCCCAACAATTTTCTTAACATTTATTCTTTTAAATCTATTTAGTTCATCATTTGTATTTTTAGTTAAAGTTACTATTAGTGAATTGCCTTCTATTAGCAAATCTCTACTTAATTCCAAAGTATCAGAAAAAATAAATAGTTCAAAAACACTGCTTAGGTCAGTGCATTTAATAATCGCATATGAGTTTCCTTTTTGTGTTTTTTTTTCCTGTATTTTTAATAATGTAGCTGCGATATTTGAATCTGTAATATCTTTATTTAAATTAAAATCATTAAAATTTATAATATTATAATCTTCAAAAATTTCTTTAAACTGATTTAAAGGGTGATCTGAAATAAAAAAACCAACTGACTCAAATTCTTTTGAAAGTCTTTCTTCAAATTGCCAATCATCAATTTTTTCTAAAAAATTTTCATTCTTTTCATTATTATCTTCAAAAAGATCTATTTGGTTTGCAATTTTATTTTCGAAAATATTTTTTGACTTAAGAATTAAGTTTGGTATTGAATTATAGATAGATTGTCTATTAGTTGTTATATTGTCAAAAGCTCCACTTTTTACAAGTCCTTCAAGCTGAAGTTTGTTAATATCGTTAGGATTAACTCTATTAACAAAGTCATTTACTGATTTAAAAATTCCATTTTTTTCTCTTTCTTTAACTATATTTTTAACAGCTTCAAATCCTACATTCTTTATAGCTCCAAGAGCATAATAAAAATTATCATTGGAAGATCTAAAGTCTGCATAACATTTGTTTATATCTGGTCTAATTGTTTTAATATTTAATCTTTTTAAATCTTCATAAAATTCACTTAATTTATTTTGATTAGAAAGATCCAAAGTCATAGAAGCAGCAAAAAATTCATTCGGGAAATGAGTTTTAAGATAAGCAGTTTGATAAGCAATAACTGCATATGCTGCAGCATGACTTTTATTAAAACCATATTCTGCAAAAGGTTCAATTTTAAGAAAAATATTTGCAGCAACATCTTTTCTAATTCCGTTTTTAACTGCACCATCAATAAATCTTTGCTTTTGTTTTTCTAACTCTACCCTTTTTTTCTTTCCCATTGCTCTTCTAAGAATATCTGCTTCTCCAGCTGTAAACCCAGATAATTTTTGCGCAATTTGCATAACTTGTTCTTGGTATATAATTACACCATACGTAGGTTTTAAAATTTGTTCTAAATTTGGGTGCAAATAATCAGGCTTAATTTTTTCATGTTTGCAATCATTATAAATTGGAATATTGCTCATAGGTCCTGGTCTGTAAAGGGCAACTAAAGCTATAATGTCTTCTAAATCAGTCGGTTTCATTTGGATTAAAGCCTCTCTCATTCCAGAGCTTTCTAGTTGGAACAAACCAACAGTTTTACCAGAAGACAAAAGTTCAAAAACTTTTTTGTCGTCAAAATTAATTTTTTTAATGTCGAAGTTTTCATTAAAGTTTCTTATTAATTTTTGAGTATTATTTATTACTGTAAGTGTTTTAAGACCTAAGAAATCAAATTTTATTAAGCCGGCATTTTCTACTGAATACATGTCAAATTGTATTGATGGAAGTAACAAATCTGAAGAATTATCTTTGTATAAAGGTACTGTTTCTGTTAAATTTTTGTCAGCTATAACTACTCCAGCAGCATGTGTTGCAACATTACGGTTTAGTCCTTCAAGCTTTAATGAAAACTCGCTTAATTTTTTTACCCTCGTGTCTTCTTTTATTAACTTTTGTAACCTAGGTTCTCTATTAATACATTCATTTAAATTCATTGGCCTAGAAGGATCAAAGGGAATCATTTTTGATATACTGTCAACAAAACCATAAGGTAAACCCATTACTCTACCTACGTCACGAACCACCATTCTTGCTTTGAGCTTTCCAAAAGTAATTATGTGAGCAACACTATTTTTATATTTCTTTGTAAGATATTCGAAAACTAAATCTCTTTTTTCTTCACAAAAATCGATATCAAAATCTGGCATAGAAATACGATCAGGATTTAAAAATCTTTCGAATATTAAATTAAATTTAATAGGATCTATGTCGGTAATTGATAAACACCAAGCAACTAAAGATCCAGCACCCGATCCTCTTCCTGGACCAACAGGAATATCATTATTTTTAGCCCACTTAATATAATCATGAACTATTAAAAAATAACTTGAATATTTCATTTCTTTAATAATATTTAATTCGTGTACTAATCTTTTCTTATAAATTTTATATTTTTCATCTGAATTAATATTTTTTACATTTATACTAAAATAATTTAAAAATTTATCTTTTAATCCTTCATTAGACTCCTTGCTTAACAATTCATCAGCATTTCCATCTTTGTTAGAGCTAATATTAGGCAGAACAGGTTTAGAAAATTCTGGTTTAAAATTACATCTAAATGAAAAGTTGTAATTATTATTAAGAGATTCTGGTATATCATAAAATAATTCGGACATCTCTTTGCTAGTTTTTAAATAATGTTGATTTGTAAATTTTTTTCTATTTTTGTCATTAACATAAGTTTTGTTACCAATACATATTAAAGCATCATGAGCTTCATGCATGTTCTTGTCTAAGTAATAAACTTCATGAGTAGCAATAATTGGGATATCTAATTCATTAGATTTTTGTAAATTATACTTTTCAAAAATTTTTTTCATTAATGTCACCATGTCGTTGTATTTCGATGTAAAATCGATCTTTATAGTTAGAAATTAAATTTGAATAAATGTCAGAAATATCTTGATATTTTCCTTGATTAAATAATTTGCCAATTAGACCGTCAATAGTTCCAGAAAAAATTGCAATACCATTATTTCTTTTATTTAATTCAAAAAAATCACAATAAGGTTCTGATAAGTCATCATTTTCTAGATAAGATTTCGAGGAAAGTTCAATTATTCTTTTATAACCATCAGCGTTCATAGCAAATAAAGGAAGTAAGCCTATTATTTCGTTATATTTGAAGTTTATTTGCGTTCCAATTATTGGTTGAGTACCTGCTTTTGATATAGTGTCAGCAAATTCCAGCGCTCCAGATAAATTCGAAGTATCTGAAAGACCAACAGATTTAACTTTATTTTCTTTGCAATATTTTTTTAAATCTTCAATTTTTAAAGCACCTTCACAAATTGAGTATTGTGAATGTATTTTTAAATGATTATATGAATTATTGTTATTTTCTTGCATTAGATGGCCTTATATTACCATCAATCATTTCCAATTTACAATCTGCCATATTGGCAAATAATCTATTATGAGTTGCATAAATTATTAACCTTTTTTTGCTTTTCAGTTTGTACAATGTTTTAAAAACTTCTTTAGCTGTAGAATGATCAAGACTACCTGTTGGTTCGTCTGCTAATATTATTTCTGGTTTATTAATTAATGCCCTTGAAATAGCAATTCTTTGTAATTCACCCCCAGATAATTCAGAAGGAAAATGATTTAGACGATTTGATAATCCTAAATTTTTATAATTTTTTTGCCTCAAAAATTGCTTTATCTTTATTGTTGTCAATAGCTAAGCGGGCTAAATAAACATTTTCAAGTGCATTAAAATCTGGCAATAAATTATTTTGTTGATAAATAATTCCAATTTTATCACCTCTTAGTTGGTCGTTCTTTGAAATATCATTATACTTAATTGGATTATTATTTATAACAATTTCTCCAGATGATGGTTTGTCAATTAATGAAAGAATGTTCAATAAAGTAGATTTACCTGAACCAGATGGTCCTACTAATGAATAAATTAAACCTTTTTTAAATTTAAAATTAACTCTTCTTAGAATTGTTGTTTTTTTATTAACAATATAATGTTTGGAAATATTTTTTAATTCTATTAAACTATTCATATTTTAGTGATTTGATTAGATCTTGTTTTGATGCATTCTTTGCTGGATATATCGAAACTATAATTGTTATTAATATTGAACAAATTGCAATTATAAGAATTGAATCTATATTTATTTCAGATGGCATTTTACTTAAAAAATAAATTTCTTCTGGAAATAAACTAATATTAAAAACTGAACTTAGAAAAAATCTTATTTTCTCAATGTAAATAGAGAATAATACGCCTAAAAATATGCCAAATAACGTTGCTGTTGTTCCAATAAAAAAACCTACCATGAAAAAAATTTTTGTTATTGAAGAGTTCTGAACGCCTATAGATTTTAGAATAGCAATATCTCTAGTTTTGTTTTTAACCAATATAGTTAGCCCTGAGATAATATTAAAAGCTGCCACTATTATGATTAAAGATAAGATTATAAACATAACATTTCTCTCAACTTTTAATGCTGAAAATAACGAACTATTCATATCAGCCCATGAATACGTATAAGCATCATTAAAAATATTTTGTATTTTTATTTTTGCTGAATCTATATTTAAAGGATTGATCAAATAAATTTCTAAATTTCTTTTTGAGGAATCTAAATCAAATAGTTTTTCCAAATTTTCTATATTCAAAAAAGCTATATTTCTATCAAAATCAGTCAATCCACTATCATAGATTGATGTAATTAAATAATTTTCTTGCTTGGGTAAAGTTCCAACAATAGTTTGTATTCCACTAGTTGACATTAAAGCAATTTTATCACCTACTTTTAAGTCATAATCTAAACTCAAATTTCTACCAATTGAAATGCTATTTCCTGATAATTCACTTGGATTGCCAATAAAATTTTCTTTTTTAATAAATTCAAGTTTTAAAAAATCTTCAGTACTATAACCTCTTAAAACAAGTCCTTTAGTAGTATTTTTGCTAATTAAAACTCCTTCTGCACTATTGGTAAATATTAAATCTGTAGATAAATTATTTAAATTATTCTTAGAAAGTTTAGAAATATCTATTGTATCATTTAAAGGCTCAACTATTACATGTGCATTAAATCCTAGAATTTTATTTACTAATTCTG
>FUWD012814622.1_pt1 | contig 16254 bp, 15 predicted proteins | sample 1063281 | NCBI WGS metagenome assembly FUWD01 (sample SAMEA79048168, study PRJEB19326) | metagenome | biome: marine | reverse complement strand
AGCAGACGGGAGTGCAGGAAGAACACATCACCGGGGTATGCTTCGCGTCCCGGGGGACGGCGGAGCAGAAGGGAAAGCTGGCGGTATGCGACAGCCTGCTTGGAGAGATCATCGTAGACGACCAGCGCATGGCGGCCGGTGTCGCGGAAGTATTCGCCAAGGGCGGCGCCGGCGAAGGGAGCAATGAACTGCAGCGGTGCAGGATCGGAAGCTGTTGCCGAGATGACGGTGGTATACTCCATCGCGCCATACTTTTCAAGAGTGTTGACCACCTGTGCAACCGTCGAACCCTTCAGGCCGATGGCAACGTAGATACAGAACACGCCCTTGCCCTTCTGGTTGATGATGGTATCAAGCGCAACGGCGGTTTTGCCGGTCTGGCGATCGCCGATGATGAGCTCGCGCTGTCCGCGGCCGATCGGAATCATGGAGTCGATTGCCTTGAGGCCGGTCTGTAGCGGCTCATGCACCGACTTGCGGTAGATGACGCCGGGAGCGCGGCGCTCGAGGGGAAGACGGATATCGGTGTCGATAACGCCTTTGCCGTCGATGGGTACGCCGAGCGGGTTGATTACCCTGCCGAGCATTGCTTCACCAACCGGAACAGAGGCAAGGATGCCCGTGCGTTTGACGGTATCACCCTCTTTGACCTCGGTGGAATCACCGAAGAGAACGGCGCCGACATTGTCCTCCTCCAGGTTCAGAGCCATGCCCATGACTTTGTTCGGAAACTCAAGGAGTTCACCGGCAGCAGCTTTGGACAACCCGTACACACGTGCGATACCGTCGCCGACCTGCAGCACGGTTCCCACATCATAAACTTCGGCTTCGGACTCAAAGCCGGCAAGCTGCTTGCGAAGTATGGATGAAACTTCATCAGGCCTGACTGTTGTAGACATATGCTTATTCCGCTTGGTTATTTGTTAAGAAAAGAGAAAGATTCTGCTTACTTTCATTTGAATTCAAAGGGTCTCTTCCCTTTCCAAAAATAAAAGCCAAATTTAATGAAAAGCTTTTAGTTATTCAAGTACTCTCTCGCATTTGAACAACTTGGTTTTTCAAGGGGCACGGCATGAGCCTATGAGGCCCGTATCCGACCCGCATCATACGGTATGAAAACAGTCAGGGGATTTGCTTCAGCAACCGTCGGAAACGTGGCCTGCGGTTTTGACGTGCTCGGCTTTGCCATCAAGGAGCCCGGAGACGAGGTCATCCTGACGCTTTCGGAGCGGAAGCACTCGTCGTGCCCCGTCACCATCTCCGCCATTTCGGGTGACGGCGGAAAACTCCCCCTCGACCCGAAGAAGAACACCTCAAGCTTTGTCGTCCTGAAGTTTCTCGAACACCTCCGCGCCCAGAAGGGCATCGCTTTCAACGGCCATATTTCACTTGAACTGAAGAAGCACCTGCCACTCAGCAGCGGCATGGGAAGCAGTGCGGCCAGTGCGGCAGCAGCCCTTGCGGCGGCAAACGAACTGCTCGGCCAGCCATGCACGAAAATGGAACTGGTCCACTTCGCCATCGAAGGCGAGAGGGTCGCCTGCGGCTCGGCCCACGCCGACAATGCCGCGCCGGCCATCCTCGGCAACTTCGTCCTCATCCGCAGCTACACGCCGCTCGACCTCATCGTCATCCCTCCGCCGGATGACCTGTACTGCTCGCTCGTCCACCCCCATACGGAACTGCGGACATCTTTTGCCCGCTCCGTGCTTCCGAACGAAATCCCGCTCAAGATGGCGACCCAGCAATGGGGCAACGTGGGGGCACTCGTCGCCGGGCTCCTCACCGCCGACTACCCGCTCATCGGCCGCTCGCTCATTGACGTCGTTGCCGAACCCAAACGTGCGCCCCTGATCCCGGGGTTCTTCGAAGTGAAGGAAGCCGCACTGAAGGCAGGCGCCCTCGGATGCAGCATCGCCGGCTCAGGCCCCTCGATTTTCGCATTCGCCTCTTCTCCCGACACCGCCCGGGAAGCCGGCCGCGCCATGCAGGAAGCGTTCCTTACCTCCAAGGCAAAGCTGCCTTCCGACATGTGGGTGTCGCCTATCTGCAGAGAAGGCGCAAGGATACTGTAACGAACACAACCGCCGAAGCCTTACCGCACATGATCTACTTCAGCACCAGCAAATCTTCCACGCCGGTCTCCATGAAACGGGCCACCCTCGAGGGGCTCGCGCCCGACGGCGGTCTCTACGTACCCTCCGCCATACCCTCCTTCACCCCTCAGGAGCTCCTGCAGCTTGAGGGCGCCACGTTCAGCGATGTAGGCTTTGCCATTGCAAAGAAGTTCGTCGACGGCGAGATCCCTCCTGTCGAGCTGCAGGAGATTGTCCGCGAGTGCTGCAACTTCCCGACCCCGCTCGTCCAGCTTGATCCGGCAGCCTTCGTCCTTGAGCTCTTCCACGGGCCAACCCTCGCATTCAAGGACTACGGTGCCCGTTTCCTCGCTCGCATGACCGGATGGTTCGCTGCCGAGGATAACCGGCTGATCACGGTACTCGTGGCAACATCCGGTGATACAGGAAGCGCCGTGGCATACGGCTTCCAGGGGATCCCGAACACCCGCGTGGTGCTGCTCTACCCCTCCGGCAAGGTCAGCCGCCTGCAGGAGCAGCAGCTCACCACCGCCGGCGGCAACGTCCACGCGCTTGAAGTGAACGGTGATTTCGACGACTGCCAGCGTTTGGTGAAGGAGGCTTTCGTCGACCCATCGCTCAAGGAGCGCCTCACCCTGACCTCGGCCAACTCTATCAACATCTCGCGCCTTATCCCGCAGTCGTTCTATTACGCCTGGGCCACACTCCGGCTCCAAGAGGATTACGGACTGCAGGGCCCCGTATTCTCGGTTCCCTCCGGCAACTACGGCAACCTGACTGCCGGCGTGCTGGCAAAAAAGATGGGATTCCCCATCGGAGGCTTCATCGCCGCCTCCAACGCCAACGACAGCGTCACCCGCTACCTCTCCCTTGGGCGCTACGAACCCCGTCCTACCCGCCGCACGCTCTCGACGGCGATGGATGTCGGCAACCCGAGCAATTTTGCCCGGCTCATCCATTTCTATCAGGGGGAGCACGATGCCATGGCCCGCGACATCACCGGCACCTCGGTCACCGACCGGGAGACCCTTGAGACCATCCGCCTCGTACACAGCCGGTTCGGCTATGTCATGGACCCCCATACAGCCGTCGGCTACTGCGCCCTCCTCAGGATGCGCCAGGACGGGATGTACTGCGACAACCCCGGCGTCGTACTCTCGACAGCCCATCCGTCGAAGTTCCTTGAGGCCATCCATGAAGCCCTCCAGCTGGAGGTCGAGGTCCCCGAGCGGCTCGGGTGCCTCCTGGCAAAAGAAAAACAGGCGACCATGATCGAGCCGAACTACCGCGACCTTGCGGGCTTCCTCAACGGGCTGGACCACTGAGGTGCCCACCAACCCACAGCACACCCCATGAACGCTCGCACCCTGCTCTTCTTCATTATCCTGATTCCGGTGATGTTCTTCGGAATGCTCGCCGGCTATATCATGAACACTATTGACGGGACCGGAGACCGCTTCCACCGCATCGCCTCCTGGTGGGGGCGCTTCAGCGCGTGGCTCTTCGGCATCACGGTGGAGGTGGAAGGCGAGGAAAACTACAGGGCGGGCGGCAGCTACCTCGTTGTAAGCAACCATGCCGGCATGGCCGACATCCCGCTGCTCCTCGGCTCAATGAAGCTCAACCTCCGCTTCGTCGCCAAGGAGGAACTCGGCAGAATCCCCGTCTTCGGCTGGGCGTTGAAGAACGGCGGCTACGTGATGATCAAGCGCGGCCAGAACCGCGAAGCCCTTAAAAGCCTGCTGGCCGCATCGGAAGTAATCAAAAGCGGCCGCTCCGTCCACATCTTCCCTGAAGGAACAAGGTCCGCCACGGGCAAGTTGCTCCCATTCAAGCGCGGAGCATTTCTCGTGGCTGAAAAAGCCAAAGCCGAGGTTCTGCCCGTCACCATCATCGGAAGCCACCTCATCACCCCGAAAAAGAGCCTTGCCATACACCGCGGCAAGGTCCGCCTCATCATCGGCAAACCCCTCCGCACCGCCGACTTCCCGAACGTCGAAACCCTCATGCAGGCCTCTCGCGACGCCATCGCAGCGAACCTCAACTGAGGAGCGGCACCGGGGAACCCCACACCCCCGAGCCCGGCGAGGAAAAACAAGAGAGGGCCGCTGCGTTTCCATTTGACACGCAGCGGCCCTCTCGTATTGTTTGGCGTTCACCAGAAGCGTGGATCACATGTTCCGGTAGAGGTTCACCATTTCGATGGCAGTTAGTGCTGCATCGAAGCCCTTGTTGCCTGCCTTCGTTCCGGCTCGCTCGATTGCCTGCTCGATGTTCTCGGTAGTAAGCACGCCGAATGCGATCGGCACACCGGTTTCAAGCGACGCCTGGGCGATGCCTTTGGTAGCCTCAGCGGCAACGACGTCGAAGTGAGGGGTGCTTCCGCGGATGATGGCTCCGAGGGTAATGAGGGCATCGTACTTGCCGGTGAGGGCCGCCTTCTTGGCGACCATCGGCAACTCGAACGCTCCGGGGCAGCGGTAGATGGTGATGTTCTCTTCCGATCCGCCGTGGCGGCGGATGCAGTCGATGGCTCCCTCCATCAGCTTCTGGCCGATGAAATCGTTGAACCGGGATATGACGAGGGCGAACCGGGCGTCTTTGGCGCTGAGCGCCCCTTCAATCTGTTTGATCTGCATGCTGGTTGGTTGTTTATGGGTTAGGCCTAGGTGTCGCAGTATCCGAGAATCTGCTCCACAAGATCGATGATGACGTGGCCGACAGTGATATGGCACTCCTGCACCCGGTCGGCCGTACCGGAGTGGGGAACAATGAGCTGGAGGTCGGCCATTCCTTTCATGAGTCCACCCTCACCGCCAAGAAGGGCGATGCTCTTCATCCCCTGCTGCCGAGCAACTTTCATAGCATTGATGACGCTCATGCTGTTGCCGCTGGTGGAAAGGCCCACGAAGAGGTCCCCTTCCTTGCCGTATGCCTCCACAAGCCGCGCAAAAACAGCGTCATAGCCAAGATCGTTGGCCCCGGCAGTGAGCGCCATGCTGTCGCTGGACAGGGCGATGGCGGGCAGGGCAGGGCGCTTCACGGTGCTTCGGTAACGGATGGTAAGTTCCGTTGCAAGATGCTGGGCATCGGCCGCGCTTCCACCGTTTCCGGCAAAAAGCACGCTCCGGCCCGCAGAAAAAGTATCGGCCATGAGACGCGCCATTGCGGCAATGACCGCGCTGTTCTCTCTTGCGACACGCTCCTTAAGGCGTGCGCTGTAGAGCATCGTTTCAAGGACACTTTCTTCAAGTCGATTCCTGTCAGTGAGCCTGCAGGAACATTTTCCGCCATTGTCCATTGTTTGGGATGGTACGGGTTTAGGGTGTCTTATCCGGACTACGCAACAGAAGGGACTCCGGACAAAATTGTACGCTAATATAACGAAAAAGGCAGGAAGCGAAGAAAAAGCCTCAGCTGAGGCCATCGCCATCCGGAGCATCCTCAAGCGGAAGGCCGCAGCGGCGGCAGAACGCGGCATCGGGTTCGTGGCGGAGGCCGGGGCATGCGCGGCAGAACCTTTCGGGGCTGCAGGATGAGCGCATGGAAGACATTTCTGCAGAGACGATGCCCGTCGGGACAGCAATCACGCTGTAACCGGTGATCATGAGCAAAGCCGCCAGAAATCGTCCAAGCGGAGTCCCTGGAGATATGTCGCCGTAGCCGACTGTCGTAACGGTAACGATGGCCCAGTAGATACTTTCAGGAATGCTCCTGAACCCATGTTCCTCACCCTCTATCAGGTACATGAGGGCGCCGACGATGCTTGTAAGCACAATGACGAAAAACAGAAACACCAGAATCTTGCGCGAAGAGGCCACAATTGATGCCCGGACAAAGTTCGCCTCATGGACGAACTGCATGAGCTTCAGAAGACGGAAGATACGCAGCACCCTGAAAAAGCGGATGACAAGCAGGTACTGGGTGCCGGGTATGAAGAGGCTCAGCCAGGTGGGAAAAATGGAGAGGAAGTCAACGATGCCGAAAAAACTCAGGGCGTAGCGCCGGCGGTCTTCGGTCGCATACAGTCGGAGGCCGTACTCGATGGAGAAAAGAATGGTAAAAAACCACTCGCATGCGAGGAAAATATCCCCGGCCGCGGCATGAAGGGAGGGCACGCTGTCAAGCATGACGACCAGCACGCTGCTGGAAATGGCAAAAATCAGAAGAAGATCGAAAGCCTTGGCAGGCACCGTATCATAATCAAAGATGATGTGCCGCAGTTTTTCTTTTGGTGTCGCGGATTGTTGCATAGTTCAATCTTGTTGCACATCAAAAAAAACTCCGCCGGTGCACGGCACTGGCGGAGCTCGAAAAAAAATGCCTGAAAGAAGCCTTAGTGGTATTTGGCGCTCTCTTCCTTGACGAACTCGACGAGCAGCTTCAGGTTGGCCGGATCAACGTCGGGCAGGATGCCGTGGCCGAGGTTGAAGACATGGCCGGACTGGGCGGTGTGCTGGCCGAACTGACGGAGGACCTTTGCTGCTTCGGCCTTGATCTTCTCGGGCGTGCCGTAGAGGACCGTCGGATCCATGTTGCCCTGAAGACAGACGCGGTCTCCGAGGATGGTACGGGCTTTCGCAATATCGATGCCCCAGCCGAGTCCGACGGCGTCGCAGCCGGTGTCGGCGATTTCCGAAAGAATGGTGTTGCAGTCCTTCGAGAAGACGATGACAGGAACGTCAGGGTACTTTGCCTTCACCGCCTGCACGTTCTCCTTGATGTAGGGAAGCGCGAACTCGCGGTAGTCATCCTCGGACAGGGCGCTGGCCCATGAGTCGAAGATCTGGATGGCATCGGCTCCGGCTTCAACCTGTGCGCAGACATACTCGGAGATGACGGCGGAAATCTTGCTGAGGAGCAGGTGGGCCATTTTCGGCTCACGGTACATCATTTTCTTGGCGAACGCATAGTTCTTCGATCCGCCGCCTTCGACAGCGTAGGTGAAGAGGGTCCATGCCGCACCGGAGAACCCGATGAGGGGAACGCGGTTGTCAAGCTCTTTCTTCGTGAGGCGGATGGCATCGAGCACGTAGCCGAGCTTGTCCTGCACTTCTGGGATGATAAGTCGGTCGATATCACCCTGCGAGCGGATCGGAGGGGTAAGCTTGATGCCCTTTGTTTCAATGATCTCAACATCCATGCCCATGGCCTCGTTGACGACGAGGATGTCAGAGAAGATGATCGCCGCGTCGACGCCCATCAGCTCGACCGGCTGGATGGTGACTTCCATGGCCAGCTCAGGAGTTTTGCACAGGGTGAGAAAGTCGGTTTTTTCCCTGATTGCGCGATACTCGGGGAGGTAACGGCCGGCCTGGCGCATCACCCAGATGGGGGTCCGTGAGCATGGCTGGCGCTTCAGTGCCCGGAGGAAAAGATCATTTTTGAGCATGCAGTGCTAAAGTTTGATGGTTGAACAAAACAGGCGGCCTTTCAGAGCGTGTCCCCAGAAGAGCAGGGGGCGTGGGGGCTGAACGCACTTCGAATCAGCAAAGGTACGACTTTTCAGCCTTTTTTAAAACTTCATCCTCAGCGAGGCGCCATGTCAGCTGACGATATGGCGCTTGATGCCGAGCTCTTTCGGACTGTAGCCGAGCGCAAGGCCGACCATCTCCGAGAGGTGGAACACGGGAATGGAGCTGTGTATCTGAGCCTGCTTGAGGGCTTTCGACTGATAGCCGTCGAGCACCGTGTGGCAGAGCGGGCAGGGGGTAACGATGAAGTCGGCCTTCTCTTCGATAGCCTCTCCAAGCGCTTCAGCAGCAACGCTGAGGGACTCCTCTTCTGCAACGAGCAGGGTGTGGAAACCGCAGCACCGGTTCTTGTGGCGGTAGGGAATGGTCTTTCCGCCAAGCGCCTCGATCAGTTGGTCAAGCGATGAAGGATCAAGCGGATTGTCCTTGCCCAGCACTGTTGAAGGACGCAGAATGTGGCAACCGTAGAACGGCGCAATGCGGAACTTCGAAAGCGGAACCTTCACCTTGGACTTGATGGCCTCGAGGCCGACATCGTCGATGAGCACCCAGAGCAGATGGCGGACTTCTGAGGTGCCGCGGTATTCCAGCCCCTCTTTTTTAAGAATCTCATTGACCTCGGCCCTGAGTTCCGGCGATGCGTCAAGTTTCTTCTTGGCGCTGCGGATGGTCATGAGACAGGTATTGCAGGAGACCACGAGGTCGAGGCCCATCTTCTCGGCATGGGCGATGTTGCGCGCGTTGACCAGCGCAAAGTGCTTCGGACTGACATAGTCGAGGTTGCTCCCGCCGCAGCAGGTGCTCTCGTGCAGGTGCACAAGCTCGATGCCGAGGTCCTTCTGCCAGAGTGCAATCGAGCGGTCAACCTCCTTGGTCATGGACTCATTGATGCAGCTCAGGTAATATGCGTATCTCTTCATCCGGTCATGCCTCCCGATTATTTATTATGGGTCTTGTGATCATCTTTCACATGCTCAGTCATCTCACGGAACTCCTCGCGGAACTGCTTCATGCCTTTCGACGACTTGACGAGCGGTGGCGGTGGCGGCGTGCGGCGTTTCAGGATCATCTTCACGGCCATCGGCAGAAGGTTCTTCACCGTCCATGCAACGCCATTGGTGCGGAACGGCAGGGTTGCCTCGACCAGCTTGCCCTTCTTCTCGATATCGGACATGAACGCCTCGGCATGCTTGGCGCCGGCAGTGTCTTTCAGGCCGCGGCACTCGATGGCATCTTCACGGATGCCGTGGATGGCTTCCATGATCGGGATATTTTTCACGCAGGTCTCCTGGCAACGGTAACAGTGGGTGCAGTCCCACACGCCGTGATCCTGCACCAGTTCGGCGAGGCGGACGTCATGGAGGCTGTCGCGCGTGTCGACGTTCATGCGGTACGACTTCAGGAGCACTGCAGGCGAAACGTACTCCTTGTTGGCACGAAGGATGCTGCACTCCGAAACGCAGGATGCACAGAGAATGCAGTCGGTGGCCTTGTCGTAACGCGAGAACTCCTCTTCGGAGACAAGGAACTCTTTCTTCCCCATCTCGGGTTCCGGCATGCTCGACTCAACCCAGTTCCGGTAGTGCTTCATCTTGCCGACAAGTGGATCCATGTCGACGATAAGATCCTTGAGAAGCGGCAGGTTGCGCAGCGGCTCGATCTTGATGATGCCTGCTTCCCGGCACTTGGGGAGCTCATCCCATACCTGGGTGGTGCAGGCGAGCTTGGAAATGCCGTTGATGCGCATGCCGCAGGAACCGCAGATGCCTGCCTGGCAGAACACCCGGTAGCTGACGGAGGCGTCGATGTTCTCCTTGATGTAGTTCAGCGCACGAAGCACCGTGATACCCCGTTCGACCGGGATGGTATAGTCATCGAAATAAGGCTTGCTGTCAACCTGGGGGTTCAGTCTGAACACCCGGAAGGTGACATCCCGCTTGCCTTCGATATGCTGTTCGCTTGAGACAGTCATGGGCTCGTGTGGTTAATAAGTTCTTTCCTGGAGTTCATAACGGCCCATCGTCACCGGCTTTTCGCCGAGTTCCAGCTTGCCGTCGACAAGGGTCGCCATCGTATGCTTGTGCCACTTTCCGTCGTCCCTCGTCGGGAAATCGGTGCGGGTGTGTGAACCGCGGCTCTCTTCACGGGCATACGCGCCTGCGGCGACGGTTTCGGAGAGGTCGAGCATGTTACGGAGCTCAAGGACCTGGAGCAGATTGGTGTTGAACACGTCGCTCGAGTCGAACACCCGGACCTTCTTGAAGCGTTCCCGCAGGGCGGCGATCTCCTCGATCCCCTTCCGGAGCAGCGAGGCCTCGCGGTAGATGCCGACATTGGTGCCGAGAGTATGGCCAAGCTCTTCACGGAGTGCGCCGTAGCGCTCATAGTGACCCGAGGGCTGCATGTAGCTGCGGATCTCTTCGGCATGCTCCTTCAGTTCAGCGTCGGTAATATTGCCGGGTTCGAAGCTGCGGGCCTCCTCAGCTGCCGTATGGCCCGCGATGCGACCGAAGACGAGGATGTCGAGCAGGGAGTTACCGCCGAGGCGGTTGGCCCCATGGACGGAAACGCAGGCACATTCGCCGGCGGCATAGACTCCCTCCATCACGGTGCGGCCCTGGTTGTCAGTATCAATGCCTCCCATGGAGTAGTGGGCCGTCGGGCGGACGGGAATCGGCTCCTCGATCGGATCGACGCCTTCGAAGTACATAGACATCTCACGGATCTGGGGAAGGCGCTGGCGGATGAGGTCGGCACCAAGATGGGTGAGATCGAGGTGGACGTATTTGCCTGCAGGGCTGTCGAAACCGCGGCCCTGGAGAATTTCGGTTTCGATGGAACGGGAGACGAGGTCACGCGGTCCGAGTTCCATCTTTTCAGGTGCGTAGCGCGACATGAAACGCTCGCCGAGGCTGTTGACAAGGTAACCGCCCTCGCCACGAGCACCCTCTGTAACAAGCAGACCGCTCTTGCGCAGGCCGGTCGGGTGGAACTGGACAAACTCCATATCTTTCAGCGGAATGCCTGCGCGGTAGGCGATGGCCTGACCGTCGCCGGAGTTGCCGAGCGCGTTGCTCGAACGGTTCCAGTACATCTTGGCATAGCCGCCGGTGGCAAAGATCACGGTCCGGGCGGTGAACGCCTCGATCTTGCCGGTCTTGATGTCCATGGCGATGAGCCCCTTGGAGCGACTGCCCTTTACGGAAAGGTTGAGTGCAAGGTACTCGTTGAAGAATACCACACCTTTCTTCAGACACTGTTCGTAGAGGGTCTGGAGGATGGTGTGCCCCGTCTTGTCGGCGCAGTAACAGCATCGGGGACGGCCTGCACCGCCGAAGGGGCGCTGAGCGATGGTCTTGTCGTCAAGGCGCGACCACGGGGTACCCATGTTGTCGAGTTCGCGGATGATTTTCGGAGCCTCGGTGCAGAGCACTTCGGCGGCATCCTGATCGGCGAGGTAGTCGCTACCCTTGATGGTGTCGAAAATATGCAGTTCGACCGAGTCGTCCTTGGCCGTGTTTGCGAGCGCGGCGTTGGCGCCGCCCTGGGCGGCAGACGTGTGGGAGCGGTTGGGATAGACCTTCGAGAGCACTGCGATGTTCAGCGACGGATTCGTCTTCATCGCTTCCATGGCGGCGTAGAGCCCGGCGCCCCCCCCTCCGACGATAATGATATCAAATGGTTTCATTCGCTCAAGTCTTATGTATGGCCTCTTTTGGCAGGCGCACGGATTAAATGGCAAGGCACAGCAGTGGCGGAGCCCCGCATTCTGGATAGTCTCTTTCTCGGAATCTCTCAGGAAAGGCCGCTGGGGACCGTCACCTTACAGGGCGACATGGTCGTCGTGAGCCGGCAGCTCCTCGACGGCATGGAGGACATCGGTCATATTGAGTACGCCTACCACCGCGTTGCCGTCCATCACCGTCAGGCGGCGGACATTGGTGCGCTTCATCATGCGGAGCGCATACTTGATGCGGAGGCTCGGGTTGACGCTGATGACCGGCTTGCTCATTATCTGGAAGACAGGGGTATTCCAGGGATCACGATGCACATCTTCGCCGGGATCGATAACCTTGCCGAGAATGTCTTTTTCCGTGATGACGCCGTAGCAGTCGTCTTCATTGCGCGGCTCTACGATAAGACCGCTCTCGCCGCTTTTTTTCATGATCTGCAGGGCCTCTGCAACCGTGCAGCTTCCCTTGATCATTGCGAAATCCTTCTGCATGAGGGCCGATACCGGCAGCGTCCGTAATGTAATAAGCTGGTCCATAGTCGACATCTGGTTACTTTAGAATGGATAAAACACCGGACGGGCCGGAGAATGTGCTGCCCGCTCTCTCGATCATACTGCATGAGAAACTGCACCGGGGCGCAGAGGGCCTGCTACCCGAAGGGAAAAAACTGAGCCTATAATGTAAGCAATACGGGCTGATTCACAAAATCGCTCAGAAAATCGCCACCAGAGGCCCGGAGTCAGGCGATGCCGTGAGCCTTTTTATAAGCCGCCCAGTTCCTCTTTAGATCAATAAACAGGGCAACATCCGCTCGCATAAGGAAGGGATTCGTCATCCTCTCGGTGCCAATGTCAGACACAGGCCGGAGGCCGTAGTCATGACCCGGCCAGACCGTTGTTTCGGGCGGGAGCGTCAGGATTTTATGGTGCAGGGAGTCGTACTCGTTCCGGGCCTCGTCATCAGTGCCGGTACCACCGACTTTTCCGACAAAAAGCGTGTCGCCTGTGAAGAGCGCGCCTTCGGAATAGAGGCAGATGGAGTCGGGAGTGTGGCCCGGCGTATGGATGACGGCCAGGTCTAGCGAGCCGAGAGGGAAATGTGCGCCATCAAGCACCTTGATGCCGGTAAGAGGGCAGGTGCAACCATAGAGAAGAGGCTCCAGACCCGTAAGCCTCCGGGCTTGATCGTTGCCGCAGGTATGGTCCTGATGGCCGTGAGTCGAGAAGATGTAGCGGACGCTGTAGCCGCGCTCAGTGGCGGCATGGACAATGGGCTGGGGACTGTAGGAGGGGTCGACGATGAAAGCCAGACGGCTCTCTGCATCGGCGGCGAGGTAACCGAAGTTCCTGTCGCCGCCGGTGCGGAACTGCTCGACCAGCAATGTCATCGCCCTGTTATAAGAACTTTTCGACGTTCATGAGAAACGCGCGTGCAGGAAAGTCCTTGTCGACTGCGATGGGGTTGCGCTCAAGCGCCTCCATGATCTCATCAGCCTTCGATGAGTCAAGGATGGCGAAGCAGAGCGAGGAATATGTGCCGAGGCTTTCGTCAGAAGGCCACCAGGACTGGTGCTCCATGTCAGAACGCTGGCAGTTGCAGCCACGGATGGCAATGTTCGAGAACATATGGACCCGGTGCTCCTTGAACAGCTTGCGGACCTGGGGGCGGGTCTCCTCATGCCCCATGATTGCGAGAAATTTCATAATGGTGTCCCTGGTTGGGGTTATGCGTTTTTCTTTTCAGCCATGTAGTATACCAGCGGCACGACGACAAGAGTCAGGATGGTCGAGAGCACGCCGCCCCAGATCATCGAAATGGCCAGGCCCTGGAAGATCGGGTCGAACAGCATGACGATGGAACCAATGACCACCGCACCGGAGGTGAGGATGATCGGACGGGTACGGACCGCGGCAGACTCGATGATGGCCTGCTTGAGCCCCTCGCCCTCGTCGCGGCGAATCTGGATGAAGTCGATGAGCAGCACCGAGTTGCGGACCATGATACCTGCAAGCGCAATCATGCCGATCATGCTTGTTGCCGTAAAGAACGCCCCGTGAATCCAGTGGCCGGGAATGATGCCAACAAGGCTCAGCGGAATGGCAATCATCATGATGAGCGGCGTCTTGAACGACTGGAACCAGCCGACAATAAGCAGATAGATGATGACGAGCACGACAGCAAACGCCGTACCGAGATCGCGGAACACCTCGAAGGTGATCTGCCACTCGCCGTCCCACTTCATGGCCGTCTTGGCCTCGCTCTCAGGAAGAGAGGTGTAGAGCGGAGAAACGCTGTGTCCGTCAGGCAGCTTCAGGGCGGCAATCTTTTTGTCCATCTCCAGCATTGCGTAAACAGGGCTTTCGGTCACGCCGGCGACGTCAGCCGTAACGTAAACCACATCGTGCAGGTCCTTGCGGTAGATACTCTTGTCCTGCACGCTCTTCTCCACCTTCACCAGTTCCGACAGCGGAATCATCTCGCCGGCACGAAGGCGGCTCGTCATCGAGCCCATACCCTGAGACTGGACAAAGATGTTGGAGAGGTCGCCAAGTGAGGTGCGGTCTGCCTTCGGCAGGCGCACGTGGATGACCACCTGCTCGAGGTCCGGCTGGCCATGTAGCGCACCGATGTCCATGCCGGCAACCGACATGCGGAGCGTCTGGGCGATCTGCTGGACAGAGACGCCCCGGAAGGCAGCCTTTTTCTTATCAACAACAAGGTCGTATACCTCCTGGTCGTCCTCGACAAGCCAGTCGACATCGACCACGCCGGGAGTCTCAAGGAAAATCTGCTTTACCTTCCCGGCAAGTTCAATGCGGTCCTTCTCTGTCGGGCCGTAGATTTCAGCAACGAGGGTGGAGAGGACCGGAGGACCGGGAGGAATCTCGACGATCTTGGCATTTGCACCGTATTTCCTGCCGATCTCCTGCACGCCCGCACGGACACGCTTGGCGATGTCGTGGCTCTGGTCGCTGCGCTGAGCCTTGTCAACGAGATTGACCTGCACATCGGCCATGTTGTCGGCCTGGCGGAGGTAGTAATGGCGCACGAGGCCATTGAAGTTGATCGGCGCGTTGGTGCCTACGTAGTACTGGCAGCTTTCGACCTCGGGGACCGTACGGAGGTAGCCTGAGATTTCCTGGGCAACCCGTCCGGTTTCTTCAAGAGCGGTGCCTTCCGGCATATCGATGATGACCTGGAACTCGTTCTTGTTGTCGAACGGCAGCATCTTCATCTCGACAGCCTTAAGGGGCACAAGGGCTATGGCGCCAAGCAGCATCAGTCCGACCACACCGAAGGCCATCCAGCGCTTCAGGCTGCTGTCGATAAGCGGAGAGAGCACTGAGTTGAACACACGGTAGTATGAGGTCTTCTGGATGTCGTACTCATCATGTCCGCCTTCCTCGGTCTTCAACAGGCGGTAGGAGAGCCACGGGGTGGCGATGAGGGCGACAAGCAGCGAGAAGATCATGGCGAGCGATGCGCCGATGGGCATCGGGCTCATGTAAGGGCCCATGAGGCCGGAAACGAACACCATCGGGAGCACTGCGGCGATGACGGTGAAGGTCGCCAGAATGGTCGGGTTACCGACCTCGCTGACCGCGGTGATTGCGGCCTGGAGTTTCGGCTGCCGCTTCATGGCAAAGTGCCGGTGGATGTTCTCAGCGATGATGATGGAGTCATCAACCACGATGCCGGTAACGAATATCAGCGCAAAGAGCGTCACCCGGTTCAGCGAGTAGTCAAAGAGGAAGTATACAAGCAACGTCAGCGCGAAGGTGATCGGCACCGACATGAAGTTGACGAGCGCACCTCTCCAGCCGAGGAAGAAGCCGACGACGATCGTCACGGCGACAACGGCGATACTGAGGTGCTCGAGAAGGGTGAAAACCTTTTCGGTTGCGGTTTCACCGTAGTTGCGGGTCTCAGTGACGGTGATGCCGTGGGGAACAACCTTCTGCTCCTCAAGCTGATTGACCTTGGCGATCACCTTGCCGGCCAGCACGCTGGCATCGGTGCCCTTGCGTTTGGCGACGGTGAGGGTTACGGCAGGAAACTCGCCATCCGGCATGCCGGCCGGAGCAGCTGCTCCCCAGGTGAGGAAGTTGTAGTTGTTCACTTCTTCAGGACCGTCGCTGATGGTGGCAACATCACGGACGTAGACGGGCGAGCCGCCGTAAACGCCGACAACGACACTGCCCACATCCTCTGCACTCTCCAGGAACTTGCCGGTGCGGACGATGACCTCGCGGTTCATCGAGGTGAAGTCGCCAGAAGTGATCTGGCTGTTGGCCGACTGGATCTGCTGCATGATCTGCGGCGCGCTGACATTGTAGCGCTGCAGTTTGCTCTTGTCAAGCAGGATGCGGACCTGGCGCTTCAGACCGCCCTTGATCTCGACATCACCGATATCGGGGATCTTCTTCAGTTCGTCAGCCACATCAATGGCGGCCTGACGGAGCCGGTAGGGATCGGTCTTGCCGCCCCAGAAGGTGAGGTTCAGTACGGGAACGTCATCGATGGCGACCTTCTTCATGAGCGGCATCTGGACACCTGCAGGCATCTTGTCCATGTTCTTCATGAGTGTGCCCCAGAGCTTGACCATGCTCTCCTCAGTGCTTGCGCCCACATCGTAGCGGACGGTCACAAGAGCGAAATCGGGCATGGAGGTCGAGTAGACGTAATCAACGCCCTGGATTTCGGTGAGTGAGCGCTCGAACGGCTTTGCAACACGCTCCGCAACCTCGGAAGGCGCTGCTCCGGGATAGGGAATGTAGATGTCGACCATCGGCACGACAATCTGCGGCTCTTCCTCCCTTGGGGTCATGAATGTCGCAATGACACCGACCAGGAGCGCCGCAACCATCAGGAGGGGCGTAATCTTCGAATTGATAAACTGCTTGGCGAGTTTACCGGCAATACCTTCATTCATTTGGACTGAACCTCCTC
>FUWD013173279.1_pt1 | contig 16264 bp, 12 predicted proteins | sample 1063281 | NCBI WGS metagenome assembly FUWD01 (sample SAMEA79048168, study PRJEB19326) | metagenome | biome: marine | reverse complement strand
GCAATGCCCTAATTTAGGCGAATGCTTTAATCATGGTACCGCAACCTTTATGATTATGGGGCAAATCTGTACGCGTCGTTGCCCATTTTGTGATGTGGCACATGGCAAGCCCAAACCGCTTGGATACAAATGAACCACAACACTTGGCTGAGACTATTGAGAAAATGGCGCTTAAATACGTGGTGATTACTTCGGTGGATCGAGATGACTTACGTGATGGCGGTGCTGATCATTTTAAGCAATGTATTGATCAGATTAGACAAACCACGCCAGAAGTTAAAATTGAAATACTCACGCCTGATTTTAGAGGACGTGTGGAAAAAGCCTTAGATGTACTTAAAACTTGCCCACCAGATGTATTTAATCACAATCTTGAAACTGTGCCAAGCCTGTATCCCCAAGTGCGTCCAGGGGCTGATTACCAATCCTCACTTGAATTATTACAAGATTTTAAACAACAACACTCTCAAGTAATCACAAAATCAGGGTTAATGTTAGGTGTGGGTGAAACCAAACAACAGGTGATTGATGTGCTATCAGACTTGCGTGCACATAACGTTGACATGTTAACGCTAGGCCAGTATTTACAGCCTAGTAAACACCATTTAGCAGTAGAGGAGTACATTACTCCTGAGCAGTTTAACAAATACAAATCCATTGCCCTTGATCTGGGTTTTTCTCAGGTTGCTAGTGGCCCGATGGTGCGCTCATCTTATCATGCTGATTTACAAGCTCAAGGTGAGTTAATTAACTAAAAATAACTAGTTTAAACCTTAAAACAAATAAATTATTAGCCATTCAAAGCGCACCACTAAAGCACTATTAGTGGTAGAATCGTGCCATGTTTTTAAATAAAAATAAATCATTATGAGAATATCCCTTACAAAACACATTACTATTTATGCATTATTACTTTTAATATCACAAGTTTCATTTGCCTTAGAGTTTGTTGCTGCAAAGTCTAGTCGTATCGGATCATTCACCTCTTTAGGTGGTACGGTTATCCCTCATCTTGAAGTTAATTTAGTTGCCAAAATGCCAGGAGATATTACCTTTATCGCTGGTGAAGAAGGAGATGCCTTTAAACAAGGCGATCAATTAGCAAGGCAAGATATTGCTGCAATGATGGCTAAAAGAGAGCAAGCTGAGGCCCAAATTTCTAGTGCTAGTGCTGGTATTCGCAATGCTCAAATGCAGCTTTACAATGAAAGAAAAAATCCAAATTCACAATCCAATGCAATGCTAGCGGGTATGCCAAGCATGGTTAGTATGTTTTCTGACCCAATGAGAAGCATGACAGGAGAAGGGAACTCTTCCGTACAAAGGCAAACCAACCTTTACGCCATGGAAATTCAACTAGAAACCGCTAAAAATGCACACCTTCAAGCAGTAGCAGGACTTCGTGAACTTGATGAAAATATCTCTAACGCTACTATAGTAGCCCCGTTTAATGGTGTTATTTTAAGAAAAATGGTGGAAGTTGGTCAGCCAGCACAGCCAGGGGTTCCAATGTTTCTTTATGGTGACACTTCTCAATTAAAAATCCGCGCAGAAGTACCGGCTCGTTTGATTAAAGGACTAAACAAAGGCATGACACTTAAGGCTCGTTTGGATCAAAGTAACCAAACTATACCAATTGAAGTGGCTCGCATCTTTCCAATGGCGGATGCAATGGGACATACCATTACCGTTAAATTTAAACTTCCAAAAAATACACAAGCTTCTCCTGGTATGTACATTGAGATCATGATTCCAGAGCTTTCTAAAAACTCTATAGAGCTAGTTACAATACCAACTTCTGCAATTATTCTACGTGGCTCTCTACCTACTGTTTATATACAAAAAGATGGTCAATTAGAAATGCGCTTAATACGTATCGGTGACATGACTAACGATGGTTGGTCAAGTGTGCTTTCTGGTGTTTATTCAGGTGAGATGGTACTTGTAGATCCAACTCCTGCTACAACTATTAAAAGATAAATCTTATGCAAGAATCTAACAACAAGCCAACAAACGACAAGGAAGAGTCTTCAACATTCATTGAAGATAAAGACATTGGTTTTTCTGGTGGTTTAGCAAAAACATTTATCCACTCCCCTTTATCTCCTCTTCTATTTATTGCCATGATGGCTGTAGGAATATGGGGGCTAATTGCCACACCACGCCAAGAAGATCCGCAAATATCAGTACCGATGATCGATATATTCTTCCCGGCACCAGGACTCTCTTCTAGCGAAGTTGCTTCTCAAGTTATTGACCCATTTGAAAGAGTGCTCAGTGAGATTCCTAATATTAAACACGTTTACTCTGCCAGCGACCGAGAATACGGAATCATTACCGTTCAATTTAAAGTTGGTGAACCAATGGGATCTTCCATTGTGCAAATTCACAGCAAGATTCAATCCAATTTAGATCTATTACCAACAGGTATTGACCCACCAATGGTCAAACCAAAAGAAGTGGATGACGTGCCTTCTGTTACGCTGACACTTTGGTCTGAAGATGTAGAGGATGATCAGCTCAGAATTTTGGGCGTGAGCGTACTTCAGCACTTAAAAAAAGTGCCTTTAACTGGCGTTGGATTTGTAACAGGCGGACGCTCAGAGCAAATGCGGGTTGAGATTCTTCCAGAGCGTTTAGCTGGATTTGGAGTCAGCCCTGGGCAAATTGTTCAGGCTATACAAACCGCTAATACGGGTCATACTGTTGGTTCTGTAGAGATAAACAACAAATTCTTTTACGTTGAATCTGGTGGATTTTTAGCCAAAGTTAACGATCTTAAAAAACTGGTTGTAGGACAACACAAAGGCACTCCAGTGTTTTTAACAGATGTGGCTAAAATTACACAAGGACCTGAAGAGACTAAAGAAATTGTTACTTTTTCTACCGGACTTGCGAGCGATATAGAAAAGCCAGTTCATGGTGCATCAGCAGTTACCATTGCTCTTGCAAAACAACGCGGATCAAACGGTGTTAGTGTGGTTAATGATATTCTTGCTGAAGTTGAAAGCCTAAAAGGCTATTTAATCCCGAGCAATGTCCACGTCGAAGTGACTCGTAATTATGGTGAAAGTGCCAATAATAAGGTTAATGATTTATTGTTTAAGCTTTTCATTGCAACGGGTGCTGTTACATTACTCGTCTGGTTTAGCCTTGGCATTAAGCCATCCATCGTAGTTTTACTGACCATCCCTGTTGTATTAGTTGCAACCGTTTTTGTTGCTATGCTGATGGGCTACACTATTGATAGAGTGAGTTTATTTGCATTAATATTTTCAATTGGTTTTTTGGTTGATAATGCCATTGTTATTGTAGAGAATATTTACCGCCGATGGCTCATGGCAGGATCTATGGATACTGATGTAGCAATTGACGCTGTACGTGAGGTTGGTAATCCTACCGTTTTAGCAACTTACACTGTAGTAGCAGCACTGATTCCAATGGGATTTATCTCAGGCATGATGGGCCCCTACATGGAGCCAATTCCTGCATTGGGATCTGTCGCAATGATACTTTCACTTTTAGCAGCACTCATATTTGCCCCTTGGCTCGCCATGAGAATCATACCTAGCATGGAAAAACTGCGAAAAATGGAAGAGCGAGATGAAAAGATTGATGAAAAAATGGATGTATTTTTCCGTAAAATTATCGTTAATCTGTCCCAAAATAAAACATTAGGACGCGGATTCCTAGCTGGATTAATCTTAAGTTTTTTTGGTGCTTGTTATATGTTTTACAACACCAGTGTTCCGGTAAAGATGCTACCTTTTGATGATAAATCAAACTTCAGCATTGTTATTGATATGCCTGATGGAACCGCCCTACCAACCACGGCTAATTTTACTAATCGAATTGCTGCAAAGCTAAAAAACATCGAGGAAATTATTGCTACGCAAAACTACATTGGCACAGCCCAGCCTTTTGATTTTAATGGTTTGGTTCGTCATTATTATCTTCGTCAATTCCCTTGGCAGTCAGAAATTGCTATTCAGCTAACTAGCAAAACTGAACGCTCTCGTACTAGCCACGAAATTGCCAGTGCTGTACGTGCACAATTACAACCTTTAGCACAGGCTGAAGGTGTTGCAATTACCGTAGTTGAAATGCCACCAGGTCCACCAGTACTACAAACTGTAGTTGCTGAAATTCATGGCCCTGATGCTCAAACCAGACGCCAAGTTGCACGCGAAATCACACAAGTATTTCGTGAATCAGAAAGAATTGCTGATGTTGATAATTTGATGCGCAGTAGTGCTATGGAAACATGGCGCTTTGAAATTGATCGTGAGAAAGCTTCTCGTCAAGGTATTTCTGTCAAAACCATTAATCAGCATTTGGCCATGGTAATGGGTGAGTTTAAAGTCACTACTATTTTCCAATCATTGATTTCTGAGCCAACTCATGTTGTATTGACTATTCCTATAGAGAAAAGATCAAACCTTCATCGTCTGGGGGATTTACCAATTATGACGATGGATCAAAGAACCATTCCGCTCTCAGAATTGGGTAAATTTGTTAAAGTTAAACGCGACCCTATCATCTTCCACAAAGACTTAAGAAATGTTGAATTTGTCGTTGGTGATGCCGTTGGTCGATTAGGCGCACCTATTTATGCCATGCTTGATGTGGAAAGAATTCTTGAAGAAAAAGGTTACGTTACCCCTGATGGTGTAGAACTTCGTAGTGGCGAATATACAGGCGCACCAAAAAATGATAAGCAAAGTGCCTTTGAGTGGACCGGAGAATGGACTGTAACTTATGAAACCTTTAGAGACATGGGTATGGCTTTTGCAGTGGCTTTGGTTGCTATTTATATGCTGGTAGTTTGGGCATTTGGTAACTTCACTATTCCTGCTATTATTATGTCCCCTATTCCATTAACACTACTTGGTATTGTGCCAGGACATTGGCTCTTAGGTGCAGAGTTTACTGCCACCTCAATGATTGGTTGGATTGCCCTGGCCGGTATCATTGTGCGAAACTCTATTCTAATGGTTGATTTCACGACCAATGCATTTCGTGGTGGAATGTCATTGATGGACGCCGTTATTCTTTCTGCTAAGTCGAGAACTCGTCCAATTTTAATTACTGCTTTTGCACTAATACTTGGCTCGATGGTTATTTTGTTTGATCCAATTTTCCAAGGCATGGCAGTTTCCTTATTATTTGGTGTGTTTGTTTCTACTCTACTTACTCTAGTGGTTATTCCACTGGGATGTATTAGTGCTGGTGAGAAGGTTTTTATTGAGCATGTGCACAAAGACAAGAGTTAAAAGAATGTTTTAGAAATCAAAGATTTTTTTGGTACAGCCCCTTCCCTTTCTCGAGGATCAAGAGTTTTATTTTTCTCTATCCATTTGAAGAATTTGCTATTTTTTCACCCCAGGGAGACCTCTCTTGACTAAAGTCAATTCACCTTCTCCAACAACTCTTCTCTATACCATAAAATCCCTTTAAAAGGCGTTTTAGAGCTTATAAACAGTGATTTTGAATGCCTCTATAAGCAAAAGAGTAGTGTCTTATTGTATTCGACTGATCTTGACTAATAAAAATCGATCATAATGAAAATTATCTAAATTTTTGTTGTTATTTGTAATAAAAAACCAACATCAGTTGAATCAATGTTGGTTTTTTAAATATTTAGAAACTCTCTTGAGGAAGACCTATCTAATCTTACAAATCGCTTTTATCTTCTTTCTTTAATAAACCATTGGTGTCTATTTTTTTATCACCATCGTCCTTTTCCTTACTTTTCTTTTTCTTGTCAAGGAGATTCTTGGCCCATTCTTTAGTTTTAGAAGCTCTTTCAGATTTATCTTCTTTTGTCTTTTCAGGTTTTGTCACATTGTATTTAGCATCAGCATTGGCATCACCTGGAAGTAAGCCCATATTAACGGCAATCTCACGACACGAGGCCTCACCTGCTGACAGTGTGCCTAACGGTATTACGATGAGTGTTAATACCGTTGAGATTAGCACACCAAACAGCAATGAAATTGCCATGCCTTGGAAAATAGGATCTGACAAGATAACACTGGAACCACCTACCAGTGCAAAAGCAGTGATTAGAATTGGACGCGTACGCGAAGAACATGAATTAATTACAGCATCAAAGAAAGGAATGCCTTTGGCATACTCTTGTACGGTGAAGTCTAATAATAAAATAGAGTTTCGCACAATAATACCGGCCAGGGCGATCCAGCCAATCATTGAGGTGGCGGTAAATTCTGCGCCCATTATCCAGTGCCCAGGAACAATGCCGAGCAAGGTTAGTGGAATTGGTGCCATGATTACAGCAGGAATAATAAAATTACCAAACTGCCATACCACCAACATATAAATAACAATAAGTGCAACACCGAATGCTGTGCCCATGTCTCTAAAGGTTTCATAAGTTACAGTCCACTCACCACTCCATTCAAAACCAGGTACAGTCTGGTCTTCAGGTGGTCCTAGGTATTCACCTTGCAGTTCTTTACCATCAATGGTTTGATACCTTAACAATAAGTCATCCACACCCATCATTGCATAAATAGGTGCACTCAAGCGACCAATGGGCTCACCCAATACGTATTCAACGTCTGCTAAATCTTTGTGGAATATTAAATCGTCTTGCTTTTTGAAAGTAAATGAACCCAGCTCAGAAATTGAAATCATTCCTCCGTGCTGCGAAGGCACAGGAAGCTGTGTTAAATAAGACAACTGAGAGCGCTTTGACAACGGCACTTGTAATCGAATACTGGCTGGCTCTAAAGCATTTTTAAGACGAATTGTACCCACGTGAAAATTACTCATTGCCATTACTAAAGTTTGCTGAATGGTTTGCACACTCACGCCAAAACGAGAGGCTTTTTCAGTGTCTACTTGGAAATTGATTATTGGGTATTCATCGCGTATTAGATTATCAATGTCTGTCATGGTGCCAGACTCTTTAAACAACTCGGTCAGATCACGTGCAAGATTACGACGCGTTTCTTTGTCAGGACCATAAACTTCTGCTACAACAGGACGTAATACTGGTGGCCCTGGTGGCATCTCAACAACGGCATAATTAGCACCAGCATCGCTGGCAATTTGTTTAATCAGTTCTCTGGCTTCTAATGCAATTTTATGGCTGGATCTTTCACGATCGGATTTTTCTGCTAATTGAATTTGTAACTCACCTTCTGATGAGTTTTTCCTTAAATAGTAATGACGGACTAAGCCATTAAAATCAAATGGTTTAGCGGTGCCTGCGTAAGACTGAACAGCAACAACCTCTGGTACGTTACGCAGGACTTGTGCCATTTTGTGCAATGTGGATGCGGTATCGGCAAGAGCCGTGCCATCTGGCATGTCTAGCACGACACCAAACTCTGATTTATTGTCCAATGGTAGCATCTTAACAGGCACTGAAGTAGTATAGAACATTGACATTGACATGAAGAAGGCAATAACAAGCCCAATCATAAAGGTCATTCCATAGAGTTTTATATTGAATAATTTTGAAATAGTACTGTGGAAAAAATCATGTAATTTTTTAGCTTCTTTTTCTTCTTTCTCATGCATCTTATGAAGTACATTAAGCGGTGGTACAAATTTCATAATAAAGTACGGAGTAAATACAAACGCTGCAAACAATGAGAACATCATTGCCACTGAACCCAGTACAGGAATTGGCGCCATGTAAGGGCCCATCATTCCACTCACTGCAGCCATAGGGACTAATGCAGCAACCACGGTAAAGGTTGCTAGAATAGTTGGATTGCCTACCTCACGCACAGCATCAATCGCTGTAGCGATGGTAATTTTGTTATCAATTAACCATCGACGATATATGTTTTCAGTCACCACAATTGCATCGTCAACCAAGATACCAATTGAGAAAATAAGCGCAAACAAACTCACCCTATCGATGGTCATTCCTAAAATCCAAGCAGAGAAAATAGTCATTAAAAGCACGACTGGAATAACTAATGTAACAACAATAGCTGGCCGTACACCCAGCGCAAACCAAACCAATACCGTAACAGCACCTGTGGCGATAAAGAGTTTTTTGATCAGCGCATTAACTTTATCCTTAGCTGATTTACCATAATTTCGAGTGACGCTAACGTGTACATTATCTGGAATCAAACGACCTTTTAATTCTTCAACTTTAGCCAGAATATTTTCTGCCACTTCAACACCGTTAGTACCAAATTTCTTTGCAATAGCGATAGTAACGGCTTGTTCACCAGTGGCTTTTTGGTTGGTTTTATTGGCTCTTCCAGTGTAATAGTTGACCATGTGAACGGTGTCTTCTGGTGCGTAATACACATCAGCAACATCACGTACATAAACTGGCATTCCATCGTTAACCGTTATTACTAGATTCTCAATGTCCTCAACTTTTTTAAAGAAATCACCCGCATAAACCTCCATTTTGAGTCCGTTAAGCTCAATATCGCCTGTGCGCTCACTAATGTTTGCAGAGCCAACAGTCTTGGCAATTTGCTGAATGGATACGTTATAACCAGCCAATCGACCTGGGTAGACGTCAATATTAAAGGACTCCTTACGGCCACCGACTACAAAACCATTGTTTGTGTCCTTTACTTTTTCAAGCTGTTGTAATAACTCTAAACCCAAAGAACGTAACTGACCATCGTCCAATGTTTTGGACCATAAGGTTAAATTAATAATTGGAACGTCGTCTATTTCTTTAGGTTTAATGAGTGGTTTTCGAGCACCGGGTGGCATAAAGTCAAGATTTGCCAACATCTTGTCACGCACCTTGATGATTGAAGCGTTCATGTCTTGACCCACATCAAATTCAACGGTAATAATGCCCTGACCTTTGTCACTGACAGAATAAACGTGTTTAACGCCTAAAATATGGGACATTAAACGCTCTAGCGGCTTGATAATAATATTGGAAACCTCATCGGATGAAGCGCCAGGGTATTCAACGAATAGGTCAATCAGTGGGACGGATATTTGTGGATCTTCTTGTCTGGGCGTTGAAATCAAACCCATAATTCCTGCACCAAGCATGGCGAAGAATAAGATAATTGACAATGGTGAAGTAATGAAAGCTTTGGTTAATTTGCCTGCAATACCCAGCTCATAATCCCTATAAGCTTCTTTTATGTTTTTATCTTTTATGTTTTTATCTTTCGATAAATCGTCATGCTGATGATGTTGATTGGACATAGCTTGATTAGATATTCATTCCTGAAATCATTAAGATATTTGGATTAGTAACGATTTTTTCACCAATCTTTAAGCCTGATAAAACGCTTTTTTTGCTCTTGCCTACTTGTTCACCAAGTCGGATAAATCTTAGCTCTGTTTTGCCTGTTTTTGGGTTAATCACAAAAACACTAGGCAAGCTAGAACGCCACATAATTGCTGTCTCTAAAATAACCGGCGTTAAAATACCTGAATCGGTTTCAAAAATTTCTACCTCTGCATAAGCACCCGGCAGTACCGGAACGCCTGCTGGCAAGTCAAATTTTACTTTCACACTGTGTTTAGCGTTGTTAGCGATTGGGTAAATTTGTGCTAAGGCTGCATCAACAACAATATTTACAATGTCTAGTTTGATGCGATATTTCTTATTAAGTTTTAGACTCCTAACCAAACGGGAAGGTATATTTACTTCCACTTGAAGATCTTTAATGTTAGCAAACTTTATTAGAGTTTGACCAGGCTGCACTACATCGCCTTGATTGATATTTTTAACCACAATAACACCATCAAAAGGTGCAACCACGTTGGCGTCTTTAAGGCGTTCTTCAACCTGCTTTAGTTTAAGTTCTGCTTGTTTAAGTCTATTTTTAGATTGTTGGTAGTCGGTATAGCGCGAAGTTCTGTTCGCAAACTTATCAAACTCAGGGTTGCCTTGCCCGCTCATTTTTAACATTGGATCAGTAAACATAGAGAACATGCCTGGAATTCCGCCAAACATACCGTTTGAATTTGGAGAAACAATGGATTGTGAATATTGTACGCCGGCATTTCTAAGCGCTTCATTAGCCGATGCAATGTCAGCATAAGCCGAATCTCTTTGTGCTTGAATGGATTCTTGCTCTAGGGTTACTAAAATAGTGCCCTGTTTAAACATATCGCCTTCTTTACCACTTACACTCAAAACATCGCCTGACACTTGGGCAGATAAATTGACTTGTGCGGAGGAAATAACTGCACCTCCTAAAAGTGCCCTTTTATCTAATGACATGCCACTGACTACTTGAAGACTGTAAACGGAATCAAAACTATCGGGGTTTTGGGTGATGACTTGTGCTTGAGAGGAAAGAGAAAATGTTAATAAAACTGATGTTACTAGAGGTGCAATTGATAAGCTCATAATTAACCTATTTTTAAGTGAGAAAATAAACTTTAGATGGAATTTTATATGATTAAAATGTACTGTGTTTGTTATTTTAAATAAATATTCAAATAACTTGTTAAATTTTATATAAGTCTTTGTTTTATAATGATTTTTACTTATTAATTTTGAATTAATATCATATAAAATATTGATTATATATTAACTTTATAATATATCTAATACTTATTTACTTGGACAACTTTATGTCGATTGCTTTTACGCTTGGAGAACCCGCTGGAATTGGCCCTGATTTGGCCATTATTTATGCCCAGCAAAAAGCACGTAAAAACTTGTTAGTTTTTAGTGATCCGGATTTATTAATCAGGCGTGCAAAAAAATTAAATTTAAGCATTAAGATTAAAGAATCTGACGTTGCGTCAGCTCAAGGTGAAATCTGCGTTTTCCCAATTAAACTCAAAACCAGTGTTGAGGCTGGAACCTTAAACCCAGATAATTCACATTTTGTATTAGAAACATTAAACTCTGCCACTCAATCTTGCCTAGATTTGAAGTGTAATGCCTTACTAACAGGACCAGTGCACAAAGGTGTTATCAACCAAGCGGGTATTGAATTTACTGGGCACACTGAGTATTTAGCAAAAATCAGCCATGTCAAACAAACAGTGATGATGCTGGCAACCGAGGGATTGAGTGTGGCACTGGCCACAACTCACCTACCCCTATCAAAAGTGGCTAATCACATTCAATCAAACTCACTCAGTAAAACCATTAATATCATTCATCAATCGTTATTAAATCAAGGTATCGACAAACCAAGCATACTGATTTGTGGGCTTAATCCTCATGCTGGTGAAGGCGGTTACCTAGGTAGTGAAGAAATTGAAATTATTAATCCACTTATTAATAAACTCAATCAACAAGGTTATCACTTAATAGGTTCTGTGCCTGCTGATACTGCTTTTACACCCGACTCTCTGGAAGGTATTGATGTTGTGCTGTGCATGTATCACGATCAAGGGCTACCCGTACTTAAAACATTGGGCTTTAAAAAAGCAGTCAATATCACTCTTGGTTTACCATTTATTCGCACTTCCGTTGACCATGGGACAGCTCTAAAACTAGCAGGTACGGGTAATATTAGCTTAGGAAGTTTTAATACTGCGCTAGAATACACACAAACATTAATTAACCGTGCAAATGGCTAAACACATAGCTCGTAAACGTTTTGGACAAAATTTCCTGGTAGATGCAAGAATTATAGAGCGCATTATCGCCACCATTGTGCCAAAGAAAAATGACAATTTACTTGAAATTGGTCCCGGCCAAGGGGCGATGACACTGCCTTTATTAGAAAAGCTAGATCAATTGCACGTGATTGAGATAGACACAGATCTGATTGCCTTATTGCAATCTTTTGATAAAGACAACCTGATCATCCACCAAGGTGATGCACTGAAGTTTGATTTTAGTAAATTACCCACTCCACTTAGAATAGTAGGTAATTTACCTTACAATATTTCATCGCCCTTATTATTTCATTTACTGAACAATAGAGAATACATCCAAGACATGATCTTTATGCTACAAAAAGAAGTGGTTGAACGCATGGTGGCAAAAAACAACAATAAAACTTACGGTCGATTGAGTGTGATGATGCAAGCTTTTTTTGAAGTAGAGATGATTTTTGTCGTACCCCCTGAATCTTTCGAGCCTGCACCAAAAGTGGATTCGGCCATTGTTTACCTCAAGCCTTTGAAAAAAACTTTGGTGAATAATGTGAGTACGTTTGAAAAAGTAGTTAAAGCAAGTTTTGCTCAACGTAGAAAAACACTCAGAAATTGTTTAAAATCATTATTAACACAAGAGCAAACAAACATTGATTTATCACAAAGAGCGGAAATGCTTAGTGTGAACGAATTTATTACACTGACATCTGACTATGAAAAACAACATTAAAATTGAAGTACAAGTAACTTACTTAGATAATCAATCTAACGTTACACATCATCAATACGCCTACGCTTACACAATTACCATTACTAATAATGGCGAAATTGGAGCTCAGCTGCGCACGCGTCACTGGCACATTCAAGATGAGAGTGGCGACGTTGAAGACGTGATCGGCGAAGGCGTTGTTGGCCAACAACCACACCTTTCTCCTGGAGAGAGCTTTCAATATTCATCAGGTGCTGTTATTAAAACTCAAACTGGCTCCATGAAAGGCACTTACGGCATGATTAGCGATGAAGGTGAGCGCTTTGAAGCCGAAATACCTGAGTTTGTCTTAAGCGAGCCTTACACACTGCATTAATGTCTGATTACTTTATTGGTGATGTTCAAGGGTGTTTTGATTCACTGCAAAACTTACTTAGGAAAATCAAGTTTTCTACCGATAAGGATCGCCTATTTTTTTAGGTGATGTGGTTAATCGTGGCGATAAATCATTAACCACACTGCGCTTTATTAAAGGTTTAGGCGATAATGCTAAAATGATCTTAGGCAATCATGATTTTCATTTATTAACTTGTGCACTTACTTCAAGAAAGCCAAATTCAAGAGATACTTTTACTGATATTATCAATGCCGATGATCGAAATGAATTAATCGATTTTTTGTTAAAACAACCTTTAGCAATAGAGTACAAAGATGTACTGCTAGTACATGCGGGAATTCCTCCTGCTTGGGATCAGGACATCCTCTTCAGACAAACCACTCTTGTACAAAAATATTTACAAGGTAACGATGTGAGTAATTTTTTATCAAGCATGTATCACAACAAGCCTAATAAATACCAAGACGATCTTGATGAATTAGACAGTTGTCGATACACTATTAATGCTCTGATGAGAATGCGATTTTGTAAAAGTGATGGTGAGTTAGAATTTGATCATAAAGTGAATTACGATCAAGCGCCAAAAGGGTATAAAGCTTGGTTTTTACACGCCAACCGAAAGCTAAAAAATACCGACGTTTTCTTTGGGCATTGGTCGGACCTTGCTAATGTAAATCAGACTCATGTTTATCCAATGGATCATGGCTGCATTTGGGGTGGATCTTTAAGCACAATTAGACTAAAAGATAGGAAAATATTCTCAGTTAATTGCCAAACAACTTGATTTAGATATCAATCCAGCCTTCAAAAACAAACTGTGCAGGGCCTGATAAAAAAACATTCTCGCCTTCTTTGTATTCAATCAATGCGTCTCCGCCCCTTAAATGAGTAGTAACTTGGCCATCTAACTGCCCTGCTCTAACACCATGAATGACCGCAGCACAAGCTCCTGAGCCACAAGCCAGTGTTTCACCTGCGCCACGTTCATAAACGCGTAAGTTAATCTCATTGCGATTTATTATCTGCATGAAGCCAATATTGGCCTGGTTAGGCAATAAATCACTTTGCTGAATTTGAGGCGCTATGTATTCCACATCAATAGAATCAACGTCATCTACAATCATGACACAATGCGGATTACCGGTCGAAATTACTCCGGTTTCATAACCCTCTATTAGGTAATAAAGAGACTCTTCTGAGGCCATTAAGGGAATGTCGATCGGATTAAAAATAGGTGCACCCATGTCAACACGCACGGTATTGTCATCATTAATAAATAAACTAATAATGCCTGACTTGGTCTCAACACTGATTGGATTTTTATTACTCAACCCTTTTTCACGAACAAAACGCGCAAAACAACGTGCGCCATTGCCACATTGTTCAACTTCAGAACCGTCTGCATTGTAGATAATGTAACGAAAATCAACGCCTTTGGTATTAGTCGACTCAATCATTAATAATTGATCAAATCCAATGCCAAAATGTCGCTGTGATAAAGATTGCACCTGTTCAGAGCTAAAAACAATGTTGCCCGCGCTGTTATCAATAACCATGAAATCATTGCCCAGTCCATGCATTTTTGTAAAGTTAATCATCATTCTAAGTATTTTATCTACATACAACTCTCAAGGTTAACTAATAATAACTTCTGATAAAATCATTTTTAATTCAAATTCAAGGAAAATCTATGAAAACCCCTACTAACATCACTCTTAATAAGGCCAAAACCTTATTGACCATCACGTTTGATGGTACTGATTATCCTTTGAGTGCTGAATACTTAAGAGTTTATTCTCCTTCTGCTGAAGTGGTTGGGCACGGCCCTGGTCAAGAAGTTTTACAAACGGGTAAAGAAGGTGTTACCATTTCACGCATCGAACCAACTGGCAATTACGCTGTTATTTTGTTTTTCAGCGATGGTCACGATACAGGGATTTACTCTTGGTCTCACCTCCATCACATAGCCATTAATCACGATAATCTTTGGGGTGACTACCTCAAAAAATTAAAAGGTGCAGGACATACCCACTCAGCACTGTAAATTTTAATGGGGGCCTTAAGCGCACTACTTTCATTTATTGTTACCATTGGAATTTTGGTAACGGTACATGAATTCGGTCATTTTTGGGTTGCTAAAAAACTAGGCGTTAAAGTATTAAGATTTTCCATTGGCTTTGGCAAGATTTTAAAATCTTGGCAACGAGGGGAAACACAATACACTTTGTGCGCACTTCCTTTTGGTGGTTACGTCAAAATGCTGGATGAAAACGAGGCCGAAGTTAAGGCATCAGAAAAACATCGAGCTTTTAATACTCAAAGTGTTTATAAACGCATTGCCATTGTTGTAGCAGGACCAGCGGCTAACTTTATTTTCGCTATTTTTGTTTATACTTTTATTTTTTATGTAGGAACAACGGGCATTAAGCCTATTGTTGGTTCTATTGAAAACAATAGCATTGCTGAGCACTCAGGCTTACAAACTGGAGATCAGCTACTCAGTGTTAATGGAAAAAAAATCTCAACAATTCAAGAATTTTCCATCAATTTTATTCAAGCATTGGAAGAAAATCCTTTACAAATAGAGGTAATTTCTACTACTAAAAATTTAAAAAAAATAGAACTGTCTTTAACGGGTGACTTTTTAGCAAACCCTGAACAAGGACTTGAAAAGTACCTAGGTTTTGAATTCTCCTTGCCAAAAATTAAGCCTATTATTGACCAAGTCATTAGTGACAGTCCGGCACAAATTGCTGGCATTAAGTCCAATGATGAAATACTGAAAATTGATGGTGACGATATTAATTCTTGGTATGAATTTGTTGATACTGTAAAAAGCAATCCCAATCAAAAAATTCAATTAACAATTAAACGAAATTCTTCAATTATTGAATTACCACTCACCCCAAAAATCAAAGACGGTGTGGCCAAAGTTGGAGTCAGTGTTTTAGTGGCTGAAAATTATCTTGATGAGTGGAAAGTAATCGTTAAAAAGAACTTGGTGGATTCATTTGTATCTGCTAATGTCAAGGTGTATCAATTAACCAAATTAAACTTAGTGATGATTAAAAAAATGATTTTAGGTGAGGCGTCTTTAAAACAAATTAGTGGTCCAGTGAGTATTGCAGATTATGCAGGTAAAACGGCACAAGTTGGATTAGTCTCATTCTTATCCTTTTTAGCGCTCATTAGTATTGGTTTGGGTTTATTAAATTTATTGCCCATTCCTCTTCTAGACGGAGGCCACTTATTATTCTATTTAATTGAAATCTTAAAAGGCTCTCCAGTAAGTCAAATGTTGCAGCAAATTTTGTTAAAATTTGGTCTGTTTGTTATCTTATCGTTAACCGCTGTGGCATTGTATAATGATTTGTCACGATTATTGTAAAAGTTAAAATTATGAAAAAAATTCTACTTCAAATCTCTTTAATATTGGGTACTTTACTATCGCTCAACCTGAATGCTGACCCTATTAAAAGTATTGAAATTTTAGGGCTAAACGCCATTTCAAGAGGTACTGTTTTAAGTTACCTTCCTGTTGAAGTTGGAGACGACTACAACACACAAGTTTCGGCTCAAATTATTCGTTCACTTTACAAAACTAACTTTTTTAAAGA